>ENA-UEQL01001972-UEQL01001972.1-human-gut-metagenome-genome-assembly--contig:-NODE-1972-length-13885-cov-3.698653_pt1 | contig 13885 bp, 10 predicted proteins | sample MGYA00242905_ERZ507926 | MGnify/ENA primary metagenome ERZ507926 (study PRJEB26167, sample SAMN06115531) | human gut metagenome | host: Homo sapiens | place: China:Henan | collected 2015-09-09...
AATCTGTTGCAGGGAACTTCCCAGCATAAGAAAAAATCCATAACCGCACATTCGCAGAGCATAATCACATTTTTATTTATTCCTGTTTTCTTCATTCTACCATGATGCGGATGTAGCCGTTGCCTTCCGAACCGAAGATGCCGCCGGGGGTCAGGAACACGTCGGTCTTCTCCATCACTTCGTCCGAGAATGCGAAGCTGTCGCCCTCGTAGCCCTCGGGCAGCTCGGCCCACACGAACAGGCCCGCCTGTCCCTTGCGGTAGCGGCATCCCAGCGCGTCGAGCAGTTCGTAAGCCTGCTTCTCGCGGCCGTAGTAGATGTCGTTCAGCTCCTTGAACCACTCCTCGCCCAGCGCCAGCGCCGTGTCGGCAGCGGCCTGAATGGGGTAGAACATACCCGAGTCCATGTTCGACTTGAACGTGAGGATCGAGTCGATCCACTCCTTCTTGCCCACGACGACGCCCACGCGCCAGCCGGCCATCGAGTGGCCTTTCGACAGCGAGTTCATCTCCAGCGCCACATCCTTCGCGCCCTCGGCCTCCATGATCGAGATCGGGTGTTCGGCGTTGCGGATGAAACTGTACGGGTTGTCGTGTACGATCAGGATGTTGTGTCTGGCTCCGAAGTCGATGATCTTCTGGAACAGCTCCATCGAGGGGGTTTGTCCCGTCGGCATGTTGGGGTAGTTGACGAGCATCATCTTCACACCGTCCAGCCCGGCCTTTTCGATGGCGTCGAAGTCGGGGTAGAAGTTGGTCTGCTTGTTCAGCGCATAGGGGAGCATTTCGCCGCCTGCCAGACGCACGGCCGCCGAGTAGGTGGGGTAGCCGGGATTCGGGACGAGGACTTTGTCGCCCTTATTGAGGAACGTCATGCAGATGTGCATGATACCCTCCTTCGAGCCGATCAGCGGCAGCACCTCCGACTTGAAGTCCAGCTCGGTGCGGTACCATTTCTTGTACCAGTCGGCAAAAGCCTTGCGCAGGATGGGTTCACCCTGATAAGACATGTACTTGTGTACGTCGGGACGCTGCGCCTCTTTCGCCAGGCGGTCGATCACGGACTGGTGGGGCGGCAGGTCGGGGCTGCCCATGGCCAGTTTTACGATCTGGCGGCCGGTGGCCGCTTCGATCTCGGCGATCTCGCGCAGACGGCGCGAAAAATAGTACTCTCCGATGCCGTCCAACCGGTGCGAACGGGCGATGTTGACTGCTTTTGCCATAGCTTGAATATGTTTGGGATTATGCTTTCCGGGCAAAGATAGGGAAATAATAATAAAATTAAAAATTAAGAATTAAAAATTGAGCATTAATTCCCCGGTCTGCGCTGCAAGGCGAACCGGACGTCTCCGCGCCTCGTTTCTTCGCCGCATGCGCACAAGGTCTTGCGTCTAATACAGATATTTCTCCATCAGCGGCATGAGCAGCGCCGTCGCCAGCCCCATCAGGGCCATGGCCAGACCGCTCAAAGCCCCTTCGGCGGCTCCTATTTCGATGGCGCGGGCCGTGCCGATGCCGTGGGCTGCGGCTCCGAGGGCGAATCCCCGGGCCTCGGGGTCGCGGACCCCGCAGCGGCGCAGAATCCATTCGCCGAAGATGCTGCCGAAAATCCCCACGCAGAAGACCACGACCGACGTCACCGAGACGTTGCCGCCCAGCGGTCCGGCGACCGACACGGCGATGGGCACCGTGACCGACTTGGGGGCTATGGAGTTGAGAATCTGCCGCTCGGCGCCGAACGCCATGGCGATATAGACGACGCTCAACACCCCGACGACGCATCCCGCGAGCGTGGCCATGCCCACGGGAAGCAGGCTTCCGCGCAGGCGTTCCAACTGTTCGTAGAGCAGATACCCGAGCGCCACGACCGACATGCCGAGGGCGAAATTGAGGATGCCCGTGGCGTCGCGGTAACGCTCGTAGCCGATTCCGGCGCAGCGCAGGAAGACGATCACGGCGACGAACGTCAGCAGCACGGGATGCAGCAGCGGCAGCCGCGTACGGCGGTAGATCATCCCTCCGAGGCAGTAAAGCCCCACGGTGAGGGTCAGCAGAAAGAGGTCCGAGGAGAGAAATGAGGCGTCAGGCATCGTGGCGGAGTTGTTTGATGTGCCGCAGGCGGGCGCGGCGGTTCAGGCTCTGGAAGGTCTGGCCGGCGACGATCAGCACGAGGATCGTCGAGACGATTCCCGAGACGAGGATGGCCCAGAGGTTTTCGAGGATCACCCGGTAGGAGTCCATCAGCCCCACCCCGTAGGGCACGAAAAAGAGCGCCATGGCCCCCAACAGGAACCGCGCCGCGGGGCGCACCGTCTCGGCCCGCACCCAGCGCAGGCACAACGCAGCAAAGAGCAGGATCATGCCGATGATGTTGCCCGACACGTAACCTCCGGTGATAAGGCTCAACGCATTGCCTATGAGCCAGAAAAGAAGAATCTGAAAAAGTCCTGTCATCGTCGTTCGACTTTGGCGGCGGGCCTTGAACGTTCGGGACCGGACTTTTCAGCCGGTCCCGGAACCCTGCCGCCGTTTGCGGCGACAAATATAGTGCATGCCGGGTGCAATGCCAAATTTATTTGGAGAATCTCCCCGGCGCAGCCCGTGTCCGGCAAATCAATTCCTGCCGGTGCGCTTCTTGAGCGGGCATTGCGCCGACGCGCACGACGCGCATCCTCCCCGCCGCCGTCCGCGCGCGAAACACCACAGCCGCCTCGCGACAATGGCCGCAACCGCCAGCCCGATGGCTGCGACGATGTAATCCTGCCAGTCCATCGTTCAGAATATCAGTGCGATCCGATATACGATCCACGCCACGAACCAGGCCAGCGTCGTGTTGTAAACCACCGACGCCGCAGCCCATTTCCACCCGGCTTCGGCGCCGATGGCGGCCACCGTGGCGATGCAGGGCATGTAGAGCAGGATGAAGACGAGGAACGCCAGCGCCGAGGCCGTCGTGAAGTCGCCGCTCGCGAGCAGCCGCTGCGAGAGCGAGTCCTCCTCCTCCTCTTCCGCGGTCCGGAATGCCTTTGCCGGCGTCGGATCGTCCGTTTTCACGATGATTTCCGTCGCGCCGTCCGCACCGCCGATCACGGCCTCCTGCTCTGCGGGAGCGGTCGCGGCGCTTTCGGAGTAGAGCACGCCGAGCGTCGACACCACGATCTCTTTGGCCGGGAGGCCCGACAGCAGGGACACGCCGGCTTTCCAATTGAATCCCAGGGGGCTGAACACCGGCTCGCAGCCCTTGCCGAGCCGTCCGAGGTAGGAATTTTCGTAGTGCGCCTCGGTTCCGGCGGCGGCGTCCGTGCGGGGGTAGTAGCTCAAAAACCACACGATGACCGAAGCGATCAGGATCATGCCGCCCATCTTCTTGAGGTACTGCGCACACTTGTCCCACATGTGGCTGAGCGTGGTTTTCCACGTCGGGAGGCGGTAGGGCGGCAGCTCCATCACGAACGGCGTCTCGTCCACCGGGAAGAGGAACCGCCGCATCAGCCGCGCCGTAACGACAGCCAGCACGATCCCCAGCGCGTAGAGGCCCAGCATCACCGTCCCGGCGTCGGCGGCGAAGAACGTGCCCGCCAGCAGGAGGTAGATCGGAATTCGCGCGCTGCATGACATGAACGGCGTAATGAGTATGGTTATCAGGCGGCTGCTGCGGCTTTCGATGGTCCGGCAGGCCATGATCGCGGGCACGTTGCAGCCGAAGCCCATGATCAGCGGGATGAACGATTTCCCGTGCACTCCGATGCGGTGCATCACGCGGTCCATGATGAACGCCGCGCGGGCCAGGTAGCCCGAATCCTCCATGAACGAGATGAAGAGGTAGAGGATCATAATGTTGGGCAGGAAAACGATCACGGCCCCCACGCCGCCGATGACGCCGTCGACCAGCAGGTCGCGGAGCGGCCCCGCGGGCAGCAGCGCGTCCGCCGCGCCGCCGATCCATCCCACCAGCGCGTCGATCCACTCCTGCGGATAGGCTCCGAGGCTGAACGTGCACCAGAACATGAGCCACATCAGCGCGAAGAAGATCGGGAATCCCCACAGCTTGTGCGTCACGAAGGTGTCGATCATGGCCGTCGTCGTCACCTCCTCGCGCCGTCCGGGGGTGAAGGTCTCCTTCAGCGCACCCTGGATGAATCCGTATTTCTGGTTGGCGAAGGCCGTTTCGACATCCTCGCCCAGCTCCCCGGCGATGCGCCGGGCCTCGCGGTCGCGGATTTCGGCCCACACCCCGTAACGCTCGCAGCCGCGGAGGCTCTCTTCGGCCTGCCGGTCGCCCTCGAGCATCTTCATCGCGTAGTAGCGGGGCGGGAAGTTTTTCGGGAGTTCGTCGCGGAAGGCGCTCATGTCGCCGTTGAGTTTGCGCAGCCCCTCGTCGATCACGGGGCCCATGTTGATATGGATGTGGCGCACGCGCTCGTCGCGGTTCTCGAAAACGTCGATCACCGTGTCCAGCAGAGCCTCTATGCCGCGGTTGTTGCGCGCCTCTACGGGAACCATCGGCACGCCCAGCATGCGGCCCAGACTGTCGTAATCGAGTTTCGCGCCGCTGTCCTGCAACTCGTCGAACATGTTGAGCGCCACGACCATGCGCGGGTTTATATCAATCAGTTCGGTAGTTAAGTATAGGTTTCGCTCTAAATTCGAGGCGACTACCGAGTTTATCACCACGTCGGGGGTCTTCGTGGCGAGGTGGTGACGCACGTAACGCTCCTCGGGCGTGTAGGCCGAGAGGGCGTAGGTTCCGGGCAGGTCGGTGACCTCGAAACGGTAGCCGCGGTAGGTGCGGTGGCCGATCTTGGCCCCGACGGTCACGCCGCTGTAATTGCCCACATGCTCGTGGCCGCCCGATATGGCGTTGAAAAGCGAGGTCTTGCCGCTGTTGGGGTTGCCCACCAGCGCGACGGCGATGGTGCGGGAGTGGCGCGCCACGACCTCGTCGATGCTCGCGTAGCACGCCTCGTCGGATTCCGTCGCGCCGAACTCCTCCGTCCGGATTTCCGCGGGCGCAGTCTCCGCCGCGGGGCATCCGCACTCCCCGGAGTGTGCGTGGTGCTGATGGCGGTGGCGCTCGCGCCGCGCGAGGTACTCCCCGGCTTCGTCGTCGGTGAGCACGACGACCATATCGGCCTCGCTGCGCCGCAGCGAGATGTCGTAGCCCATGATTTTATACTCGATCGGGTCCTTCAGGGGGGCGTTCAGAATCACTTCGACCCGCTGTCCGCGGACAAAACCCATCTCCATGATGCGGCGGCGAAAGCCTCCGTGGCCCATCACTTTGACAATCGTCGCCGATTCGCCGGTCTTCAGTTCGGATAAGCGCATTTTTTCTACTGCATTTTTGCGCCCAAAGATACGATTTTGCGGCGACTTGCGCAATCCCCATAAGTAGGTATATCCTTAATTCTGCATTGCGGCGGCCCATCCTCCGCCCAGCGCCTTGCAGAGCGTGACGTAGTTGATATACTGCTGCACGACGAGGTTGACGTGCGACATCTGCGACTGGTAGAGACTGCGCTCGGCGTCGATCACGTCGAGGTAGTCGGACAGTCCGCTGCGGTAGAGCGCGCGGGTCATCGTGGCGATGCGGTCGTTGGAGAGCACCAGTTCGCCCGTGCGCTCGGTCTGGCTGCGGTAGGTGGCGATGGCCACCAGCGCCTTTTCCACATCGGCGAACGCCGTCAGCACGGTCTGCTCGTAGGTCTTGGCCGACTGGGTGTAGGCCGCCATCGCGGCGTGCTCGGCGTTACGCAGTTTCCCGAATCCGAAAATCGGCTCGGCGACGGAACCCAGCGCATCCCATGCCCAGGGGTTCGCCGCAGTTAAACCTTTGATTGAACTGGATGCAACTCCTCCTTTGGCAGTCAGCGAGATGGACGGGAATCGCGCGCTCCGAGCCTGCCCGGCCTGCGCCGCCGCCTGCAACATGTTGAAATGCGCCTGGCGGATGTCGGGGCGGCGTTTGAGCAGCTCCGAGGGCAGTCCCACGGGAATGTCCGCGGGGCGGTAGTCGGTCAGCAGTCGCAGCCCCGCTCCGGAAAGCCGCGCCCGGGAGGGCGTCTCGCCTAACAGAATTCCCATCGAAAGCCACGTCTGCTCCACGGCGCGGCAGTACTGCGGAATGTCCGCCTCGGCGGTGTAGACCAGGCTCCAGGCCTGCTCCAGCGCCACGCCGTCGGACATGCCGTAGCGGAACATCGAGTCGATCAGCGCGGCCGATTCGCGCCGCAGCCGGAGGGTCTGGCGGGCGATCGAGAGGTCGCGTTCATACTCCAGCAGCGTGAAGTAGGTCGTGGCGACCTCGGCGGCCAGCGAGAGCCTGACGCCCGCCAAAGCCCACTCCGAGGCCGCGATTTCGGCCTTTGCGGCCCGTTTGGCGTTGCGCAGCGCCCCGAACAGCGACAGTTCCCACGAGAGGGTCGGTTCGACGGCATACGACTGCACGATTTTCGTCTCGGGCGTATATTCGCCCTCGGCGGTGGCTTCCGCGCCGATCTGCGGCAGGTATTGCGCCCTTACGGTCTTGAGGTTGGCCCGGGCCTGCTGGACGCGCGCGGCCGCTACGGCCACGTCGCGGTTGTTCGCCAACGCCTGTTCGACCAGCGCGTCGAGCGTCGTGTCGCCGAAGAGTTCCCACCAGCGTTCGCCCACGCCCGTCGTGTCGGACGAGAAGCCCGCGCCGTAGACGTAACTTTCGGGCGTCGCGATCTGCGGCGGGTAGAATTTCGGGGTGCAGGCGGCCAGCGTCAGCACGGCGGCGGCTATCGTAAGTTGCGTTTTCATGCGTTCTCCTCCTGTTTTTTAAGTTCGCGGCGCTGTTCGAAGCGGCCGATCTTCCCGACGAAATAGTAGAGCGCGGGGTAGACGAAGATGCCCAGCAGCGTGGCGAAGAGCATGCCGCCCACGAGGGCCACGCCCATGATGTTGCGGGCCGTGGCGTAGACGCCGCTGGCGAAGACGAGGGGCATGACGCCCAGGATGAAGGCGAAGGCGGTCATAATGATCGGTCTCACGCGCAGTTTCGCGGCTCCGATGGCGGCGTCCATCAGCGAGACGCCCTGCTCGCGGAACAGCCGGTCGGCGTATTCGACGACCAGAATGGCGTTCTTGGCCGCCAGCCCGATCAGCATGACGAGCGAGATCTGCATGTAGATGTCGTTGACGTACAGGCTGTTCATCAGGTGCGAGCCTCCGACGAACAGCACCGCGCCCAGCACCGCCACCGGCACGCTCATCAGGATCGCCAGCGGCAGCCCCCACGATTCGTAGAGGGCCGCCAGCGCGAGGAACACGAACACGAGGGCCAGCGCGTAGACCAGCCCGCCGGTCTTCGAGGCGTTGGCCTCCTGATAGGAGGTTCCGCTCCACGCCGTGCCGATGTCGTCGGGCAGCGTTTCAGCGGCCGTGGCGGTGATCTCCCGCATGACGGTCGTCGTCGAGGCCCGCGCCGCGGGGGTGACGGTGAGCGAGACGGAACGGTAGAGGTTGAACTGCGAGACGTACTCCACGCCCACGGTGTCCGCCACGTCGATCAGCGATGCCACGGGAACGCTCTCGCCCGAGGCCGAGGTGACGTAGTAGCTGTCCAGCGACCGCCGGTCGAGGCGGTAGTCGGGCGCGGCCTGGATGTAGGTCTGGTAGAGTTTGCCGAAGCGTGTGAAATTGTTGATGTACGCGCCGCCCAGCAGGGTGGTCAGCTCGCCGTAGAGCGTCCCGAGGTCCACGCCGGCGGCCAGCGCCTGCTGCTTGTCGATACGCAGCCGCCGCTGGGGAACCCCGGCGTCGAACTGCGTGGTGACCGAGGCGATCGCGGGATTTTTGCGCAGCGAATCCATCAGCCGCCCGGCGTTTTCCATCAGGTAGGCCGTGCCGCGCCCTTCGAGGTCCTGCACCTCGACCGAGACGCCCGAGGTGACGCCCAGTCCGGGAATCGAAGGCGGGATGAAGGCGTAGCATTCGGCCCCCGGAACCGCGACGTAAAGCTCTCCGGTGAGCCGCTGGGCGATCTGCATGGCCGAGAGTCTGCGGTCGGAGTAGTCGACGAGTTTGACGAAGATGATGCCGCTCGACGTCGAGGCGATGCCGGCCATCATGTTGAATCCCGCGGCGAACGACGTCGAGGCGACCTCGGGAAGCGTGCGGATCACGGCGTCGGCGTCGGCCATCGCCTGTCGGGTCACTTGCAGCGACGAGGCTTCGGGCGTCGAGACCATCACCATCACGTAGCCCTGATCCTCCTCGGGGAGGAATCCCGCGGGCAGTTTGCGCCACACGACGAAGATCACCCCGAGGACCACGGCCACGAACACGCCCGTGCGGGCGACGTGGCGCATCAGCGTCGGCGTGAAGGCCGTGTAACGGTCCATCTGCCGTGCGAACCAGCGGTTGAAGGCGGCGAAAAATCCCTTTTGCGACGGTTCCCGGCGTCGCAGCAGCAGGGCGCAGAGCGCCGGGGAGAGCGTCAGGGCGTTGAAGGCCGAGATGACCACCGAAACGGCGATCGTCACCGAAAACTGCTGGAACAGCCGCCCCGTGATGCCGCCGGTGAACGACACGGGGATGAATACGGCTAGCAGCACGACTGTCGTGGCGACGATCGGCGAGGCCACGTTGCGCATGGCCTCCAGCGCCGCCTCGCGGGGTTTCATGCCCCGTTCGATATTGACCTGCGCGGCCTCGACGACGACGATGGCGTCGTCGACCACAAGGCCGATGGCCAGCACCAGTCCCAGCAGCGAGATGATGTTGATGGAAAATCCCAGCAGCGGGAACAGCGCGAAGGCGCCGACGAGCGACACGGGGATCGCCACCAGGGGGATGACCGTCGCGCGCCAGTCCTGGAGGAAGAGGAAGATGATGAAGATGACGAGTATGAGGGCGATGACGAGCGTGCGGAAGATGTCCTTCACGCCGGCGTCGATGCTCGTGGTGCTGTCGACGATCGTGGCGGCCTCGACGCCGTCCGGAAACCGCTGCGAGAGGCGTTCCATCGCGGCCTTGACCTTGCCGCCCACGGCCACGGCGTTGCTGCCCGGCTGCTGGTAAATGACGATCATGGCCGTCGGGTCGCTCTCGTAGGACGAGCTTACGCCGTAGGTCTGGCTGCCGAGCGACACCTCGGCGATGTCGCCCAGACGGATCTGTTCGCCCGAGGAGGTGGTCCGCACGACGATGTCGGCGAACTCCGTGGCGGTGGAGATCTGCGGCGGCATGGTCACCGTATAGGTGTAGGCCACGCCGTCGGGAGCCGGCTCGGCGCCGAACTGCCCGGCAGGGTAGATGCCGCCCTGCTTCTCGATGGCGGCCGTCACCTCGCCGACGGCGATGCCGTAGTATTTCAGCACGTCGGGCCGCAGCCAGATGCGCATGGCGTACTCTCCGGCGCCCATGATCGAGACCTTGCCCACGCCGTCGATCTTCAGCAGTTCGTTTTGCAGGTTGATGTAGGCGTAGTTCGAGAGGAACTCCCCGTCGTAGCGGCCGTCGCTGTGGAGCGAGTAGACCATCAGGAATCCCGTCATGGTCTTGCGCGTGGTGACGCCCTGCCGGGTGACCGTCGCCGGGAGTTCGGCCGTGGCCGACGAGACGTTGTTCTGAGTGAAGATGGCGTCCAGATCGGGATCGGAGCCGATGTCGAACGTGACCTGCAAGGTCATCGACCCGTCGTTGGCCGAGGTGGCCTGCATGTAGAGCATGTCGCTGACGCCCATCACGGCCTGGGCCACGGGCGTCGCCACGGCGTTGTTCACCGTCTCGGCATCGGCGCCGTCGTAGGTCGCCGAAACCTCCACGACCGGGGGCGTGATGTCGGGATACTGTTCGATCGGCAGCTGCGTGATCGAGATCAGCCCCACGAGCACGATGACGATGGCCAGCGAGATGGCGAAGATCGGACGCGAGATGAAAAATTTCTCCATAGGGCTATCTCTTTTCGGGAATCACTTTCGCGCCGTTGCGCAGCTTCTGCTGCCCGGCGACCACGACCCGTTCGCCCCGGTCGAGTCCCTCGTCGATGCACCACATCGCGCCGTAGGTGTCGCCCGGGATGACGCGGCGGTAGTGCGCCGTGCTGTCGGCCGCGACGACCCACACCGAACTGAGGTCCTGGGCCTGGCTCACGCCCTGCTGAGGTACGACGACACGCGACCGCACGGGGCCCACGTTGGCCTCCACGCGGGCGAACTGCCCGGGCTTCAGCGCCTCGTCGGGATTGGGGAACATCACCACCAGCACCAGCGTCCCCGTGGTGCTCGACACGTCCTTGCGCGTATAATCGTAGCGTCCCTCGTGGGGATACTGCGTGCCGTCGGCCAGCACGAGGCGGATGTCCGAGAGCAGCCCCTCGTTGTCGTAGATCGAGGTCCGGTTGCCGGCATAGCGCAGGTATTGCGACATCGGGATCGCCACGTCCACGGTCACCGTGTCGATGTTCGACACGGTCGTCAGCACGCTGAACTGCGTGCCGGGACCCACGTAGTCGCCCACGTGCGCCGCCGTGTGCTCGATGATGCCGTCGATGGGCGAGCGCAGCTCGGTGTATCCCACGTTCATGCGGGCGTTGCGCAGCGACTGCTCCGCCGAGCGCACCGAGGCCTCGGCGGCCTTCCATTGGGCCGTGTACTGGTCCAGCTGCGCCTGGCTGATGGCATTGATCTTTGCCAGCGGCACCGCACGGTCGTAGTTGTTGCGCGCTTCGATGGCCTGCGCCCGAGCCGATTCCAGCTGGGCTTCGGCCGCCAGCATCGAGGTCGAAAGCTGGTCGGGGTCGATGGTGAACAGCAGCTGGCCGCGCCGTACGGGCATGCCGTTGCCGTATTGCTTCGACGAGAGGTAGCCGTTCACGCGCGGCTGGATCACGGCGTCGAAATTGCTCGCAAGGTAGCCGATGTTACTGAGCCGGTTGGGAACGGAGTCCACGACGGCCTCGGCCACCTCGACCCGCAGGGGAGGCATCTCCTGCCGGGAAGCATGTTTTCCGCAGCCCGCGAGGAGCGCTGCAAAGAGGCCGGCTGTAAGGTAGAATTTATCCATAGAAGGGGATGTTTTACCCCCGGACGAGGGCAAAAAACGTACCGTCACCCCCGTAAAACGGACTTTTTTAATGAAAAAACGCTTTTTTTTCGGGTCCCGGTAGATGGAGTTTAGAATATTTTTATATCTTTGCGTTGATAACAAACCCAATTTAATAAATAAAACTATGAAAGAATTAGTAGAAAAGATCAACGCAGAGTTTGAGGTGTTTGCAGCCAACGCAGCTGCCCAGGTAGAGAAGAACAACAAGGCTGCCGGCACGCGCGCCCGCAAATCGGCTCTCGAAATTTCGAAGCTGATGAAGGAGTTCCGCAAGGTTTCCGTAGAAGCTGCGAAATAATTGAGTTCCGCACAACGATAAAGGCTGTCCTTCGGGGCAGCCTTTATCGTTTCCGGTTTTATAGGGCGTCTTCGCACTTGCTCTCACGCGGTACGAATGGGTGTTTTTATACTGCCCATCCGTGCCGCGTTTCGTTCAGGCGCGAATAGGCGTCTCTGAAATCGAAAACGGGGGATGTGCGGAAATAGCCGTCTGAAATCGGAACCTAAAGTTCGATTCCGTATTTCCGGAACACCTCCATGTCCTCGTGTCGCAGGCCCGTCTTGCGGAAGGGCACGGCTTCGTTGTGGTCGTTCAGGTAGCGGCGCGGAGCCGTGCGGTCGAAATCGGGGCTTACGAGCGAGACCTTCGTCGTGAGGAACCGTCCGCGGATCGAAGCCATGTCGGCCATCGTGTGAAACAGCGCGTGGGTCGTCGCGGGAGCCGTCTCGTTGGCCTCGGCGGCGGCGGCCTTTTCGGGGAAATGGGTCCGGTAATCCTCCGAGAACCAGGCCAGCGACGCCACGTAGAGCTGATAGGCCGTCGTCGTGGGCGAGGCGTGCAGGAAGCGTTCGCGGTCGTCGTCGATCAGGTCTTCGCCGTGGTCCGCGCAGTAGAGCAGGGCCGATGAAGTGCCTTTCAGCGACCGCAGGTAATCAATGGTCTGCGCGAGGAAATAATCCGTGTAACGGATCGAGTTGTCGTAGGCGTTGACGAGCATCGGACGGTGCTGCCGGGCGATCGCCACGTCGTTGTCGGGCTGGAAATGGGCGAACTCGCGCGGATAGCGCTGGTGGTAGCTGAAGTGCGAACCGTAGCAGTGGAGCACGAAAAGGAGTTTCTGCGACGTGCTTCTTTCGAGCGCCTTGCGCATCTCGTCGAGCAGCTGCGTGTCGTGGCGCGGCGAGCGGATGTAGATCACGTGTCTGGCGTCGTGGGCCAGGTGGTCGATCATCGCGCCCTGCGGCGACTGGTTGGAGATGAACCACGTGTCGAATCCCGCCTCGTTGAAGAGCGCCGGAAGGCCCTTGCGGCGGTACAGCTCCTCGTGTTCGCCGGTGGCTACGGACGAGAGGATCAGCGGCACGCTCTTGTGGGTGGTGTTGCTCTGGGTCAGCACGTCGCGGAAAACCACCAGATCGCCGACTCCGGAGAGCAGGGGATTGGTCTCCCGCCCGTAGCCGTAGAGCTGCCAGTTCATCGCGCGCGACGCCTCCCCGATGATATATACGTAGACCTCGCGTCCCGGAGCTTCGGCCGTGCGTTCGGCCTCGTAGGTGAAGCCCTCGGAGGTTTTGTGGAAGTTGTACGACTTGCGGAACTCCGAGCCGCTCAACCCGAGGTTGTACATGATGTTGAGCGGGAAAATCTCGTCGCGCAGCACGTGCCGCTCCTCGCTGACGTGGTAGGCGGGCCACAGGGCCAGCAGGCCCACGGCGAAGAGCGCCGCCCCGGTCAGACCGATGTTCATGCGCGCCGTGCGCGTGATGTAGCGTTTGTGGCCGATCTCGCGCGCCGCGAGCCACAGCAGCGGCAGGTAGATGACGCATACCAGCACCACCGAAGGGTAGATGTTGCCCAGCAGTTCGCCCGCCTCGCCCGGATTGGTCGTCAGCAGGTTCGTGAACATGTCCGTGGCGATGATCGAGTTGCCGAACAGGTACAGCAGCACGATCTGGAAGGCGCAGAAGAAGATGAACGGGAACGCCAGCCAGATCATCACGCCCGAACGGCGCAGGGCCACGCTCCACATCATGTAGAATCCCAGCGGCATGAGGATCAGCGCCTCGACGGTCCACACCGAATAGGGTTCGGTGTTGGCCAGCACGCAGTTGGGAATGATCAGCGCCACGAAGAAATAGACGGTCAGCAGCGTCGTGAAGCGGCTGCGGGTCTTGACCGTCCTCCGGCGGTTCGTCTTATTCGCGTTATTCAGATCGGCATTCATACAAATTCTCTTAAAAAGCCTCGTTGATGTTCAGCAGGAAACCGCTGGTTTTCTTGCCGAATCCGTAGTCGAGGCGCACGTTCACCCGTTTTTTCAGTTCCCACCGGAGTCCTGCGCCGTAGTTGGGCAGCGTCTGCGACCAGTCGAATTCGCCGAGCGACGGAAACACGTTGCCCGCACCGCCCCAGACCGTGCATCCGATCCGCCGCCAGATCCGCTGGCGCAGTTCGATCTGCAAGGTGATCATGTCGTTGTCCGTATAGCGGCCCTGGTAATAGCCGCGCATCCGCTGGCTGCCGCCCAGCCGGGCGAGCATCGGCCACGGCGTGCCGTCGGTGTTGAACACCGCGTCGCCCGCCGCCACCTGAATGGCGCGCAGCGCCTCCCAGTTGTTCCGGTAGATGAAGTCCTGTACGAACGGCGCGTAACGATCGAAGATGTTCATTTACAGTTCAAACTCCTCAAACTCCTTGTCGGGAGCTTCGCCTGCGGGAGCGGCGGCTTTCGCATACTCGAATTTTTCCGAATTGAGCAGCTCCGCCACATTGACCTCCGGATTCTGGTACACGATATTCAGGAGTTCGA
>ENA-UEQL01001974-UEQL01001974.1-human-gut-metagenome-genome-assembly--contig:-NODE-1974-length-13861-cov-17.198781_pt1 | contig 13861 bp, 14 predicted proteins | sample MGYA00242905_ERZ507926 | MGnify/ENA primary metagenome ERZ507926 (study PRJEB26167, sample SAMN06115531) | human gut metagenome | host: Homo sapiens | place: China:Henan | collected 2015-09-09...
ACAGGAGTTCATGGAATTTATAAATGGTAAGAAACAAATAGAATTATAAGGCGTATGGAAAGTTCAAGAAGACAGCAAGCCCAGGCTGATTTGGGTATGGATTTCGCTAAGGAAGATCAAAAGCGAGAGGCGGCTCTTGCCAAAGAACAGGCGAGGGCTGATAAAAAAGCTGCAAAGCGCGAGAAGATGATGAACATGCCATCATAACGTCTGATGGTAGGTACGGCAAAGTATATGGACAAGTATTTCTTGGATCCTATCCTTGGTTTCGTTCTTCCTGCCGGTGTCGGTGATGCGTTGTCGAGCGTGTTTGCATTCCCATTCATCTATTACAGTCTGTGCGTGGTTAAGTCTATTCCGCTGACATTGGCTGTCATCTATAATATCCTGATGGATGTGCTGATTGGTGCTATACCTTTCTATATTGGTGATGTGCTGGATGTCTTCAAGCGTTCGTATGTTGAAAACTTGAAGCTGATTACAGGCTATATCGAGGATGATAAGGAGATCATCAACAAGGTAAACAAGAAGGCATTCTGGACGGCAGTATTCATCGTCGTGCTTTGCTGGTTGATTTATCTGATTATCTCATGGGCCATCAGTTTGAGCACTTGGGTTTATGATTGGATTGTTTCGTTATTCTAAAAAAGGATTGCTTATTCGTGCTGAAACCCGAAAACTTGAGGCAGGAGATGATCGGTATCTTAAAGGATCTATGATAGTACCTTATCCAGTAAAGAGAACAGTTCTTCCTCTGTTTGATAAGGATAAATATCGAAGTAGGGGTTTCCTGTAAGCATGGCTGAAAGCTGAGTCTTGCTCTTGTCATAGAAGATGTGGCAAGGAATACCTCTACTTTCGGCGTAGGCCAGTTCATAGCCCACGCCTAGCGAAGGGTTGCTACACTCTGCTACGACCATATCGCTCTCTTGGAGCCATGCTGTATCCTGGTTATAAATCTCTGCATCGCTGGTTCTTCCTTTTTCCTTGAGGTTGAGGCCAGCCTGACCGATATGTTCGGTCAGTACGATGTCCTTCATCTGCATGTGTTCAATCATCTTTCTATAGAGATCGGCAAAGTCATGACCTCCACGAATGGAACCTGCAAAATATATTTTCTTTTTCATCATTCTTGGTACTTTAAAATTTCTTTTCTATGTGAAATAAGGAATTTTATCTTTTATCGTGAATTTTGATAATCAATTAATCAATGATGTGATTGATTACCATACCTGCGATTGCCATACCGGAAGTGGGCTATGGCTATCGGGTGGAGTTCACCATTGATGGAGCCGATGAAGCAAAGGGCACGGTGTTGTTCTCATCAGATAACGCCACCTTCTATCTTGCCGACCCTGAAAGCGGCCAGCTTGGTTTTGCCCACGAGGGTTATCTTAATAAGTTCAACTACAGGGTAGAGAAGGGCAGGAAGGTAACTCTGGCGATTACGGGCGACAACAAGAAGACCTGTCTTTATGTAAATGACAAATTGTGCGAGGAGCTTGGTCCGCTCACCCTTTATGCGATGCAGCAGAAAGACCTGGCTACATTACAGAAGGGCGATGCTACAGCCACTCAGCCTATCGTATATAATCCCTCAGCCAAGATGCATTATCAGCGCACGCTGGTGTTCCCTCTCCAGAAGGCAGGCGATTTTAAGAGCCGCATTACGGGAGTAAAGGTGGAGCAGAAGTAAGTAGAAACAACTGAGACTCTGAGATTGAGATTATAAGCAAAAAAACACTTTTCCAATTGGAGAAATATATTTCTCTAGTTGGAAAAGTGAAAAAGGTTGCTGACTGTGAAAGCCCTGTTATAAAGCCTTGGCTTTTTCAGGATCATTCGTTGTTACGTAATCGATGCCTTGTTTGAAGAAATATTTGATGGCTTTCAGATTATTGACAGTCCAGACATTGGTGATTAGACCGAGTTTCTTGGCTTCCTTGATCCAGGTTGGATGGTCTAAGAAGACGCTGTCTTCGTAGTCGATGCCTGTATAACCTGCTGCTTTGGCATCGAGCGGAGCGAGGTCTCCGTTCAGATAGGAAACCTTGGCACCTGGAGCGTGGAGAACCAGATAATCGCAGGAGTGCTTGCTGAAGGAAATATACTCTGTTCTTGCTTCCAGTCCCGCCTCTCTTACCATCTTCAGGGTGGCATCGATGCAGCGGTCTTCATCGCTCTTCTGGATGTGCTCCTTTACTTCGAGTATGAGTTTCATATCGCCCAATGATTTGGCTGCATCGAGATATTCCTTCAAGGTAGGAATCTTCTCGCCATTCTTGAGGCGCTTGTCTCTGATGTCGGCATAGTTGGCATTCTCTATCTTAATGCCATCTACGTCATCATCATGAAAAACTACCACCTCGCCGTCACGGGTGATGTGAACATCAAACTCAGAGCCGTAAACCCCAATCCTGTGGGTGTTCTGAAGTGAGGAGATGGAGTTCTGAGCAGAACCTTCTGTCTTCCAATAGCCTCTGTGGGCAATCACCTGCTGGGCTCTATCCTTGGCTGAGGATGGGAGAATCACTCCCATCAACAGCATCATATAAATCAAAATACTTTTCATTGTTCTTATTTTTTTATCATAGAAACTTTTTTCTATAGCACTTATTGTCTTAGAATCCCATTTTAAACATCACACCGACCACGGAACGGGAACCGCCAATGTAGGTTGGGAAACCAATCTGACGGCCTGAGTTACCTGCATCCACGATGTATTTCTCATCGAGCACGTTCTTGCCGAAGGCACCGATTTCATAATAAACCTTACCTGGCTGGAAACGATAACCGGCGGTGAAGTTGAGCAATCCGTAGGCATCCTGGGTGAACTCAGACTCGTTGCTCTCCTCGAAGAATACCTTCGACTTCCATGAATAGGTAGGGCGGAGATAGAAGGAAGCCTTCTCGCCGGCTGGCACGTTCAAGTCGAAACCGATGGCGAAACTGTTCTTTGGAGTAAGGCGGAAGCGGTTGCCGGCATAGAGCTGTGCGTTTCCGTTGTCATCCTTGTCGTTGAACTTGCCCTCGATGTACGACCAGTTGCCGAAGAGATTGAGGTAGCGGCATGGAGAATAGTTGATGCTTGCCTCCAGACCGAGACTGTGGGCACGACCTGCATCATCGTATTCAAATTTGCTGGTGGTGGCGTTGAAAACCGATGTCTGATAATTATACCAGTCATAATAGTAAGCACAGATGTCGTAGTTCAGACGGCCTTCCAGGATGCTTCCCTTCACGCCAGCCTCGTAGCTGTAGATGATTTCCGGGTCGAGAGTCTCGAAATCCTTAGGATCGTTGTTGAAATAGAGCACTCCCGGACGACGGCCACGAGCCACGCTGGCGTAGATGTTGTTGCGGCCAATCATATAGTTGAGGGCTGCACGACCTACCCATGACCAGTAGCTGTCCTTGGCTGTAACCTTGGCGCCACCATCGGTAGGGTGATAAAGCACGGCACCAAACATGCTTGGTATGGTAGAAGATGAATAGCCTGTTTCCTGGTTCTCGTAAGTTCCGCGGATACCCAGGGTGAAGTTCAGGTTCCTGGTGAGCTTGAAGGTTCCATCAGCGAAGACCTCAATAGCCTGGTTGGTACCGTAATTCTTGCCCTGCTCGGTATAAGCAGTATCGAGCGTTTTGCCCGAAATGCCCTGCAGGGTAGCCTGAATCAGCTTGCCGTTATCGCCCATGCCTGCCAGAACCTGGTCTAAATCCATTCCCACAGCACCCAGGGCAGTCTTCAAATCTCCATAGATATCAGGAGTGGCGCTCTGTGGTTTCAGTTTGCCGTCCGCATCTGTTTCCGGGCTCTCTGGGAACCATTTGCTCATCAGTTGTGAGAGTGTCAAATCCACCATCGGCTGATAATCGGCAGGAAGATACTGGCTGAGCAATCCCTTCACATTATCTATCTGACTGCTGAGCGAAGCCTTCACACTCTTCTGGATAAACACCGGATAGAGGTACTGGAGATTCGCCTTGGCGTTGACATCCTGCGATGAATTCTCGTAGAAATAGTTGGCTCCCAAGAAGCCTGAGAAGAATTTCTTATCATCATAATTGAAACGGAATTCCTGGCTGAACTGGGTTCCTTTTTCCTTTTCCTCGCAGAGCAGGAGTGGGAGAAAGGTACCGTCTGCATCGAAATGCTCATCGCTGTTGAAGGCTCTGAAACCGGTGATGGAATTGAAAGCCCAATGTTTGCCGAAGTTGTGCTCGATGTTGAGCAGGGCGCCACCTACGTTTCGCTTGATGCCCAACTGCTTGCCGGCTTCCAGGTTGGCAGGACTGTTAGGGTCGCTATTGCCAAAGGCTGGATTGATGCTGTGGAAGGAAGTGCCTGGATAATCATCGTGCTGATAATCGAGTACCACGCCTACAGAAGTATCATCGTTAGCCCACCATTGGGTAGAGTTTCTGAAAGCCAGGGCATTCTTGCCGTTCAGTCTGCCACCTGCCTCGTTCTTGATGAAGCCGTCGCGGGCATCATAGTCGAAGGCAAAGCGGTTGGCAAGCTTGTCCTTGATGATTGGGGTGTTGATGAAACCTGTTACCTGGCGCTGGTTGTAGCTTCCGTAGTTCATGGAGAGTTCGCCCTTGAGTTCGTTTACGGGTTTGTGGCGGATGATGTTGATGCCGCCAATCTCAGCACCTCTTCCAAAGAGGGTTCCCTGAGGCCCCTTTACTACTTCCAGTCGCTCCAGGTCGAAAAGTTCTACGGCAGAAGAGCGGCTTCGGGAAGTTGAAACGCCATCCATAAACACGGAAACTCTTGGCTGGGAATAAGCCTCGCCGCCATCAGAAGTCACACCACGAATTACGTAGCCGGGGTTGTTAGGGCTCTGCAGCTGAATCTGAACGCCCGGGGTAAACTGAGCCACGTCGTCCATCTGGTGGAGGTTGAGTTTCTCCATCACGCTACCGGTTACGGCGCTTACAGCCACAGGAATCTCCAGGCTGCTCTGCTTCTTCTTCTGGGTAGTAACGATTACCTCGCCCAGGGCTTGTGTGTTTTCCTTCATCACCACCTTCATGTTGTTGTCGTCAGCATCTTTGGTGATGGTGTTGTAACCTATATAAGTAAAGGTGAGCTTGTCGCCATCGTTCACGTTGACGTGGAACTCGCCATTCAAGTCAGTCTGTACATTCGTGTTGCCGCAGCGAACTACCACGCCCGGCAAAGCTTCGCCCTGTTCGTTGGTCACCTTACCGCTTACGGCATTCACGCCCAATGCTTTAGAATTAGTTTTGTTACCTTCTGGAGTGTTGTCGGCTTTCGCCTCTAGACATGTGGCACCCTGCACGAGCAGGGAAGCCATCAATACAATCTTTAATTTGTTCATAACCTATTTATTATCTTGCATAATTTTTTTTCGGGTGCAAAAGTAGAATGATTTTGTTACATCACGGTTTCTTTCGGGTGAAGAAAAGATGAAGTTAAAACCGGTATTTCTTCTTCACTCTTCTTTCACCTCTTTGTAACACGATAGCAACATCCTTTAAATACCTTTGCAGCGGTAAAAAGTATTACAGTAATTTTAAAGAAAGAAATGAATAAGGTATTTAGTTTTATTGCGATGTCATTCCTGGGATGCGGAATGGTTTCTGCCCAGCAGGTGAATGCATTAGGCGTTGAGCGCCCTAAACTGGTAGTGGGTATTGTGGTTGACCAGATGCGATGGGATTATCTCTATCGCTATCAGAAGCGCTATGGAGAAGGAGGATTCAAGCGGTTGCTCAACGAGGGATTCTCTTGCGAAAACACCCGAATTCCGTATGTTCCATCGGTTACAGCCGTCGGTCATACTTGTCTCTATACCGGTAGTGTGCCTTCTATCCACGGAATCGCCGGAAACAATTTTGTGAAGAATGGCAAGAAGGTGTATTGCACGGATGATGAAACCGTGAAACCGGTGGGTTCCAGCAGTAAGGAGGGCTTGATGTCGCCTAGAAACCTTTGGGTTACGACTCTTGGCGATGAGATGAAGATTGCATCCAACGGCAGAGCCAAGGTGGTGGGTGTGGCTTTAAAAGACCGTGCTTCCATCCTTCCTGCCGGACATAATCCAAATGGTGCCTACTGGTTTGATGATGAGAGCGGCAAGTTCATCACCAGTTCTTATTATATGAACCTGTTGCCAAAGTGGGTGGATGCTTTCAACAACCAGCATCTGCCAGAGCGTTATCTTTCGGAAAAATGGAGCACGCTCTATCCTAAGAATACTTACATCGAGAGTACGGAAGATGAGAATGAGTATGAGGATGGAATCCGCAAGGGTGTGAAGGCTACGCTGCCGCTCAATCTCCCAGCCCTTTATAAGAAATATGGTTACAGCATAATCCGCAAGACTCCTTTCGGCAATTCGCTGACGATAGATTTGGCGAAGGCTGCGATAGACGGAGAGCAGTTGGGTGCTGATGATGAAACCGACTTGCTGGCGGTAAGCTGCTCCAGCACCGATTATATCGGTCATCAGGTGGGAACCCACGCCGTAGAAACTGAGGATACTTATCTGCGCCTTGACAAGGCGATTGCCGATTTTCTTTCTTATCTCGATGAGAAGGTGGGCAAGGGCAACTATCTGGTTTTCCTGAGTGCCGATCATGGAGCGATGAACAACGCCCGTTTCCTGCAAGACCGCCGCATTCCTGCGGGCAGTTGGGATGGTGATGCGATGGCTAAGAAGCTGAATCAAACCCTGGCTCAGGAGTATCCTAACGTGGGTGATTTGGTGAAGACCGTGATGAACTATCAGGTGTTTTTCAATCGCAACATCATCAAGGAAAACAAGTTGGATTTCGCCAAGATCAAGCAGAGTGTGGTGGATGTTTTGAAGGAAGACAGCTGCGTGCAGTACGCCTGCGATATGGAGAAGACGATGACAGAGAGCATTCCTGAGGATGTGAAGTTCCGCATTGTGAATGGTTACAACCGTGAGCGTAGCGGTGATGTGGCCATCGTGTTGAAGCCGAATTACTATGCCCACGGCATGAAGGGAACCGACCATGGCGAGTGGAATCCATACGACACCCATATTCCGCTGGTTTTCATGGGTTGGGGAATCCAGCACGGTGTAACCACCAGACAGACATTCATGACCGATATTGTGCCAACCATCGCCGCCCTGCTTCATGTTCAGGCGCCAAATGGCTGCGTAGGTCAGCCGATATTCTAGTTTTTAACCCTATCTTCATTTTCTCTAACATCTTTGAAATATGAAACTTATACCTTTGCACTCGGAAAGGGGCGATGATCTGCATCTGCCGCTTCGCCAGCAAAATATCAGATGTTTAAAGATGTATAAAGAAAAATGAAGGTAATTTTTGTAATTCAAGGAGAGGGTAGAGGTCATCTCACCCAGGCGTTGGCGCTTAAGCAGATGCTTCTGCACGAGGGTCATGAAGTAGTGAAAGTTTTAGTGGGCAAGAGCAAGAACAGGGTGATTCCTGAGTTCTTCATGAATCAGATAGGTACTCCTATCGAGGTTTTCGACAGTCCTAATTTCTTGCCGTCTAAGGACAACCGTAAGTTCAATCTGTTGCGCTCCCTGACTTACAACATGCTTCTTACTCCGAGCTATCTTTCCAGTATCCATTTGATACGAAAGAATATCCAGGAGAGCGGAGCCGACATCATCATCAATTTCTACGAGGTGTTGTGTGGCATTACCTGTTCCCTTTTCCGTTTCGGAATCCCAGAGGTTTGCATCGGTCATCAGTACCTCTTCCTCCATCCCTCTTTCCAGATGCCTGGAAAGTATTCCGTACCAGAATCCTTATTGAAATTCTTTACCCGTATCACCTGTATGGGAGCCACAGCCAAGTTGGCGCTCTCCATCCGTGACTATGAGGATGATCCTGTGCACGGCATCAAGGTAGTTCCACCGTTGCTCCGTCAGGAAGCCAAGACCATCATCCGCCACCATGGCGACTACATCATGGGCTATATGCTGAATGCCGGATTTGCCGAGGATGTGAAGGCGTGGCACGAGAAGCATCCCCATACCCGTCTCCATTTCTTCTGGGATCAGCCGGATGCGCCTGAAGAACTGATGGTAGATGATACGCTCACCTTCCATCGCATCAACGACGAGAAGTTCCTCAAGATGATGGCTGGCTGCAAGGCTTTCGCCACCACCGCCGGCTTCGAGAGCGTCTGCGAGGCGCTCTATATGGGCAAGCCATGCATGCTGATTCCGGCTCATGTAGAACAGGAATGTAATGCGATGGATGCGGAAAGAGAGATGGCTGGCGTGGTGAGCGAGGATTTCGATATCGATAAACTGAAGGCTTTTGCCCGTGATTACGAGGAAGATGTGGAGTTCAGAATGTGGGAGAACCATGCTGAAAGCCGAATCATCGCCGCCATAGAAAACGCTTACGAAACTTATTATCATAGAAAGGAGAACCAGGCTTATGAAGAAGAAAATGATTCCATTGTTGCTGCTTCTTCCCTTGTTGTTCCTGCTCGCCGTGTATGGCAAGGATAGCAAGAAGGAGGAGGCGCGAGTGGTAGTGATTGCCATTGATGGTTTAAGATGGCAGGAGGTGTTTGAGGGCGCCAGACGCGACAGTCTGATGCCGTTTCTCTGGGAGATGGGCAGGAAGAAAGGCTGCATGATTGGCAACCGCAACCGGAAATCGAAGATGGAGGTGGCAAACGGCATTTGGAAATCCTATGCCGGTTACAGCGAGATGCTCTGTGGTGTGACTAATGATGAGCACATCTTCGACAACCGCAAGCAGTATAACCCCAACCGCTCGGTTCTGGAATTGGCTGAGGCTTGTTCTGAGTATAAGGACAGGGTGAGTGCCGTGGCGAGTTGGGATGTGGTTCCTTATATCCTGAATTATCGCAGGAGCGAATTGCCCGTGGATTTCCGCTCTCCTCACAGGGTGAGCAAGCAAGTTAGAAATGATAGTGTGACTTTGAACCGCGCCTTGAAAACCCTCAAGGAGAAGCATCCCAAGCTTCTCTTTGTAGAGTTTTGCGAGACGGATTATTACGGACATCATGGCAAATGGCAGGAGTATCTGAATGCTGCTCATCAGAACGACCAGTTTATTCGACAGTTATGGGAATGCTGTCAGCAAGACCCATTTTACAAGGGGAACACCACCTTTCTTATCACCTGCGATCATGGCAGGGGAGAGAGCCTGGGCGTTCATGCCAACAGAGGCGAAGTAGATTCCCAGGCTTCTTGGGCGGAACACGGCAGAAGAATTAAGGGCAGCAACCAAACCTGGCTGGTTGCTTTCGGGAAAGACATCCAGCATCTGGGAGAAATGGAAGGGGGCAGAACCATCTACACCAAGCAGGTGGCTCCCACCATCGCCAGCATCCTGAAGGTTCCGTTTACGAATGATAATAATCAGCAATCGGTGGCTTCGCCGATTTATAAGATTCTTAAATAGAAGATTTTAAGATTCTCAAATAGCTTTTATATTACGCAAAAATAGGATAATAACAAAATAAGATTTTCAGATTATGATAGGATTGTTCAATGAATGTTTTCCACCCGTCATGGATGGCGTTTCACTCACGGTAAGCAATTTGGCTCGCTGCTTTTACCAGCAGGGCAGGGACGTGGCGGTAGTAACCCCGGAAATGCCAGGACTCGATGAGTCTCAGCTTCCTTATTCCGTCTTCCAGTATCGCTCGTTCCCGGTTCCCGGTCGCCATCCTTACCGCTATGGCTTCCCATCGCTCGATTTCAAGTTCCAGAAGCAGGTAGCTGCTCAGAATTTTGAAATCTTACACGCCCATTGTCCTTTCTCTTCGGGTGATTTCGCCCTGAAGACGGCTCGCAGAATGGGCATTCCATTGGTGGCAACCTTTCATTCCAAATATCGTGACGATTTCGAACGGGTGATTCCCAATAAGGCTCTGGTGGATTATCTCGTGGGCAAGGTGGTGAAGTTTTACGAGAGCGTAGATGAGGTGTGGGTGCCTCAGGCTTCCGTGGGCGAAACTTTGCGCGAGTATGGCTACAAGGGAACCTACGAAGTGGTGGATAACGGAACCGAATTTGCCGATGCGCCTTATACCGATGAGATGAAATGGGCAGCCAAGAACGAGCTTTATGTAGCCGTAGATGAACCTCTGCTCCTTTTCGTGGGTCAGCATATCTGGGAGAAGAACGTAAAGCTCATCATCGAGGCTTTAGCCAAGGTGAAGGATTTGCCTTATCATGCCCTTTTCGTGGGCGATGGTTACGCAAGAACAGAGATGCAGGCGATGGCGGCAAAACTCGGTTTGTCGGGAAACAGCGATTACCGCATGGATAAGGTAACCTTCTTCGGTAGCGTGCAGTCCCGCGAACTGATGCAGACCATCTATACGGCAGCCGATCTCTTCCTCTTCCCATCCATCTACGATAATGCGCCATTGGTGGTAAGAGAGGCTGCTTCGCTCTTCACGCCTTCCATCGTGGCTAGGGGCAGCAATACGGCGGAAATCATCCAGAATGGAATCAACGGATTCCTTTCGGATAGCGATGTAACTGCCTTTGCCAACCGACTCCGTTATATTCTGGAGCGTCCAACCGTCATTTCCTGGGCGGCAAAGGGAGCAGCAGAGACCCTGGTGCGCCCTTGGGAGGACATTGCTGTAGAAGTTTTGGATAGATATCAGCATTTAATTGACAGACAACAAAATAGATTGGCCATTTAATCGTTATATTACTATATATAATAAGGTATAGTTTTATTTTGAGAGTAATATGAAAAAATGGCATTTGTGGTTGGCGGCTTCCATCGGACTGGTGGTCATCGCTGGTATGATGATTCGGGAGTTTGATGTGGAAGCTTTGAGCAGGATAGATTTGTCTCCCAGGTTCTTCCTGGGGGTAGTAATGGGCGTGTTGCTCTTTGCGGTTCAGAATCTGATGCTCACCCTTCGCTTCCGACATCTTTGTCAGCGCAAGTTGTCGATAGCGCAGGGGTTTCGCATCAATGTGCTCTGCGAGTTTACTTCTGCCGTCACTCCTTCCGCGGTGGGTGGAAGCGGTTTGGCCTTTGTCTATCTGAACCGCGAGGGAATTTCGATGGGCAGAAGTATCTTCACCATGTTTGCAGCCCTGCTTGCCGACGAGGCTTTTCTTGCCATCAGCTGCCTGTTGCTCTATTTCTGTGTTCCATCGCATCTGCTTTTCAGTTTGGCAGATGAGGTGGGAATTTCTGCGGATGCAACGAACGAATGGATCAAGGGCGGAGTGCAGAAGTTCTTCATCCCAGCCCGCATCCATCGCCATGCGGTTGTCCGCAATGATGTACGCCTTTTTCTGGGCTTCGGTGAGGTGGTCTGCAAAGACACACGGCACCTCAGCGATGCCTTCCTCCTTGGCGGCAATAATACGACCGTGACCGGCAATTACGCCATAGTCACGGTCGATGATAACAGGATTGATGAAGCCGAACTCACGAAGCGAGGAGCGGAGCTTATTGATCTGCTCTGGGCTGTGTGTCCGGGCGTTGTTGACATACGGCACCAGCTTTGTAATGGGAACGAGCTGCATCTCGGTCGTTGTTTTCATCAGACCACCCCCCATTCCGCAAACTTCTCAAAGCCGCCGACCGAGCGGATGTAGTTTCGAGCAATCTCCACGATTTTCTCATACGGTCTGCCGTCTACGGTGTCATCACCAATGGCGCAGCAGAGCGTTACGGGCTTGCCGGTTTCCTGGGCTTTGAGAAAAGCATAGATGTTGACAGACACATCTGCCTTGGAGAGATCCTTGCCGTGCAGACCGCCGCCGGTCACCGAGTCGGCCATATCCGAGCCGAGCTTGCGGTTGGTAGCACCGGTATCCACATCGGTGCCGCCTGTCCAGTCGCCCAGCGGATTGATCTCCGCATTGGGGTACAGGTTTCGGAGCGTATCCGAGGACGCATTGCTCTGGCAGAGGATGAGTCGGTCGCCGTCCAGAATGTACTTCCCGTCATAAGGGTACAAGGAGAAAAAGTCTCGCGCGATCTGCGAGAGCTTTTTCTGCTCCTCGGTCACGGGCATTCCCTTGAAGATGCCGTTGTCGCCGCAGCGGACGCCGTCTGCCTGGTTGTCGGCGAGGTGACCGTCCTGCGGAACTTCTACATAGTCCACGGTGAGGTTTCCGGCAATGCAGTGAACGGAGGCGGTGACACCCGCCTTGTCCAGAGCAACAGAAGTCTCCGCAATGATGTGGCACACGCCGTGACCGATGAGAACTTCAACGGCAATGCGGGGATTCGTTTCTTTTTTGTATGCCAGGTCAACGAGCGCACCGGCAATTCTGTCTGCCACCTTATCCGGGTGGCACGGATTTACTTTTTCAAACATGGTGTTACCCCTTTCTCGCACGGAGCAGACGTTCCATGAGGTCATCCTGCGGTGTTGACTCGCCGTATTCCGTGCTGCAGTTTTCTTTCACGATCTGGAAGATCTCATTCCAGAGCCGAACCGCCTGGTTCATGTAGTTGATGCCGATATTGATAAACGGGGACGGGATCGGCTTTCCCGTGGTGGGGTGCTTGGAGAGGAAGCCCATACGGTTGGTCATTTCCTCGCACTGCACCCAGCGGGCGGAACACATGGCGTAGCGCTCCAAGAGCTGCGGCGACACCTTTGCGGCACAGCCGATGCCTTTGAGCCACTGCCAGGTTTCTGTGTAGATCTCGTTCGCCTGCAGGACGCTGCCGTCCCGCTGCTCGGCGGAAAGAAAATCATGGGGCTTCGGCATAGCAACACCCTCGACTTCGGGAATATCCAGTACTTCAAGTTTTCTGCCGCCGGGATTACCGTTTTCGGCTTTATCCTTGACTGCGGATTTCTTCCTTCCCGCACCGGGTCTTGCGCCGCCTCTGCCGCCTGTGTTATTCGATTTTGTGGGCATCCAAGTTCACCTCCCTTAATTACCCTTTTGATTTCGCCTTTTTTGCGCACGTGACCCCGGGCCGCTGTCCGCAGTTCACAGTCCCGGAGATTTTAACCGCCCCCGGGGTCACTTCCTGTCGCCCATTTCAATATGTATCTTTGTGTGACACGATTGGCAGAGGCTCATCAGGTTGCTTTCTCTGTGATCTCCGCCTTTGCTGATCGGCAGGATATGATGCACTTCGTCAACGGGCGTGTATCTGCCCTCCTTAAGACAGCGTTCGCATAAAGGATGAGCCGCAGCGTATCTGTCTCTGATGCGTTTCCATGCTCTGCCGTACTTTTTGTTGCTGTCGGGAGGGCGTTCATATTTGTTGTAGGCATTACGCGCGGCTTTCCTGTGTTCCTCACAATAAGGTTCATCGGAGAGCCGTCTGCATCCTGGGTATCTGCACGGGCGTTTCGGTTTGCTCGGTATCGTTCTGGGACCGTATGTGCTGAATCTTCTGGATGAAAATCTGTTAAATATTTCATCGGAACTTAGGAAGATGGCACTGATCATTATTCTGATGAGGGCCGGATTAGGGCTTGACATTTCCGGTTTGAAAAAAATCGGGCGTCCGGCGGTAATGATGTGCTTTGTACCGGCAACTTTTGAACTGTTGGGAATGTTAGTGCTGGCACTCAGACTGTTGAGGGTGATCTTCGTAGAGAGATCGCTATGAACATCAAGAGACTGCAGGAGATTGGATGCTACAGAGGCATCCGTCATAGAAAGAGCCTTCCGGTTCGTGGTCAGAAGACAAAGACCAACGCAAGAACCAGAAAAGGTCCTAAGAGAACTGTTGCAAACAAGAAAAAATAATTCAAATTTTAAATTGGGAATATTTATATAAAAACCTAGAGGGAATCCCAACTAAAACATCAGTAACAAAAATAAAGGAAGAAGCACAAGGTGCTGAAACAATAAAAGAAAGTAGCAAAGATATAAAATTTGATGTTTCG
>ENA-UEQL01001978-UEQL01001978.1-human-gut-metagenome-genome-assembly--contig:-NODE-1978-length-13854-cov-10.032736_pt1 | contig 13854 bp, 8 predicted proteins | sample MGYA00242905_ERZ507926 | MGnify/ENA primary metagenome ERZ507926 (study PRJEB26167, sample SAMN06115531) | human gut metagenome | host: Homo sapiens | place: China:Henan | collected 2015-09-09...
ATCGGGCGCTCACCCATGATGCGGTACATGGCCTCGAAGTCACCCTGCTGGAACGGCTCGACCTTGGCCAGAGCAGCTTCGCGCTCTTCCACGGTACGTGCGCAGATCATCTCACGCACAGCCTTGATGCGATCCTCTGCGAAGAACATGTGCTCGGTACGGCACAGGCCGATGCCCTCAGCACCCAGATCCACTGCCTGCTGTGCGTCGCGCGGGTTATCAGCGTTGGTCATGACCAGCAGCTGACGAGCAGCGTCTGCCCAGCCCATGAAGCGGTTGAAGTTCTTATTGCCGGTAGCGGCCACGGTAGCGACCTGCTCGCCGTAGATGTTGCCGGTAGAGCCGTCGATGGAGATCCAGTCGCCCTCGACGAACTTGTGGCCATTGATCTCGAAGGTCTTTGCTTCCTCGTCGATCTTGACCTCGTTGTCATTGCCGCAGCCGGAGACACAGCAGGTGCCCATACCACGGGCAACAACAGCTGCGTGGCTGGTCATGCCGCCGCGGACGGTCAGGATGCCCTGAGAAACCTGCATGCCCACGATATCCTCGGGGCTGGTCTCCAGACGGACCAGAACGACCTTCTTCATCTTGCCGGACTTGACCATCTCCTCTGCCTCTTCAGCAGTAAAGACGATCTGGCCGCAGGCAGAACCGGGAGAAGCTGCCAGACCCTTGCCGACGACCTCGGCGGCCTTCAGGGCAGCGGCATCGAACTGGGGATGCAGCAGGGTATCCAGCTGCTTGGGCTCCACGCGCAGGACAGCTTCCTGCTCGGTGATCATGCCCTCGTCCACCAGATCACATGCGATCTGCAGAGCAGCCTGAGCGGTACGCTTGCCGTTACGGGTCTGCAGCATGTACAGATGGCCGTCCTCGATGGTGAACTCCATATCCTGCATATCGCGGAAGTAGTTCTCCAGACGGGTCGCGATCTCAACGAACTGATCGTACACCTCAGGCATCTGATCCTTCAGATGGCTGATGGGAGAAGGAGTGCGCACGCCGGCCACAACGTCCTCGCCCTGTGCATTGATCAGGTACTCGCCCATCAGCTTCTTAGCGCCGGTGGCGGGGTCACGGGTGAATGCAACGCCGGTGCCGGAGCGGTCGCCAGAGTTGCCGAATGCCATCTGCTGCACGTTGACTGCGGTGCCCCACTCATAGGGGATCTCGTTCATCTTACGATAGACATTTGCGCGGGGGTTGTCCCAGCTGCGGAAGACGGCCTTGACAGCCTCGATCAGCTGATCACGGGGATCCTGCGGGAAGGGACGGCCTTCGTTCTCCTCGTAGATCTTCTTGAAGGTGCCGACCAGTTCCTTCAGGTCATCAGCAGTCAGGTCCACGTCGTTCTTGACGCCCTTGGCTTCCTTCATCTTGTCGATCTCGACCTCGAACAGGCTCTTCGGGACCATCATAACGACGTCCGCGAACATCTGCACAAAGCGGCGGTAGCAGTCGTATGCAAAACGGGCGTTGCCGGTCTTCTTTGCCAGACCTTCAACAGCCTCGTCGTTCAGGCCCAGGTTCAGGATGGTGTCCATCATGCCGGGCATGGACTGACGTGCGCCGGAACGGACGGAGACCAGCAGGGGGTTCTGGTTATCGCCGAACTTCTTGCCGGTGATCTCTTCCAGACCCTTGAGGTGCTCAAAGATATCAGCAGTGATCTCGTCATTGATCTGACGGCCGTCTGCATAGTACTGGGTGCAGGCGTCGGTGGTGATGGTGAAGCCCTGCGGCACCGGCATGCCGGCTGCAGTCATCTCAGCCAGACCAGCGCCCTTGCCGCCCAGAGTATTCTTCATGGTGACCTTGTCGCCGCCGAAAGCATCATTGCCTTCGCTGAAGTAGTACAGATACTTTTTGCTCATGCGTTGTTTACCTCCCATAGTTCACGGCCGTGCCGGAAGGGCCCGTCCGTCTCATCGTTTACCTTTGTCTCAATAGGCGATGAACATTGTTTCGTGAATGCTAAACTATTATACCAGAAATCTCACTGCTTTCCACCATGCAAAATCCCGAATTTGTTTGATATTTTTTATGCAAATCACTTGAATTTTACCAAGTTTTCCGGTAATATAAAATGGGAGAAAGTTCGAGAGGTTTTTCTTTATTTGACGCGATTTCTCAGCCTGTTGGATACAACTTTCTGTCCTTGAAATTTCAACATTCTTTTTTGTCTGCGCAATGCTCCTGTTGTATCCATCTTTGGATATGCCGAAACGCTCGATTGCAGGAGCTGTGTGCCGGAAAGGAGTTCCTGACCCATGGAAAATTGTATTTCTTCCGCTGCACTGGATGCAGCGCGTACCCGTCTGGACGCCGCCGAGGCCGCCCGTGAAACGATCCTGCTGCAGCACATCGCCAACGGCGTGATCATCGACAGCCGCACCGTGCAGATCGCACCCGACGTGCAGATCGCACCGGGGGCCGTCATCCTGGCCGGCACCATCCTGCGGGGCCATACCATCATTGGGGCAGGCTGCATCATCGGCCCCAACACCCTCATCGAGGACAGCATCGTGGACGAGGGCACCACCGTCAACGCCAGCCAGGTCTACGGCAGCCACCTGGGCCCTCACAACAACATCGGCCCCTTCACCCATGTGCGGGTGAACACGGTCACCGATTACGGTGTGCATCTGGGTGCCTATGTGGAGACCAAGAATTCCAACTTTGCCCGGGGCAACACGGTGAGCCACCTGACCTACATCGGCGACAGCGACGTGGGCAAGTACTGCAACTTCGGCTGCGGCACCGTCACCTGCAACTACGACGGCAAGGACAAGTTCCGCACCACCATCGGGGACTACTGCTTCATCGGCTGCAACACCAACCTTGTGGCCCCGGTCAAGGTGGGCGACGGTGCCTACACCGCCGCCGGCAGCACCATCACTCAGGATGTGCCCGCACAGGCACTGGGCATCGCCCGGGAGCGCCAGACCAATCTGGAGGGCTGGGCTGAACCGAAGATGGAAGCCTACATCGCCAAGAAGCAGAAGCTGGAAGCCGACCAGAACAAGTGATTTCCTTCCGGGAGGGCACATTGTATGAAGTCTGAGACGTTCCGTAAGCAGGCCCTGAGCCTGATCGTCTTTTTCGTGGCCATTGCGGCGGTGTTCGCGCTCACCCGCCTGCGCAGCGACCCCGCCGGGAAGCAGGCGCAGACCATCCTGACCCAGCTGCTTTCCAGCTCCGATGCCGTGGAACCGGCGGCGGACGATTCCTACACCGCCAGCGAGCCGGGCCTTGTACAGGTGGATGGCGGCGGCTTTGCGGCGTTCTATCAGGCACAGTTCGGGGACTGCATGACACAGACCTGTCTGGAAAAGCTCCTTGCGAACCGTCTGCCCACCCGCATTGCCTCGCTTTCCGGCCAGCCCGCGGGGCTCACCCTGCAAAAGCGCTCCGGTGCCGACCACTGCTATGATTTTTCCGCAGACCTGCAGGCCGCCGACGGAACCACCACGGCCAGCGTCACCGGCACCATCACCATGGTAAAAGAGGATGGCGCGTGGAAGGCCTCTGACCTCACACTGAACCTGAAATAAGCATTTTCTGCCTCCGGCCTCTGTATGGTCGGGGGCATTTTCGGTTCTTTCACCCGGAATCCGTTTCTTTTTTCGCGCGCGTATGTTATACTGAATAGCTGTATCCCATTCTATTTTTCAGAGAAAAGGTTAAACAAACAACATGAACACAAACGATATCTGGCTGATCGCCGGCCTGGGCAACCCCGAGGCCAAATACGATGGCACACGCCACAACGCGGGCTTTGCCGCGCTGGACTACCTGTCCGGCAAATGGGGCATCAGCGTGAGCAAGACCAAATTCCAGGGCCTGTGGGGCCAGGGTGAAGTGGACGGCCACAAGGTGGTGCTGCTCAAGCCCCTGACCTACATGAACCTTTCCGGCGATTCCATCGCGCCGCTGGCGGGCTTTTTCAAGATCCCGGCCGACCATGTCATCGTCCTGTGCGACGACATCACCCAGAACCCCGGCAAGCTGCGCATCCGGCCTTCCGGCTCGGCAGGCGGCCACAACGGCCTGAAGAGCATCATCGCCCGGCTGGGCGGCGACGGCTTTCCCCGCATCCGCATCGGTGTGGGAGCCAAGCCCCGCCCGGACTACGACCTGGCGGATTGGGTGCTGGGAAAATTTCCGGCCGAGGACGCCAAGGCCATGGCCGACCGCTACCCCGATCTGGAAGCTGCCGCCAAGCTCATCATGGACGGTAAGCTAAGTCTGGCACAGAGCAAGTATAACGGGTAAGACTCGATATCGTCCCATTTTCCGGAAAGGAGGTTTTCCATGTACGAAGCCCTGTTGAAAGCGACCCAGGAATACCAGAAGATCGCGGCCAGCTTTGCAAAGCCCGGCCCGGCAGCGCTGTTCGGTCTGCCCCCGGCAGGCCGGGCCCTGCTGTATGCCGCTTTGCAGAAGGATCTGGGCCGGGTGCTCTGCATCGTGACCCCGGGCGAAGCCGAGGCCACCCACTTTGCGGATGACCTCAAGGCGCTGGGCCTTGCCGCGGCAGTGTTCCCGCCCCGGGACTTCATGCTGCGCCCGGTGGAGGGTGCCGGGCGCGAATACGAGTATCGCCGCCTTTCGGTGCTGGGTGCATTGGCGGGCGGGCGGCTGCAGGCCGTGTGCGTGCCTGCCGAAGCCCTGCTGCAGTACACGGTGCCCCGCGATGAATTCCTGAAAAACACCCTCACCCTCAAGCCCGGCATGGTGTACAACCGCGAAGCGCTGGTGGCCCGGCTGTTTGCCGCCGGGTATGTGCGCCGCAGTCAGGTGGACGGCCCCGGCCAGTTCAGCGTGCGCGGCGATATCGTGGACATCTATGCCCCGGATATGCGCCAGCCTGCCCGTGTGGAATACTGGGACGATGAGATTGACTCCATGGCCTCCTTTGACCTGCTGACCCAGCGGCGGGACGGCGCACTGGAAAAGATCTACCTTTCCCCTGCCCGCGAAGTGCTGTTCGGCAGCACCGAAGAGACTGCCGGGGCCCTGCGTGCCGCTGTGAAAAAGGCCCGCGGCAAACACCGCACCGCGCTGGAAAAGGCCACCGAAGCCGACCTGTCCCAGCTGGACTCCGGCCTGATGCCGGAAGCCATGGACAAGTATTACGGCATCCGCTACCCGGAACCGGCCACCCTGCTGGATCATCTGGACGCGTCCCTGTTCATTCTGGACGAGATGGGCGGCATCCGCGATGCCCAGAAAGCCACCGAATTCCGCCGCAGCGAGGAACTGACCGGCCTGCTGGAAGAGGGCGTGCTCTGCCCCGGGCTGGATGTGCTGTACCAGACCATGGACGATCTGGTCATCGCCGCCCAGAAGCAGAGCACCCTGCTGTGTGAGAACTTCCTGCGCGGCATGAACGAGTTCAAACTGAAAGACCTCATCAATGCCGAGGCCTTTGCGGCCCCCAACTGGAACGGCGACCTTGCCTCCCTGCTGGAGGACCTGGACCCGCTCCTTGCACAGGGGTACGCCATCACCCTGTTTTCCGGCACCCCCAAGGGTGCCGCTGCCCTCACCCGTGACCTGGCCGACAAGGGCTACTCGGTGAGCATGAGCCGGGATGTGCGCCCCGCCAAGGGCATCGTACAGGTGCTGCCGGGCCATCTGACCGCCGGGTGCACCTTCCCGTTTGCTCACGCGGCCGTGCTCTCGTCCCGCCGGCATGGTCTGGACGAAGAGACCGCCGCCGAGACCAAAAAGCGCAAAAAGAACAAGAACGCCCTGTCCAGCCTTTCCGATATCAAGCCCGGCGACTATGTGGTGCACCAGAGCCACGGCATCGGCATGTATGCGGGCATCCAGCGGCTGGAAGTGCAGGGTGCCATCAAGGATTACCTCAAGGTGCAGTATTCCGGCTCGGACGTGCTGTATGTGCCCGTCACCCAGCTGGACCTGCTGAGCCGCTACACCGCCCCCGGCGACGAAGAAAAGGTCAAGCTGGCCAAGCTGGGCGGTGCCGAGTGGCAGCGCACCCGTGCCAAGGTCAAAAAGGCCACTGAGGAGATGGCGCAGGAGCTCATTGAGCTGTATGCCCGCCGTCGGCAGGCCACCGGCTACGCCTTCCCGCCCGACGGCGACTGGCAGCGGGACTTTGAGACCCGTTTCGACTACGACGAGACCGACGATCAGCTCAACGCCACCGCCGAGATCAAACAGGACATGGAAAAGGGGTACCCCATGGACCGGCTGCTCTGCGGCGACGTGGGTGTGGGCAAGACCGAAGTAGCCCTGCGGGCCGCCTTCAAGTGCGTGATGGGCGGGAAGCAGTGCGCCATTCTGGCCCCCACGACCCTGCTGGCCTGGCAGCACTACAACACCATCCTTTCCCGCATGGAGGCCTTCCCCGTGAAGGTGGAGATGATGAGCCGCTTCCGCACCGCCAAGCAGCAGAAGGAGACCCTGCGGGGCCTGCAGTCCGGCAGCGTGGATATCGTGGTGGGCACCCATCGGCTGCTGTCCAAGGACGTGCGGTTCCACGACCTGGGCCTTGTGATCATCGACGAGGAACAGCGCTTCGGCGTCAAGCACAAGGAAAAGCTCAAGGAGAACTTCATCGGGGTGGACATGCTCACCCTGTCGGCCACCCCCATCCCCCGCACCCTGAACATGGCCATGAGCGGCATCCGGGACCTTTCCACCATCGAGCAGCCGCCCATTGAGCGCCAGCCCGTGGAGACCTTTGTGCTGGAGTACAACGACGTGATCCTGGCCGAGGCCATGAAAAAGGAGCTGGCCCGGGGCGGGCAGGTGTATTACCTGCACAACCGGGTGGACAACATCGAGGCCTGTGCCGCCCATGTGAGCCAGATGGTGCCCGGTGCCCGGGTGGGCATTGCCCACGGCAAGATGACCGAGGAGGAGCTGAATCCCGTGTGGCAGCACCTGCTCAACGGCGAGATCGACATTCTGGTGTGCACTACCCTAATCGAGACCGGCATCGACGTGCGCAACTGCAACACCCTGATCATTGAGGACGCCGACCGCATGGGTCTGGCCCAGCTGTACCAGATCCGGGGCCGGGTGGGCCGCAGCGGCCGCAAGGCCTACGCCTACTTCACCTTCCGCCGGGACAAGACCCTGACAGACATTGCCCAGAAGCGGCTGTCGGCCATCCGGGAGTTCACGGCCTTTGGTTCCGGCTTCCGCATCGCCATGCGCGATCTGCAGATCCGGGGTGCCGGCAGTCTGCTGGGCCACAGCCAGCACGGCCACATGGAGGCCGTGGGCTACGACCTCTATGTCAAGATGCTGGGGCAGGCCATCGCCCGCGCCAAAGGCGAGCCGGTGCAGCGCGACAAGAGCGAATGCCTGGTGGACCTGCGGGTGGACGCCTACATCCCGGAGAAATACATCGCCGACGGGCCGGGCCGCATCGAAGCCTACAAGCGCATTGCCGCCATCCAGACCCCGGAGGACGCCGCCGACGTGCTGGACGAGCTCATCGACCGCTACGGTGACCCGCCGCCCTCGGTGAGCGACCTGGTGAACGTTTCGCTGGTGCGGGTGCAGGCCACCGCTGTGGGCGTGTACGAGGTGACCCAGAAGAAGGACACCATCGTGCTGAATCTGGAACACCTGGATGTGCCCATGATCCGGGGTCTGCTGGTGGCCTTCAACGGCCGCGTCACCGCCGGGGCAGGCTCAAAGCCTTACCTTTCGGTCACCCTGCACCCCGACGAAAAGCCGCTGGAACTGCTGCAGAGCATCCTCAAGGCAATGGCGGAGATTTTAAAGCCCGCTGAATAACTCCTTCCGTCATTGCTTCGCAATGCCACCTCCCTCCCAGAGGGAGCTGTCGCGTCAGCGGCTGAGGGAGTTTTTTATACAATCACAACAACAGGAGCATTACACATGAAAAAGAAACTGCTTGCGCTGGTATGCGCACTCGTCATGATCTTCAGTCTGGCAAGCTGCGGCCTGTCCACCCCGGACACCGTGGGCAAGGTCGGCGACTTTGAAGTGTCCTCCGGCCTGTATCTGCTGGCCCAGTTCAGCGCCTACCAGCAGGCCGCCCAGCTGGCTGGCAAGGACCAGGACACCACTGACGTGAAGGCCTTCCTGAAGGCCACCATCACCACCGACGCCGACACCGGCGACACCGCCGTGGTCCAGGACTATGTGGCCGACAAGACGTTGGAGACCCTGCGCACCTTTGCCGCCATCGACGCCCGCTTTGCCGAGCTGGGCGGGGAGCTGACCGCCGAACAGACCCAGGTGGCCGACAACTACGCCCAGCAGCTGATGGACCAGTACGGCAGCACCTACACCGCCAACGGCATCGGCCTGGAGACCCTCAAGGCCTTTGAGCGCATCCAGCTCAAGCACACCCTGCTGCTGACGCTGGTGTACGGTCCGGACGGCGAAAGCCCCGTGGACGACAGCGACCTGACCGAGCATCTGGACAGCCAGATGTACGAGCTGGCCTATGTGAACATCCCGCTGTACAACACCAGCACCTTTGTGTTCGCCTCCGACGACCAGAAGGCCCAGATGCTGCAGCTGGCACAGGCGGCCGCCGCAAGCTGCAGCGAAACGCAGGACGGCTCGGTGTCCGAGCAGGTCAGTGCTCTGCATTCTGCCGCTTCTGCCGCCCTGCCGGACATCTACGCCGTGCTGGACTCCACCCCCGCCGAGGACGCTTCCAGCGTGCAGACCGAACTGCTGACCGAAAGCGACCTGACCGGTGCCTTTACCCAGGACGGTGCCGCCGACGCCGTGCGCGGCCTTGTGTACGGCGAGGCCGCTGCCGTGCAGTACAATGCCGCTTCCATCATCCTGATGATGCGCATTGACCCGCTGCAGGTGTCCACGCTGGACGCCCTGCGCACCCAGATCCTGAGCGACATGAAGGGCGACGAGCTGGAAGATGCCCTCACCGCCTACGGCAGCACACTGGAGAACGATCTCAGCACCTCTGCCATGAACAAGATGCCCGCCAGCAAGATCGTGAACCCGTCCTCTTCCAGCAACAGCTGATCTGCCCCCAAACGCACAAAGGCCCCGCTTCCACACCCGGAAGCGGGGCCTTTTTCGGCGTTGTATTTTGGGGCGGAGCTTACGCGCCGCGCTCCCGCTCATCCTTCAGGATGTCCCGCATGTGCTGCAGGGTGTCCACGGTGCGGTGCAGCTCTTCGTCCCCCAGCTCGGTGCGCAGGCGGGCATAGCAGCGCTTCATGAAATCGCGCTCCTCGGCCATCAGCTCCACAGCCTTGCTGGTCAGCTCCACATAGGTGCGGCCGGCTTCCCGGTCGGTGAGCCAGCGCACATAGCCCTGGTCCTGCAGCTTCTCGATGCCTTTGGACAGCTCGGTCACCTTCACGCCCATCTCGGCGGCAAGGTCGGCCAGATAGAGTTTCTCGTCCGGGTGGCTCTCCTGCCGCATCTTGATGTAGAACAGCACCAGATAATCCGTGCGCCGGATGGTGCTGAACACCCGGTCCACGTCAAAATTGTGCAAGAAGAACCATTCTTCCGGGTGCTTCTGCATGGCCTCCTGTTTCATGGCACAGCCCTCCTGTTATCGTGCATCCCGCGGGATGTAGTCGTGGGTGCCGCCCAGGCTCTTGTAGGCCGGGCGGATGATCTTGTTGGCGCTGAGCAGCTCTTCGATGCGGTGGGCGCTCCAGCCCATGATGCGGGCCACGGCAAACAGCGGGGTGTACAGCTCCATGGGGATGCCCAGCATATCGTACACAAAGCCGCTGTAGAAATCCACGTTGGGGCTGACGCCCTTGAAGATCTTCCGTTCCTCGGCGATGAGCTGCGGGGCCATGCGCTCGATCTTGGCGTACAGGGCCAAATCCTTGTCCCGGCCCTTCTCGTGGGCCAGCTGTTCCACATAGCCCTTGAACACCACCTCACGGGGGTCGCTGAGGGAGTAGACCGCGTGGCCCATACCGTAGATCAGGCCCTTGCGGTCAAAGGCTTCGCCGTGCAGCAGTTTTTTCAGGTAGGTTTCCAGCTCTTCTTCGTCCTCCTGGTCGTGCAGATTCTCGCGGATGTTCTGCATCATCTGCATCACCATCAGGTTGGCACCGCCGTGGCGCGGGCCCTTGAGGGAGCACAACGCCGCCGCCATGGCCGAGTAGGTATCGGTGCCGGAGGAGGTGACCACGCGGGTGGTAAAGGTGGAGTTGTTGCCGCCGCCGTGCTCGGCGTGCAGCAGCAGTGCCACATCCAGCACACGGGCTTCCAGCGGGGTGTACTGCATGTCCGGCCGCAGCATCCGCAGGAAATTCTCGGCGGTGGACAGCTGCGGGTCGGGCCGATGGATGTACATGCTGCCGTCCTTTTCGTAGTGGTTGTAGGCGTGGTAGGCGTACACCGCCAGCATGGGGAAGATGCTGGCCAGCTGGATGCTCTGGCGCAGCACGTTGGAGGTGTCCAGGTCCCCGGCCTTGGGGTCATAGGAGGCCAGGGTCAGCACACTGCGGGCCATGGCGTTCATGATATCGTGGCTGGGGGCCTTCATGATCACGTCACGGGTAAAATTGGTGGGCATGGTACGGCACTCGCCCAGCACCCGGCAGAATTCTTCCAGCTTTTCCGGGGTGGGCAGCTCACCGAACAGCAGCAGGTAGCCCGCTTCCTCAAAGGCAAAGCGGCCGCCCCGGCTGCCATTGATCAGATCTTTGACGTCGTAGCCGCGGTAGAGCAGCTGGCCGTCGGCGGGGCGCTTGACGCCGTCCACATACTCAAAGGCGCGGATGTCCGAAATGTTGGTCAGGCCCGCCAGCACGCCCTTTCCGTTCTCGTCGCGCAGACCGGCCTTGACGCCATATTCCTGATACAGATCCTTGCTGATCTTATCATGCTGTGCACACAGCGGCTGCTGCTGGTTAAAATATCCCATCACGTTCTGCAGGTAGTCCATGGTGTGTTGCTCCTTTCCCCGGAGGCTGGCAGACGCAGCCGGTGCACCGGCCCGCGTTTCCAGCGGCATTTCATGTAAATTGAATACCCTTTCAGATTACAAGATGGATATTTCCATGTCAAGCAACCATTTGTAAACAAAAAACAAAATCTTGTCCGGTAAAAAATCCCCGGTGCAGTTCTCTGTTTCCTGCACCGGGGATCTTGCTCATTTTTTCGCGGGATTTGTCGCTCTTGCAAACTCGGCGGCCAGTGCCGCATTCACCGAGCGCACCGCGTTGGCGTCCGGCTTGACGGCGGCACGATCGTAGGTGAACAGCCCATTCACCTCGTCCTCCACATCGGTGAGCTGGGTGTACACCAGCGCCGAAAGGCCTTTTTCCAGCTGGGGCAGCACGGTTTTCAGCTGCAGCTTCTTGTAGCGGGCAGTCAGCTCCTGCCGGTCTTTGGCCGTGCCGTAGCCGTAGGTCTTGTGGGGCGGCTCGTGGCCGGGCATGGGCCAGGCAATGCCGCCGTATTCGCTGAGGGCCACCGTGCGCTTCTGCGGGCGGATGCGCAGCGGATAGAAATAATTGTGCAGTGAGTGCACATCGCCCCCGCCCTGGTCGAACCAGCCGCTGGCCTCGTCCACCAGACGGGTGCCGTCCAGCGCCCGGAGGGCCTGCACGGCTTTTCCGGCATCGAACTGCCCCCACCCTTCGTTGAAAGGCACCCAGCAGGCAATGCAGGGGTGGCACCGCAGCGCCTGCACCGTGTCGGCCAGCTCGTGGGCGTACTCCTCCCGGCTGGCCGGTTTTGCCCGACTCAGCAGGCTGTAGGCAGCCTTCCCGTCCGGGAAGCGGCGCAGCAGCGGCTGCAGCACATTGGTCAGGTAGGTGACGAACCACAAATTATAGGCGCTGCCGCCGTTGACGATGTCCTGCCAGACGATCAGGCCCAGACGGTCGCAGTGGTAATACCAGCGCTGCGGCTCGATCTTGGCGTGCTTACGCAGCAGGTTGAAGCCCAGCGCTTTCACCTCGCTGAGCTCCCGCTCCACGGCTGCGTCCGAGGGCGGCGTATACAGGCCCTCCGGCCAGTAGCCCTGATCCAGCAGGCCGTTGAGCAGGATGGGCTTGTCGTTCAGGCAGAAGCGCAGCACCCCGTGGGCGTCCGGTGCACAGCTCCACTTGCGCAGGGCAAAGTAACTGTGCACCGTGTCGAACTCGGCTTCCTCCCCCTGGTTGGTGCCCACCGTCAGGTCGTAAAGGAAGGGCGTGTCCGGGCTCCATGGGAAGAAATGCTCTTCCGGGATGTTCAGGGTCACTTCGCCGTCCTGGTCGGCCTCGTCGCTGCCCCAGTCCTCGGCGATGGTCACGCCCCCAGCCCGCACCATGGCCCACAGGTTGACCGCACCGCCGGGCTTTGCCGTGTGCACCCGCACCGTCACCGTGCGGGCGTCGTAGTCCGGGGTGACGGTCAGGGTCTGGATGTAGTTGTCCGGCACCCGCTCCAGCCAGACGGTCTGCCAGATGCCGCTCTGGGCCGGGTAGAACATCCCGCCGGGTTTCAACGTCTGTTTGCCCCGGGCCTGGGTGCCGTGGCCGGTGGGGTCCTGCACGGCCACCCACAGGCTGTTGCGGCCGGTACCGTTGAGCAGGTCGGTAATGTCCAGTGTGAAGGGCCAGTAGCCGCCCCGGTGGCCGCCTGCCAGATGCCCATTGACCTGCACGGCGCAGGCATAATCCACGGCCCCGAAGTGCAGCAGCACCCGGCCGCCCTCCCCCGCCGGCGGAGCGAACAGGCGGTGGTAGTGCAGCCACTGCCCCGGCTGCAGGGTGCGCCCCACCCCGGAGGCCGGGGCCTCCGGCGAATAGGGCACCAGAATGCTGCCCTGCCAGGCCGCAGGGTATTCGGCCGTCTGGGTGATGGCATACTGCCACGGGCCGTTCAGGATCTCACAGCTGTCCCGGCGCATGGCCGGGCGGGGATATTCTGCAAGAGGATGCATCCGCTCACCGCCTTTTGTTTGTTGGCTCCATTCTAGCACAGGGCGGGTGGTTTGTATAGCCGGGATGATTTAAAATCGAGGCCGCCGCGCCGCATACGCAAAAAGGCTGCCATGCCCTGCGGCACAGCAGCCTTATTTTGCAAGAATCCGAAAACCGGGGACCCAGAATTACTCGTCGTCCTCGTCCTCTTCTTCGTCCTCATCATCATCGTCCGACTTCGGCTTGTAGAAGATGCCGCTCAGGAAGATGCTGATGAAGTACAGCAGCACCATGGGGCCTGCCACCATGCACTGGGACACGATGTCCGGCGGGGTAACCACAGCCGCGATGAAGAAGATGATCACGATGGCCACACCGCGCACCTGCTTGAGGAGCGTGGGGTTGATGATGCCCATCTTGGACAGGATGATCGTGATCAGGGGCATCTCAAACACACAGCCAAAGATGATGAACATGGTCAGGCACAGGTTCACATAGCTCTCGATACTGGTGGTGGTCTGGATGTACTCAGCACCCTCGATGCCAGTGCTGAGGAACCGCAGCATAAAGGGCATCATGAGCTTGTAAGCAAACAGCACGCCCACGCAGAACAGGATCAGGCCCAGCAGCATGACCAGCTTGAAAAAGGTGCTCTCGCTCTTTTTCAGGCCCGGCTTTGCAAAGGCGTAGATGTGGTAGAATGCCACCGGCACCGTGACCACCACGCCAGCCAGGATGGAGACCCGGAAATACTGCATCAGCTTTTCCTGGGGGGCAATGGACACGAACTGGTAGTAGTCCCGGCCCATTGCCGTCAGCACATCGATCAGGCGGTCGGCGTAGGCCAGCGAGACCACCACGCCTGCCACAAACACCACCGCGCAGATGATGAGCCGGTTCCGCAGTTCTTTCAGATGGCCGGTCAGCGTCATGCTGCCGTCCTCTGCCATGACTTCGGCTTTTTTCTTTTTGC
>ENA-UEQL01001981-UEQL01001981.1-human-gut-metagenome-genome-assembly--contig:-NODE-1981-length-13832-cov-6.959360_pt1 | contig 13832 bp, 4 predicted proteins | sample MGYA00242905_ERZ507926 | MGnify/ENA primary metagenome ERZ507926 (study PRJEB26167, sample SAMN06115531) | human gut metagenome | host: Homo sapiens | place: China:Henan | collected 2015-09-09 | study...
AGCTGCTTCACATTCAGCAGCAGGGGCAGTTCGTCATAGCTGGTATAAATGCTTTTCTTCAAATCGTGTCCTCCTTGCAGCTTTGTTGGTAGAGCGTATTCAGTTTTTGTCGGTAATGTGTATTTCGATCTCACCCCCTATGTTTTTTCTCTGCTGTACGCCGCGCCCTCGCTCCGTTGGTGCGCTCCCCCTTCGCGGGATCGTGGCGACACTTCGCCCGGAGCATCCGGGCTGCGGCGGCAGGGATTCACTTTTCAAGGTTCCAAAAATAATGGTTGACATATCTGTCCTAACGGATTAGACTTATTTCATAAGGCTCGTTTCCTGCGTCTACTTCTGGGCATACTATAACATGTCAATCCCCTGTTGTCAAGTCTTATTGAACACTACGCATTTCATCAGTCTAATCTCGTTTTAAGGAGCGTCAATTATGCAAAACTATATTTTCAAAACCTACATCGACGGCGGCAGGGAGTACTACGAGTACACCGATGCAGTGGACAGAGAGCAGACCATAAAAAAAGGCTTTCCGTTTCCGGAAAGCCTGATGAGTCTGCTGTATATGGATATCTGGGAGCTGGAGCCCATCACCAAAAGGATGGACAAGGCGTTGATGTCTTTTTATCAGTCCAGGGATTACAACGAACTGCAGATCGTAGAGGCCGGTTTGAAGGAACTGGCGCCCCGGCACATCTGCTTTGAGCTGCTGCGGCTGGACTGGCTGGAGCGGCTGGACATGGTAGACAGCACCGCACCCGGAGATTTTCAGGACTTGCTGCCCCACAAGAAGATTTCCCATCTCTGCAGCAGCATCGACACCATGCAGAAGCAGATCAAGGGGCTGATCGCGCAGGCGCTGGACATGGACGGGGAGAAGAGATCCGTATCCGAGAAGATGGTGTACTACTACAACGCCGAGGGCGGCGACACGCTGAACACCTTTCAGTTCCAGCCCCAAACCATGAACTTTGAGGTCATCGACCGCAAGATCTTTGCCGAGGTGCTCTATCCCAGGGACATCTACGACCTCATTGACTTCCATGTGCGGGAGTGTGTGAAGCGTGAGGTGAAAATGCGGGTGTGCAAGAACTGCCTGCGCTACTTCGCTGTGACGGGCAAGGCCAGCACGGAGTACTGCGGCCGGGTCTGCGACAGCAAGGGCCGCACCTGCCGGGAGATGGGGGCCATCAACACATGGACGCAGCGCAAGCAGGGCGACGAGATGTTCAAGGAATATCGCAGGGAGTACAAAAAGCGTTTCGCCCGCATCAACGCAGGCAGGCTGACCAAAAGCGCGTTCTACGCCTGGAGCGAGGAAGCCAGAAGGAGGAAGGAGGACTGTGACAGCGGCGTGATTTCGCCGGAGGAGTTCTCCCGCTGGCTGAAGGAGTCGTGAGAAAGAGGTGCCGCTATTGGGTGGAGATGGTTCCGGAGATGCAGCCCCACATCTGTATTGTACCGAGACGATTATTTGTTGTAGGTGCGGAACAGGAAGGTCACGATTTGAGCACGGGTGCAGTCATTATCGGGACCGAACAGCCCGCCGCCGATGCCGGTGGTGATGCCGTTTGCTGCAGCCCATGCCGCCGCATCCGCATAGTACGCGTTTTTGGGAACATCGCGGAACTCCGCTGTACCCTCTGCCCTGGCACTTAGCGCACGGTAGAGGAAGGTCACGCTTTGCGCCCTCGTACAGGTAGCATCGGGTGAGAATCTTCCATTGCCCGTGCCAGTCGTGATCCCGTTCTCGACTGCCCAAGCCACCGACCTCGCATAGTAGGCACTTGCGGGTACATCAGAGAAACTGCTGGCATTCTTCGGCTCCGGACTGCCCGCTGCACGCCACAGGAAGGTGACGATCTGCGCGCGGGTGCAGGGAGCGTCGGGTGCGAACAGACCGTTGCCGACGCCGCCGGTGATGCCGTTTTTCGCAGCCCATTTGACGGCCTCATAGTAGTAGGCGTCCGTGGAAACATCCGCAAAGCTCTGTGTTGGAGCTTCCTCAACGAAGCGGGCTCTGACAGTCACATCGCCTGCAGGCATGATGAAGCTGTACTCGCCGCCCCACTTTCTGAGATCGAGTTCGCTGCCCTTCTTGTCCATAACCATAAGCATTTCCAGCTCATAGCCCCTGTCGGGATAGACCATGATGGTTACTGTGGAGCCCTTGGCAGCAGACGAAGGCGAAACGGTAATGCTGCCGTTCATAGTCCTTTCGACCATGATGTTGTAGGCCGGGTTAAAGATGCCTCCGCCCGAGCCGCCGCTGCCACCCGAGCCGCCGCTGCCACCCGAGCCGCCGCCCGAAGGTGCAGCATACTTCACCCAGCTCACGCCGAAGGGCGACAGACTGGTCACACGGAAGTGCAGGCCATCTGCCTGCTTCGTGTGCGAAACGAGCTCCAGTTCACCGGCATGGGCAACAGTCGTAAGCATGTGGACTATCGTAAAGGTATCCTTGCTGTCTGTGCCGTTGGGATAAGAAAGCACCACCTCCACACCGCCTGTGGGGAAATTCGCTTCATTGACCTCGACCCATTTGCCCTCGGCGTTCTTGTATCGCAGCGCAATGTCATAGAACGCACGGTTTTCCGCCGTTCCGATCATCATGGTCTCAAGCCGGAGCTTGATCTTATCCGCCGTATTAAGGTCAGGATGACTCTTCAGCACCTGCGGCACGGTCAGCTCGCCTATGACCAGCTTGTGCGCGGCGATGTCCGCGCTGATATTGCCAGTCACGCCGGTGAGTGTGACGGTATAGCTCCCGTCCGCGTTCTTCCGCGCGGAAACCGTCTCGCAGTCTGCTGCGTTGCCGCTGCCGGTCAGGCAATCGTAGCCGTTGACGGTCAGCTTGGAGAAGTCGCTGTACTCAGCGGCTGGTCTGACCGTGAAGGTCACATCACCGCCTGCGCGGATCTCGGTATCCGGCAGAGTGTCCGCAGGCAGCCTTTTCACATCGGAGATCTCATAGCCGGGTCCGCTCGTCGGAATGGAGAAGCCGCTGTACTCGGCAAAGGCCGCCGTGACCTCCACATTCCTGCTCAGGCTTTCAATGGTCAGTGTGTTGGACAGGCAGTGATCCATAGTCACGCCAAGGGAAGACATGTTCTCCCGAGTGACCGCGATGCCGTTCACCGTCCAGTGGCCGGTCATCATTCCGCTGCTCGGTACTGCGGCGAATACCAGTCTGGAGCCGCCGGCAACGCTGGCCTGCCGCCCTGCGGGCAGAGCCAGCTCCGTGCCGTCGGCAGCAGCGCTCAGCGTGCCGCCATCGCCGTTCACGGCGTAGGAAACATCATAGCGGACGGCTGTGGCGAACACCACGGTGACCGTGTGCGCCTGCGTCACATTTTCCAATGTGTAGCTGGTCTTGTTGGAAGAGTTAGGCACGGGAACACCATCCACCCGCCACTCCTTCACATAGCCGTACTCCGCGGGAACGGCGGTAAAGGTGATGCTCTGCCCGTAGGTCACGGTGGCGTGGCTTGCCTCATGACCCTCGGCGGTGATCGTGCCGCCGCCGGAAGCATCGTAGGTCACCGAATAGGTAGTGGTATTCTCTGTAAATACGGCTTCAATGGCGTATTCCATTGTTGCCTCCTGCCCGGTGGGAACCGTCCAGCGCAGCGTTGCAGTCTCGTCTGTAAGGGTCTCGCCATCGATCGTCCAGTGGTCGAACACATAGCCGTTATGCGGCGCGGCAGTGAAGGTGACCTGCGTGCCGCCGCGGATGCTCGCCGCGCTGCCGGAGTACCCAGCTGCGGTCACGGTGCCGTGCTCCGCCGTCCAGCTGACGGCGTACTTCACCGGGCGGAACGCTACGGTGATGACCGCGCCCGCGCTTCCGGCGGTATAGGTGTAGGTGCTGGCCGTTTTACCGCTGACCGGCGTGCCGTTCACCGACCACTGCTCCACCTCGTAGCCGGTATCCGGCTCGGCGGTGAAGGTGACGGAAGCGTCTTTTGACAGTGTGAAGCCGGAGGCAATATTACCAACCTGCTCCGTACCGCCCGCCATTGCGCCGATGATGCGGCCGTGCTCTCCGGCGGATGCCGTGATCTTGTCGCCCAGCGGCATGAACTGTACCATAACGGTCTTTTCCTCGTCAACACCTCTGAGCACCAACTGCGTCCCGATGAAGGCCGCGCCGCTCTCCTGGTACACCTCGTCGTTCACGCGCCATTCCTGCACACGGTAGCCGTTATCCGGAGCTGCGGTAAAGGTCAAATCGGAACCCTCATAGACCTCTGCGCCCGAAGAGAGGTCGGATGTATACGCCGCCATATTTTTGCGGACCGTGTTTGCGGTCAGGGTGCCGTTGTCGCTGCCGCCGACCGCCGCCACGGAGTAGGAGATCGCATACTTGTTCAAGGCTGCAAAATCCGCCGAAAGCGTCTGATCTTCCCTGACATCGTGGATTGTATAGGTATGATTATCGCTGTTGTCCACCGCTGTCCAGGCTTCGCCGGGATTGCTCACAACATAGCCTGTATCCGGCTTGATGGTAACGGTCAGGTTCGTTCCGGGATCCACATAATCGGTAGAGGTTATGGTGACAGGCTCGCTGTTTCTTGTGCCGCGCACCTCGATCGTGCCGTTTTCCGTGGGCTCGATCATCACGATCGGCTTCTTTGCCACGGTGACGGTGACCTCGGTATCGGCGGCCAGCTTCAGCTTCGCCGACCTGCCGCCTGCCGCAGGCGTTACATTTTCGCTCCACGAAACGAGATCATAGCTGCCGTCCAGCGTCAGCGTGAAGTCCACCGGCGTATTCGCCGCATAGGAGTCTCCGTTCGTCAGTTCCGTGCCCTTGCTGGAGGCTGTCAGGGTCGCCTTGTCCCCGTCCCCGGCTGCAAGACCGAGGATCTCCCAGCTGAGACGGTGGGTGTTGGCCACGGCGACCACCGCGCGGACATACAGCTTTGCCGAATCGCTGCCAAAGGCGGTGTCGTACAGCGTGAAGCTACCGCCGGAGCCGCCTTCCTTCCAGGTCTTACCGTCCGTGGAGTACTCCCAGCGGTTGACCGTGTTGAAGCTCGTGTCCGTGAAGGTGACCGTATAGGTCAGCGCTGTGCCCTGGGGCAGAACGCTGCCCGCAGCCACAGTCTCGCCGGTCCGCGCCCAGGTGATGGCGACCGTGCCTGCAGAAACCGGGGTCTCTTGCCCATCCGTCAGCGTGGGTTTAACGGCGGTGAAGGTTCTTTCCGTCACAAAGGAGACCGTGACTGTGTATTCCGTCTGATCCAGTCCGGAAAGGGTCAGTTCTTTCTCGCGGTAGGGCTTACCGGCGCCCGGCCATGTGTAGTCCGTACCGTTCACCGTCCACTTTTCCACCATATAGCCGCTCTGCGGGACTGCGGTAAAGGTGACGGAGGAGCCGTAGGTGACCTTTGCGCCGTTTGCGATCGTGCTGCCGCCGCCGGTCCTGGCGGTGACGGAGCCGTTTTCGCCCGCGTTGTAACGGATCACGGAGAACTGGTTGGCGAATTCCACCTCGACCTTGAGCTGCCTATTTATGGTATCGCGGTCGATGCTGAACGCGTCGATGCTCAGCGTCTGCGTGGCCAAGCCTGTGGTCGCTCCGATGCGGTATGGCGAGCCTTCTCCGACCTCCGCACCGTTCACCAGCCAGCGGCTGACCTGATAGCCGGTCTCCGGATTGGCCTGGAACACAAGCGACTCTCCCTGCTTGCGGTTCTCGCCGGAGGAGAAGTACGTCTGGTTGCTGCCATAAGACCCGAAGATCGTGCCATGCCCGGTGGCGGCCACCTGATAGTAAACCGGCGCCGCATCAGCCTCGCGGCGGAGAGAGTTCGTCTGCAGCGTGACCGAGTACGCACTTTGCAGGCGTCCGGAATGCTCCGTTTCCTTCCACTGCAGCGCAAAGGTGAATACGCCGGTCCTGCCCGGGTTAGAAAAATATTCGTTGATGTCGGAAACGGTCAGGCTGTTTGTCAGCGCATCCCTGTCACGCTCCAGAGCGCCTTCAAAGTCGAGCTTGATGTCCTGCAGTACGGCGGGCGCGTTATCCCAGACCGGGCGGATCGTCAGCCCGCGCGGTGTAACGGTCAGCACGGCGGACGCAAGCTCGCTGCCGTTGCTGTCCTTTGCCGAGAAGGTATACTGTCCGGCGGTCTGTGGGAAGTAGCCGGTGTCGATGCCGGCCGCCGCCGCGCCGGGGGCTGCCGCCTGATAGGAGACGGTTTCGTCTGCCTGCGTCCACGCCGCACCGCCCCACTTCTGCGTCTCAAGCGTCAGATCTGCGCCGTATTCCACAGATGCGCCGAGCGCCTTGCCGTCTTCGGTCAGCAGCAGACGGTACAGAGTGGTATTCTCCCCTTCAGTGTCCTTGCCCAGCGCAGCGTAATACACCGGTGTTTTCGAGCTGGAGGCCGCATAGCCGCCATCCGCGGTCACAGCTGCGTGGATGGTGTATACGCCCTGGGTGGGAGCTGTCCATTCCATAGTCATCGTGCCGTTCGCATCCGTCGTGACTGCGATTGAAAAGCTCTCCCCGGTGGCGGTGTCCGTGATAACGAAGGCCGCGGGCTTTTTTGCCAGCCTTTCACCGTTGCTCGCCACCTCGGCAGTGAGCGTCAACTTCGAGCCCGCTTGCTGCTTATAGGTGACAACGGAAACCTCAACTGTTTCGCTATAGGAAACAGGCATCAGGCTGCTCAGGGGATATGCGGCGCCGTCGATCAGCAGCTTTTCCGCCGGATCGACTTCGGTCACGGTGTAGGTGTCCGTGTCCTCCGACTTTTTCAGGAGGAAGAAGCATTCCTTATCCTTCTTCTCGCCGAAGAGCACGATCTCTGCGTCGTCCTTACTACGATAGAAAACGGAATACTGCGGCTTGTCGGATTCTTTCAATTCAGCTTCCGTGCCGACAGCGCCGCTGTCGTCGTTGAAATATTTGCCGCCGCTCTCCCAGTAGAAGGTCGGTTTTGCGGAAAGGCCATCCCAGTGGGCCACAGCGAAGTAGACCTTGCTCGTCTCGCCGGTCTCGCCGGCGGTTACTTCCTTGCTCAGCTGGCCTTCGGCGCGGGATGCTGTAAAGCCTTTCACCGCGGCAGTTCCGTTGAACGCAGTATATACGGGAGAAAGTGCGTCCCCTGTCACAGTATATTGATTGCTGCTGTCCGGACCGGTCAGCTGGTAATATTGGGTCTCTGTGCTCGTGGTGCCGCCCTGTGTGGTTTTTCTCTCGATCACGCCGATGTACGGGCCGTTTTCTCCCGCCCGGTACACAGTGCCCTGCACGCCATCCTTCTCGAAGGAGGCTGTTTTCTGAACGATCTGTTCCTGTGTATCGGTCGTTTTCTTCGTCCAGTCCGCCCCGCCGTAGTATGGATCGCTCTGCGTTCCGCTCCCGCCGTCCGCGTGTGTCACGGTTACATCGCTAACGCTGGTGGGCAGTGCGCCGATCGTCAGCGTGGCCGCGTTGCTGTAATAATACACCGCAGAAGACTCCGCCAGTGTGTATGCCGTCACCATCAGCCGGTACTGGGTGCCGTTCATTGCAGCCGCTGCGTCACGCACGGTCAGTATCGTGCTGGTCGCGTTGCGTACATCTTTCCACGCAGGCGAGCCAGGGCTGCGCTCCTGCCATTGCATGGTAAGGGTAGTCTTCGGATCGCTCTTGAGTACTGTGGCCAAAAAAGCTGCATCCCCTCCGGGGCGCACCGTTTGATCGGCGACCGTACTGACCTGAACATAGTTCGTGCCGTTTTCCTTCGGCGTGGTAAAGCTGATCGAGCTGCTGTCCACAGACTCCACGCCGTTGGTGCAGCCGCGCGCCACAAAGGTGTAGGACACATCTCCCGCCAGATCGTTCAGCTCAAAGCTGTTCTTCGTTCCGGAAACGGCACCAACAAAAGCATACGGCCTTGTGGTGTTCTCCATCACGCGGTAGATACGATACTCCTCCGCCGGACGGCTGCCCGCACTCCAGGTGAGCGTTGCGCCGGTGCTGGTAATCGTTTCTACTGCCAGATCTCTGGGCGGAGAGGACGGCGCGGAGACATCTTTCACCAGATAGCCCAGCGCGGGGACCTTTTTCCCATTGAGCGTCATGTTCCACATGGCGAAGTTCCACGAGAAGCCATAGCCGTCCGCCTTGGGGCTGTTCACCGAGCCGCTGTGCTCCGTGCCTGTGCCGTTCATTTTGGAGCGGGTCTTGGTAAAGGTATAACCGGCTCCGCCGCCCACCTTCGCTCCGCCGATCTTTTTCCATGCCACCACATTCACAGAGAGTTCGTACTCAAAACTCTTCTCTGTCTCCTTGGTAACGCTAATGGTCTTTTCGATGTTGCCCTTACCCGTCAACTCGGACCAGCCGCTGTTGGACACGAGAGGGGTAGAGCCGTCTGCGTTGGTGATTTGGCTGACGTTGGAGCGGTAGCTGAAGGGGTTGCCCGCCTCTGCCAGCCGATCCTCGGCAATGGGTTCTAATCTGTAGGCGACGGCTTCTTCATTGTATTCCTCCACAGAGACGATACTGGTGTGGGGTGGCAGGGTCTTCATGACCGTCATATCTTTGCCGTCGGAAAGATTTTGGTAGGTATAGACCAGTACGGGAACACGGTACACCACCACTGCGTTCTCTCCGGAATTGTTTTCATAGTCGACGCTGTGTTCAATGGAGCGGCTGACATTGGTGGCCCAGGTGAAGTTGTTTTCGATGGTGGTCTCAAAACCGGCGCCGGAGTTTTCGACCTCGACCTCGTACCCCACCAGCACGGTAGTGTTCAGGCCGTGGCTCTTGCCGCCGCCGCTCCCGCTGCTGCTGCTTTTGCCGTAAGCCGTGCGGCCCTCGCCCAGATCGTCTCCCAGCTCCTCAAAGTAGGGCACGGCCTCCAGCACGGCCAGCACGTCGTAGTCCGTCCACTGACGCTCCACGCCCACATAGCGCACCAGGGTGCTGTCGCTGTCATAGTTGAAGTCGGTCAGACACACATAAGCGCCAGATTGCTTGTTGATGAACCAACCGTTCGTTTCCGAGTGCCTGAACTCATAGCCGCTGTTATCGACCTTTGGCTGGTAGCCGATGGTATACAGGGTGCTGTAATGGTTTCCGGTGCCGCTCTGCTTGACCAGCGATGCGAAGACGACCTGCTCGCGCCCCTCGCCGTTGCCGTCAAAGTTGCCCACGGCCACGGCCTGCACCTGCTTGTTGGTGATCTTGGTTGATCCAATGTATTTGTCGGTGTGATTGAAGGCACCGTGAGTGTACTTGAGGGCGAGGGTTCCGCTGCCGTCGTTGTCCTCCCACGCGTACACATTGCCCGAGAAGAACACCGCATCCGGCTGCGCCCCGCCCTGATAACGGAAGCACTTCACGATCAGCGGACTGAGTACCTCGTCGCCGCTGTACAGACCGTGAGTGGTCAGCGTATTCGTGATATGTGTCTGCCGGTGCAGGAACTCATACTGGCCCTGAAAGTTTTTCTGCACGCCTGTCCACGCTTCGGTCATGCCGACGCACCGAACCATGGAGAAGCCGCAGGTTTTATTGTTGATCGAGATATTATGGTTGCCGGAGTAGTCGATCATGCCCGCCGTGACGATCTCCGGGAAATCCGTCCCGTTGGAGGAGTCGTCACTGGCCAGCACATTGCCCACGGAGGAGCTGCCCCAGACATAGCGGTGCAGCTTGCTCGCCGGGGACACATCTCCCACCGCAACAGTCTCCTTGCCCGCCGAGGGCGCGTATTTGAAGGTCTGCGTCCACACGCCCTCCAGCCTGTCGTACAGGAACACCTGCGTGCCCAGATTCTGGACAATGTTGTAGCCATAGGTATCGTTCAGCCCGGCGGTGATGACCAGCTCATCGTAGCCGTCCTTGTCGGTATCCGCCGCCGTCAACTGCACCACCGGCACATTCTGAATATGATCTGCTATCAGGGTGCGGACACCCAGCAACTCGTACACGTTTCCGATCTCGCCGCTCTCGGTCAGCGTCAGGCTGCTCCCTTCGCCGCTGATGGTGTATTCCATCAGCTTGGCATCTCTTTTTCCCTGCGTGGGCGGCACGTAGACGACCACGGAATCCACGCCGTCGCCGTCGAAGTCGCCGCAGGCGATGGCGGCGAAGCCGCCCAGCTCAAAGGCAAGGCGGTTGATCCAGCTCCGGTTGCTGGAGGACACCGTGCTGGTGTACACCTTATTGTTGTTCCGGTCCCGCAGGGACAGCTCGATCCCTGCCGCACTCAGACCGATCATGGCGATGTGCTCCTGGCGTCCGCTGCCGGTATTCACGCCGTCGGTGGCCGCCACACGGTAGCTGGCTTGCGCTGAAGCCGGGAGGGAGTTGAACGTCACGCGGTACCGGTTCGCCAGATTCTGGAAGGCCCCCATCAGATCTCCCGCCTTGGAGCCGTCCCCGTTGTAGTCATAGGTGTGACTGTACAGCGGTGCTCCGCCCCAGCTGTAGGACAGCATCAGCTCCGACTTGACAAACAGCGGCACGGCGCGGCCGCTGCTGCCGAAGGGGGCGTCCGCCACCGCGCTGATGTAGTCAGCGCTGCCCGCTGTCAGTCCTGTAGCCGCCGGCAGACCGAAGGCTCCCTTGCCCTCGGAGGCAGCCGCAGTGCCTTCTTCCGCCCGCACCATGGCGGGCAAAAGCTGCACGCACAGGATGGCGCTCAACAGCAATGCCATAAGTCTTCTGCTGCAATGTTTCATAAGCGATTCCTCCTTTACTTCGCAGGGTGTCACATAATTCTGCTTATTTTAATTTTACCATGCTTTTCTCGCCCGCGCTGTGTCGTTTAGGGGCGAATTCGTGTTGTTTAGGAGAACAGGGCATATATCGCCTGTGCGATTTGTGCTCCTTTGCTACAATGTTGGAAGAAAGGAGGACGGTACGGTGAGCACAAAAAACAGGAAAATCTGGGCTGCTGGGATATTGCTGATCCTCACGGTCGCGGCGGCGATCGGGTTCCTGTTCCGCCTGTCGCAGCCGGATCAGGAACAGCGGTCGGTCTACCTGAACTGCACAGAGTCGGATCGCGGCGGCTGGGTATTCTTTACAGAGGCCGGCCCAGTGGAACCTGTCTTCGGCCTTGGTGGTTATATCAACGGTATTCCGGCGGAGGGGACCGGCCCTGTCGCGGCGGAGCGCGTGATGGAGGAACCGGGTGCGCGGCACTTTCTGCAGTTTGACAGTTACGGCGCTGGCCTGCAGGTGTTTCTGGATCATACGCTTCTCTATACAGACTTTCCGGCCGAGGAAAACCCGGTGGACAGCTTTCTGGAGGATGTTGATCCTGCCAGTATTTCCCACGACGGGCTCCGCGTTCCGCTGCCGGAGGACTGCGGCGGGAAGCGGCTTCGCATTGTCACCTACGGACCCTCCGGCGATGGCCTTCGCCAGCCGGTACTGCCCTCGCTGGTGGGACGCTTTTCCGACGCCGTGGTACAGACCTCCGGCGTCGTCTGGCCCATGGCGGCAGTCACGGCGCAGCTTTTGCTGGCGATCTGTCTGCTACTGGTGCTGCTGCTTGGCGCACACGATGGCGAGTTTCTCTGGAAGCTGCTGCCTCTGATCGGCTATTTCCTGCTGGCGGCGGCAGCCGGGGTCTGTCATACCTATCTCGGAATTTCGGCCGGGCTGAATACTGACGCCGGGCTTCTGAACTGGGTCTACCTGATCTATATGGATCTTCTTTACTGCTATCTGGCCGCGGCGCTGCACGGCTGGAAGCGGTGGGTGCTGCTCTCCGGTGCGCTGCTCCATATCCTGCTTTCTGCGCTGTGGAGCTTCGCGGCGCTGCCGCTGCTCGCCAGTGCAGCGGGAGACTGGCTCGGCACCACCCTGTTTCTTCTGGCAGCGGCGCTGCTTCTGTTCTCCCATGAGCAGCCGCTGCGCCGAGCGAGCCTGTTTCTCTGCGCGGTGGCGGGCGGTTTATTTGCGTTCTGGGGCGTGACCCGATTCAGCGGAAGCGGGATCTTTTATCCACTGACCAACCCGGTGACCACGCTGCTGGCGGGGTATCCCCATGCATTTTACGCGATCCTGTGCGGCTTTGCCGGTGCGCTGTGCGCCGTGCAGGTGGTGACGGGCTTTGTGCGCGAAACACTGCTTCGCCAGCGCCGGATGCAGGCGATCAAAAGCAGCAGCCAGGCAACGCAGGAAAAGTATGAGCAGGCACAGGAGACAGTCCGGCGGACGGCGGCATTCCGCCATGAGTGGAAGAACCATATCGCCGCCCTGCACCTTTTGGCGCAAAAGCCGGATCAAGCCGGTCTTTTGGACTATCTGAACCGGCTGGATGGAGAATTGGAGCAGCTCTTCCCAAAGGTTTATACGGCCAATTCGACGGTCAACACGATCCTCCAGCGCTTCGCGGCCCAGGCAGACAGGTATGGCGTTTCTTTCCATGTCAACGCCATGCTGCCGGAAACGCTGCCCATTGAGGAGGTGGATCTGTGCGGCTTTCTGTTTAACCTGCTGGACAACGCCGTGGAGGCCGCCGCCAAAACGGAACACAGCGAGATCGTCTGTTCCCTGCAGATCCGCCAGCAGCATCTGGCCATCCGATGTGAAAACACCTACAATGGGGTGCTGCAAACAGATGAAAACGGACAGCTATGCACCACAAAGCAGGATGCCGGCAGCCACGGCTTCGGCCTTTTGCAGATGCGAACCATCGCCGAGAAGTACGGCAGCGTACTGGCTGTCAGCTATGATGACACCCGCTTCACCGTGATGACGGCTCTGAAGCTGCTGCCCGAAAAAGAGTTCCCCATAAGCTCTCTGTAAACACAAAATGCGGCGTCTCCCATCGGGAGACGCCGCATTCTCTTTATCCAAATGGCCTTGCCCTTACTTCAGTTTTGATTGAGATACCGGACGAACTGGTCCTGAAACTGCTCCATATAGCGCCGTCCGATGCTTAGATCTCTTCCATCTGTCAGGTATATTGTCCGGCTGCCGACCCTGCGGATATGGAAGAGGTTTACGATGAAGCTGTTGTGACAGCGGCAGAAGCGATCCTTCGGCAGATACTCCTGCATCTGGCTCAGCGGGCAGAGAATGAATTGTTCGCCATGTGTTGTGTGGAGTACGCTGCCGTGATCCCGGCTTTCAGCGCAGAGGATATCCTCTGCCGGCAGGACAAAGGTCCTGCCGGCCACCCGGAAGGTTACGGTGCGGGGCTGATGATATAACCGCAAATCCGTTTTGATCGCCTGCTCCAGATCTTCCCGGGAAACCGGCTTGAGCAGGTACTGGATGGGGCGGACGCTGTAGCCGTCCTTGAGAAACTCCGTGGAACCGGTGATAAACAGGATGCTGGTCCTGTCGTCCCGCTCCCGCAGCTCCTGCGCCAGCTTCATGCCGGTCTTGCCGTCCATCAGAATATCCAGACAGAGCAGTGAGAACTCCGCACCCGTTGAAAAAGCTGCCTCCAGTTCCTCGGCTGAAGAATAGGGCGTGACCGTATGCTCTATCTGCAGCCCGGACAGGAGCGCCGCGCACTGTGCGCACAAGTCCTCACGGAGATTTTTTTCGTCTTCACAAACCGCCACCCGATACATCCTGCTCACCGCCCTTTCCTTAACGCTCATTATAGCGGATGGCATAGAAATTTGCAATGCCGCTGCGCTCCGCCGCCGCACAGCCTTCGGGGTTGAGTTTGCTAAGCACCTATTTATAAATTAAATGTTATTTCCATTTACTCTTTGATTATAGCATTCCACGCCGTGAGGCGGCCCCGGCGTGGATTTTCTGTTATTTCATCGGGCGGAGGGTATGGTCATCAAGGACACTACAAAGCCCTCACCGGAGCAGCTCCGGCGAGGCTTTGCTTTTGACCACATAAAATGCC
>ENA-UEQL01001988-UEQL01001988.1-human-gut-metagenome-genome-assembly--contig:-NODE-1988-length-13800-cov-37.299279_pt1 | contig 13800 bp, 10 predicted proteins | sample MGYA00242905_ERZ507926 | MGnify/ENA primary metagenome ERZ507926 (study PRJEB26167, sample SAMN06115531) | human gut metagenome | host: Homo sapiens | place: China:Henan | collected 2015-09-09...
CGCCTCGTCCTTGGGCAGTCCGCACACGGCTGGCGTGGGATGGAGGGCCTCAACGATGTCGCCAATGCCATAATCGCCATTGTCCGCCATGCTGAACGAGAAATCGGAACGCAGATGCAGCAGGTTGCCAGCCCTGACGGTATATGGCTCGCCAACCTCGACGCGTCCGGCAAAGCGGGTCAACGTCTGGGCTACGTAGTCGGCCACCAGCTTCTGCTCTGAAATATTCTTTTCCGACCACGGCTCTGTCTGCTCACCATCCACATGCCTCATGGTGCCAGCAAGGGCCATGGTGCGCCAGAGACTGCCCTCACGGCGCAGCAGCGTCTCGGGAGTGGCCATGAGCCACGTTCCGCACACATCGCTGCTCACCAGAGTTATCATCATTCGCGGATACCTGCGGCAAGCCTCGGCAAAGAGTCCCTCGGGCGAGGGCCGCACAGGCGTTGCGACCTCGGCAGAGCGTGAGAGCACTATCTTGCCGAAACGTCCCTGAGAAACGGCTCCATGGAAGACGGCAAAGTCGTGTGCGTAAGCATTGCGGTCAGCATGTTCCACCCCATGCACGCCATCAGGCCGGGCATGGAGAGAAACAGCCTCAGCCTCGCCCTCTATTACGACTATGGGCGTTGAAGGTGAGGCCACAAACGGTGCCACAACAAATCCCCTGACGCCGTCCAAGTCGCTTGCCGTCAGCAACCTCAGCGGTTCTCCTGTCTTCTGCTCCACCCTGTAGGCCATGGTGGCGTAAGGCAGTCTGAACATGGCGTAATGGCTCATTGCTGTTTCTCCTTTGGTTTTGTCATTATGTAATTGGTGACGCTAACCGAGGAAATAAGCTCTCCCTCGGAGTTGCATATAGATACCTGCCACTGGTGGAGCGTGCGCCCCTTGTGGAGCAGACGCGCCGTAGCATCCACGCAGTCGCCTTCGAGCACGGCCTTGACGTGGCTTCCTAATTGCTTTTTTACCTTATTAGTGCTAAAATAAAACCCGGTTTCACTTTCCACCCCGAAAAGGAGTTATCACCATGAATGTATGCATCGACGTTCAGGACGTTTCCTTCACCTATGAGGATGCCCCTGAACCCGCTCTCCACCATGTCTCCCTGCAAGTCCACGAGGGCGAATTTCTCGCCGTCCTCGGCCATAACGGCTCCGGCAAATCCACCCTCGCAAAGCTCCTCAATGCCCTCTATCTGCCCACAGAAGGGCATATCACCGTCTGCGGCATGGATACCCAAAGCGACGAGAATCTCTGGAAAATCCGCCAGAAGGCAGGGATGATTTTCCAGAATCCCGATAATCAGCTTGTCGCGACCGTCGTCCGGGAGGATGTCGCGTTTGGACTGGAGAACCTTGGTATCCCCCGCGAAGAGATGATTCCGCGCATCGACGCGGCGCTTCAAGCGGTTGGCATGAGCCAGTTCGCCGAAGCCGCGCCGCATATGCTCTCCGGCGGGCAGAAGCAGCGGATCGCCATCGCGGGCATTCTGGCCATGCAGCCGTCCGTCATTATCGCGGATGAATCCACCGCTATGCTCGACCCGTCCGGGCGGCGGGAGGTGCTGTCCACCATCCGCCGTCTCAACCGCGAAAAGGGCATCACCGTCGTGTGGATTACCCACTTCATGGAAGAAGCGGCGCAGGCAGACCGCATCATCGTGATGAATCAGGGCGAGGTAGCGCTGTCCGGCACGCCGCGCGAAGTGTTCCCGCAGGTGGATACCCTGCGCGAATTGCACCTTGACGTGCCGCACATGACCGCATTGGCGGATTCGCTCCGCCGGGACGGGATGCCCCTGCCGGGGAACATCCTGACCGTTGACGAAATGACCAAGGAGGTGCTGACGCTGCTATGTCCCTCGAAGTAAAGCACTTGACCCACACATACAGCGCCGGCAGCGCTTTTCAGGCAACCGCCGTGCATGACGTGTCGCTGACGATTGAAGACGGCGAATTTGTGTGCATCGTCGGGCACACGGGCAGCGGCAAATCGACGCTGGTGCAGCATTTGAACGGACTGCTCAAGCCCACCAGCGGGCAGGTGCTCGTCGACGGCGAGGACATGAACGGCGAGGGTGTCGACCGCCGCCGCATCCGGCAGAAAGTCGGGCTGGTGTTCCAGTACCCGGAATATCAGCTGTTTGAAGAGACGATTGCCAAGGACATTGCGTTCGGCCCGAAGAACCAAGGGCTGTCGGAGGAAGAAATCGACCAGCGCGTGCGCCGCGCCATGGCGCATGTGCATTTGGACTACGACAAATACGCCGAGCGCAGCCCGTTCGACCTCTCCGGCGGACAGATGCGCCGCGTGGCGATTGCGGGCGTGCTGGCGATGGAGCCGAAGGTGCTGATTCTGGACGAACCCGCTGCCGGGCTTGACCCGCGCGGTCGTGAGCGCATTCTGGGGATGCTGCAGGAATTGCACCGCGAGGGCGGCGTGACCATCGTTATGGTGAGCCACAGCATGGACGACTGCGCCCGGCTGGCGACGCGCATGATTGTGATGAGCAAAGGCGAACTGGTGCTGACTGACACGCCGCGCAATGTCTTCCGCCAAGCTGACCTGATGCGCTCCATCGGGCTGGGCGTGCCGGAAGCGGCGGAATTGTGCGGTCGTCTGCGCGCCGCTGGGCTTCAACTGCCCGACGACCTGTTCACGCAGGAGGAGCTGCACGACCATCTGCTTCGTTTGTGGAAAGAAAAGCAGGAAAAGGAGGCGGCGAAATGAATCTGAACATCACCATGGGGCAGTATTACCCCGTTGACAGCTTCGTCCACCGCCTTGACCCGCGCACAAAAATCCTCCTGACCATCCTGATGATTGTCGCGGTGTTCATGGTGCATTCGCTCATCGGGTACGCGCTGGTGCTGGCGTTCCTCTACTGGGCGGCGAAATGCTCGAATGTCCCCTTCAAGATGCTGATGAAGGGCATCAAGCCCCTGCGCATCATCCTGATTTTGACGTTCGTGCTGAACCTGTTCTTCTCCAATGGCACGACCCCGCTCATCGACTGGTGGATTATCCACATCACCCGCGAAGGGCTGACGCAGGCGGTGCATTACTCTCTGCGCCTTGTCTTCCTCGTCCTCGGCACGTCGCTGATGACGCTGACGACCTCCCCCATCGCGCTCTCCGACGGCATTGAGCTGCTTTTATCGCCGCTCAAGCGCTTCCACTTTCCCGCGCACGAGCTGGCAATGATGATGTCCATTGCGCTCCGCTTCATCCCCACGCTGATGGAGGAAGCGGACAAGATTATGAAGGCGCAGATGGCGCGCGGTGCGGATTTTGAGACGGGCAACCTCTTCGCCCGTGCGAAAGCGATGATTCCCTTGCTGGTGCCGCTGTTCGTCAGCGCGTTCCGCCGCGCGGGTGAATTGGCAATGGCGATGGAAGCCCGCTGCTACCACGGCGGCGAGAACCGCACGCGCCTGCGCAAGCTGGAAATTACGAAAAACGACTACATCGCCGGCGGCGCGGTGCTTGCGCTGATGCTCCTGATTGTGCTGGAAGGCGTCGTCGTGTCGCACATCGGGGGAATCCTCTGATGGCGCGGCGGATTCTGCTGACGATTGAGTACGACGGCACGGCGTATTCCGGCTGGCAGCGGCAGTATAACGGCTTGGCGGTGCAGCAGCTGATTGAGGAAGCGCTCACCCGCGCGACGGGCGAGGCAATCACGATCACAGGCGCAAGCCGGACGGACGCAGGCGTACACGCCTTGGGGCAGTGCGCGCATTTCGACACCTCCTCCCGCATTCCGCCGGAAAAGTACCCGTTCGTGCTGAACACCATGCTCCCGCGCGACATTCGCGTGCAGGCGGGGCGCGAAGTGCCGGACGGCTTCCATGCGCGCTTCATGACCTGCGGCAAGCGCTACACCTACCGCATCCTGAACAGCCGCCACGGCAGTGCCATCCGCCGGAATACGTTCGCGCATGTACCCATTCCGCTGGATGTGGACGCGATGCGTCAGGCTTTGCCGACACTGCTTGGTACGCACGATTTCGCTGCATATCAGGCGTCCGGCGGCACGGCGAAAACGACCATCCGAACCATCCGCATGGCGGAGATGACCGCGCAGGGCGACGAAATCATCCTCCTTGTCGAAGGGGATGCTTTCCTATATAATATGGTGCGCATCATTGCCGGGACGCTCATCGAAATCGGCCTGCATCGGCGCAGCGCGGACGCCTTCACCGAGGCGTTCCGGACGCTTGACCGCCTGTCACTGGGCGTGACTGCGCCGCCGCACGGCTTGGAGCTGACGAAAGTCTACTACCCGGAGGAAGCGTTTCGGATGCCCGAAGCGGTTCGCTGGCACGAGGAATAACCATTTTTACCCCACAGGAGCTGTTGACCCATGGTAAAATCATTCATGACGAACATGCCCGACCAGTGCGGCGCGTTTCTGGCGGCAAGCCGGATCATCGAGCGCCATCAAGGGAACATCGTGCGCGTGAGCTACAACAAAGCAGTGGATGCGCACGCGCTGTTTCTGGATGTTGAGGCGGACGGCACGGTGCTCAGCGCCATCGAGAGCGAATTGAATCAGGCGGGATTCCTCAAATCCGTGCCGCACGCGAAGATTATTCTGGCGCAGTTCGACGTGCCGGATCATCCGGGCGCGGTCGTGCCGATTCTGGAAGTGCTGAACCGCCATCACGTCAACATCTCCTATATTTCCAGCCAGTCGAATGACAGCGGTCATGCGTCGCTGAAAATGGGGCTGTACATCGAAGAGCCGGGCGTGATGGATACGCTGCTGCGGGAGTTGTCGGCGCTGTGCCCGGTGCAGATTCTCTCGTACGATTCCGGCGAAAAGAAGCTGGATACAACCGTGTTTTACCTGCGCTTCGCGTCGGAAATCCGCCGGCTTCTGCGCCTGACGCAGGAGCAGACGAACGAGTTCACCTATTACGCGAACCTCATCATGCAGGAACTGGACGAGCGGAACGAGCCGCCGAGCAAGACGTTTGAGTACATCAACCGCTTTGCGCGCTTCGTGGCGGAGCACAACGGCGCGGCGTATGAGTGCCGCGTGACGCATGTGCCGCTGACGGAGCAAGTTCGGGCGGTTGTGCTGGAGCCGCCGTTCGGGAGCAACATCACCGTACTGGAGGACGTGAAAACGCGGGCGCTGCTGGTGATTGACAGCGGTTTCCGGTGCTGTGCGCGCTACACCTTGCGGCAGCTGCGGACGATTTTTCCTGATTTTGACGAGCGGAAGCGCGAAATGCTGCTGACCCACTCAGATTCCGACCACACAGGGCTGGCGGAGAGTATGCCGGTCATCTGGTGCAGCCAGCGGACGGCGGACTGCTTCGCGAACGAATCGCTGGGGCTGCCCTCCCCGCGGGAAGCCAGCGCGACGGGGCTGCCCTACTATCGGCTGAACAAGCTGATTACGGAGTACGCCGTGCCGCCGCTGAACCGCCTGCGCATCCTGAACACGTCCCACGGCGATGACGAGCAGCCCATCAGCCCGATTGGCGCGTTTCTCTTCGGCGACATGCGCTTTAACGTCCTGCAAGGGAACGGCGGGCATGTGCCGGGCGAAACGATGCTGATTGACCCTGTGCACCGCGTGGCATTCACGGGCGACGACTACATCAACCCCCACAACATGACCCCGCCGCAGAAGGAGTTCAACCGCCTTGCCCCCTACCTCGCCCGCAGCGTGAATGTCGACTCTCCGCGCTACCACGCGATTCTCCGCGCCGTCCTCGCCATGCTGGACGGCAAAGGCTACCTGATTTTCCCCGGTCACGGCGGCGTTGTGCAGCGGACGGAAGCGATGTAAAGGGAGAGACGAGGGGCGTTGCCCCTAACCCCCACCAGAGGCTTTGCCTCTGGACTCCACAAGGGACTTCGTCCCTTGACCCTTTCGCGCGATTCAGTTGGTTACATCTTCATGCTTTGCCCGCGTGTTGATTCGGGGACGGCATGCCTAATTTCGCATTAACGAAGGGAGTTTCCCATGCTTCGTCTCGATTCGCTCTCCCTCTCCCTCGATTTCACCCCTGAAACGCTGAATGCGCTGATTCTCCGCAAGCTGAAATGCCCGCCGGAGCAGCTCAAAAGCGTCGTGCTGCTCAAAAAGGCGGTCGATGCGCGCGACAAGGCGGATGTGCACTTCGTCCTGAGCGTCGCGGTGACGCTGAAGGATGAAGCGAAGGTGCTCGCGCGGCTCAAGCCGGGTGTTGCGGCGCCGTTCACCTTCCCCAAGGCGCCGACGCTGCCGAAAGCGCGGTTCGAGCATCCGCCCGTGGTCGTCGGGGCTGGCCCGGCGGGGCTGTTTGCTGCGCTGACGTTGGCACGCGCGGGTGTGCAGCCGATTCTCATCGAGCGCGGCAAACCCGTCGAGGAGCGCACAAAATCCGTGCAGATGATGCAGGAGCAGGGCATCCTCGACCCGGAAAGCAACGTGCAGTTCGGCGAGGGCGGCGCGGGCGCGTTTTCCGACGGCAAGCTGACCACCGGCACGAAATCACCGCTGATTCGCACGGTGCTGCAAACCTTCGTCGATCACGGCGCGCCGGAGGACATCCTGTACATCGCAAAACCGCACGTCGGCACGGATTTGCTCAAGGACGTTGTACGCTCGATGCGGCAGGAAATCATCCAGCTGGGCGGTCAAGTGCGGTTTGACACGCGCCTGACCGGGCTGATGATGCGCGGCGAAAGCATGGAGGGCATCACGGTGCTCTGCGGCGGCGAAACACAGGAAATCCGCACCGACACGGTGATTCTCGCCATCGGTCACAGCGCGCGCGACACCATGCAGACGCTGTTCCGGCAAGGCGTGCGTATGGAGCAGAAGCCATTCGCCATGGGTGTGCGCATTGAGCATCCGCAAGCGCTCATCAGCCAGAGCCAATACGGCAAATGCTGGACGCACCCCGCGCTGAAGGCGGCGGACTACAAGCTCGCCGTTCATACGCCCGACGGCCGCGGAACATACACCTTCTGCATGTGTCCGGGCGGCGAGGTGATTGCGGCGGCAAGTCAGCCGGATGGTCTGTGCGTCAACGGCATGAGCTACCACGCGCGCGCGGGCGAAAACGCGAACAGTGCGCTGCTGGTGGGCGTGCGTCCGGAGGACTTTGGCGACAATCACCCGCTGGCGGGCTTCGTGTGGCAGCGGAGCATTGAGCAGGCGGCGTTCCGGCTTGGCGGCGGCGGGTACAAAGCGCCGGTGCAGCGCGTGGAGGATTTGCTGCACGACCGCGCCACGACGCGCCTTGGCGACGTGCAGCCGACCTACCGTCCGGGCGTTGTGCCGGCGGATTTGCGCGCATGTCTGCCTGATTTCATCATCGAGGACTTGAAGTTCGGCATTCGGCGGATGGATGGGCAGCTGCATGGCTTTGCGCATCCGGATGCGCTGCTGACAGGCGTGGAGACGCGCTCGTCGTCGCCGGTGCGTTTGCCCCGAAATCGGGAGACGCTGATGGCGGAGCGGGTGGACGGGCTGTACCCGGCGGGCGAAGGCGCAGGGTTCGCGGGCGGCATCGTATCCGCGGCGGTGGATGGGATTCAAACGGCGCTCGCGGCGCTGCATCATCACGCGGAATAAAGCGCTTTCGCCGTTGTGAAACGCCAAGCCCGGTCAGCGACGGCAAAAATCCACATCATCCACAAAATCTACATTATACAAGGAGGGTTTCCCATGTCCAACGTCAAAGAAAATTTCCTGCGGTATGTCCAGATTGAAACGACCTCCAGCGAGACGAGCGGCACTTGCCCGTCCACGCCGAACCAGTGGGTGCTGGCAAAAATGCTGGTGGACGAGCTGCATGCAATTGGCATCGAAAACGCCCGCGTAGACGACCACTGCTATGTGTACGCGACGATTCCCGCCAAGGGCAATCATCCGGCGAAAGTCGGGCTGATTTCGCATATGGATACATCCGACGGCGTGAAGGGTCCGACGCACCCCGTCATCATCGAACACTACGACGGCAGCGCCATCACGCTCAAAAACGGCGTGGTCATCGACGGCTTCCCGTTCCTGAAGGACTTGAAGGGGCAGGAGCTGATTGTCACCAGCGGCGACAGCGTGCTGGGCGCGGACGATAAGGCGGGCGTGGCGGAAATTATGGCGCTGTGCAAGCGGCTGACCGCCCCCGATGCGCCGGAGCACTGCACGGTGTGCATCGGCTTTACGCCGGACGAGGAAATCGGCAGCGGCGCGGATCACTTCGATGTAGCAGGCTTCGGCGCGGATTACGCCTACACGGTGGATGGCGGCGCGCTGGGCGAACTGGAGTACGAGAATTTCAACGCCGCGTCGTGCGCCATCAAGGTACACGGCGTGAACATCCACCCCGGCAGCGCGAAGGACCAGATGCGCAACGCCCTGCTGATGGCCATTGAGTGGAACAGCATGCTGCCCCCGGCGGAAACGCCCGCGCACACCTGCGGCTACGAGGGCTTCTACCACCTGATGCACATGGAAGGCGACGAGGAACTGGCGACGCTGCAATACATCATCCGCGACCACGACGCGCAGAAGTTCGACGCGCGCAAGGCGACCGTGCAGCAGATTACCGACTACCTGAACCAGAAGTGGGGCGCGGGGACATTCGAGTGCGTCATCCGCGACAGCTATCGCAACATGCGCGAAATCATGGAGCAGCACATGGACGTGGTGGAGAAGGCGAAAGCGGCATTTGAGGCAAACGGCGTGACCCCCATCATCTCCCCCATCCGCGGCGGCACGGACGGCGCACGCCTGTCCTACATGGGGCTTCCCTGCCCGAATCTCTCCACCGGCGGTTATAATTTTCACGGCAGAAAGGAAATGATTACCGTCGAGGCGATGGAAGCAATGGTCAATGTGCTGGAAAGCATCGTCCGCAACGCGTAAATCCGCAATTTTCAGGAGATTTTTTTCGGAAATTTGCAATTAGGCATTGACGTGCGCATCATCTTTTGCTATAATAGCTATACGGTTCGCCATCCGTCTGTCTATGTGGCTGATGTCAAGGCGAGATGAGCGAAAGGAGGGATAACAGTGTCCGAGGTACGCGTCCGTGAGAATGAATCCCTGGAGAGTGCTCTGAAGCGCTTCAAGCGTCAGTGCGCCCGCAGTGGTGTGATTCAGGAAGTTCGTAAGCGTGAGCATTACGAAAAGCCCAGCGTCAAGCGCAAGAAGAAGGCCGAAGCTGCCCGCAAGCGCAAGTATTGATGACTTTTGTCATCATTGCCCCGCGGCATTTCTCAATGGTCCGGCTGTAAGGGTTCTTTGCCCTTCGCCGCGAATGTGCTGATTGTGCGCAATGGCATTCCCCTTTCGAGGTTTTTCCTCGGAAGGGGTTTTCTTTTTTAAGGCACCACCGCACAATTCGGAATGATGAATGATGAATTTCGTGTGCATACTTGTTTGCTTCTCCATCTATTCATGGTGAGGCGGCAGCGCTTGCATTGATTTCACAGTCCGCACTTTTTCATTTCCATTCCGAATTTCGCATTCCGCAATAAGAAAAATCTTTCCTCTCGCCCCTTGCATAATCGCGTGTATTTTGCTATACTATTGGCAACAGCAGGTTTCTCATGCCTTTCTATATGGTGATTTTGCACTTTACGTCCCTGCTGGCTGATTTTTTTACATCATTATTCTTTTTTTGTGTGCCTTTTTTGATACCCTGATTTTACTGCGCTAAGGAGTATGTTTCTTCTATGCAATTTTGCTTGCAGTTAGCCCCACACGCGAATATCCGCTACCGTGACGCGCAGGTCAAACTTGGTCAAGCCGAGTTGACCTGTTTGCTGTGTGCGCTTTCCCTGCCCGCTGAAACGCAGGTGACGACCATCGGCGGCGTACCATGCCTGACTTTCTCTGCGAAGGCGCTGACTCCTGAAGCCCTTGCGCTGCTGGGCACGCACAGCACACGTCTGATGCTCTTCGAGTGCGTGGATGACGGTCTGCTGCGCCCGCTGGATTGGGGACGCACTGCCTATCTGCCCGACGACCTCTCGGAGATTTTGAAGTACAAGGGCAAAACGAGCGCCGCGTTCACCCATATGATGATGAACTGCGCCCGTGCCGCGAGTGATTTCGCCCTCGCAGAACAGCCGCTGACCGTGCTTGACCCCATGTGCGGCAAGTGCACAACCGGCTTCGTCGCGCTGCAAAACGGCATGAACGCCGTCTGCCTCGACATAGACCGCAAGGATTTGAAGGAAGCGGCGGATTATTTCAGCAATTATCTGCAATTCCATCGCCTGAAGCACCGCCTCGCGCAGAGCAGCCGCACGCTGCAAAAGACCCCCGTGCCGATTGCCGAATACACCTTCAGCGACACGAAGGAGCATTTCGCGGCGGATGATGTGCGCACGCTGATGCTGGCGGAGGGGGACAGCGGGCTTGTCGGCGACCTGCTGAAGAAGCGTCCGGCGGATTTGCTCGTCTGCGACCTTCCCTACGGCGTGCAGCACGCGCCGCAGAACGGGAAAAAGGCGGAGAGCTTCCCCAAGCTGCTGGAGCGTATCCTCCCCGCGTGGCGTCGGGCGCTCAAACCCGGCGGCGCGGCGGCTATTTCCTTCAACACGCTGACGCTGCGCAAGGATACGCTGCTGACGCTGCTGCAAAACGCAGGCTTCACGCCGCTGACCGAGCCGCCGTATGATGACTTTTCGCATTTCGTTGAGCAAGCAGTGCACCGCGACTTCATCGTCGCCCGCAATGAACAGCCGTAACGGATAATATAGATTACAGAGATTTGGGAGAGCAAGGAGGCTTTTTCAAGCTATGTCCGAATGGAAGAATCAAGATTTTAGTCAGCTGACGGTGCTGGAGCTGCGCAAGGTTGCCAAGGCCATGGGCGTGCAGCTCGGCGCGGGCATTTCCAAGGCAGGTATCGTCGAGAAACTCGACCGCGCGCGCAACGCGAAATACAGCGACATCCCCGCTGTGCCGATGGATTTCACCCCCATTCCAAAGTCTGACGACAAACAGGAATCCCCCGTGGAAAAAGCCGAGGTTCCCGCTGCCGTGAAGGATGAGAAGCCGTCGGAATCCCCCGCGCCTGCCAACAAGCAGCCCGTACCAGCCGCCGCCAAACCGGAAACTGCCGCACCCGCGGTCGCCGCACCCAAGCCGGAAGCGGAAAAACCCGCTGCGTCCGCACAGCCCGCATCGGATACGCGCCCCGCCATAAGTGGCTTCCGCCCGGCGTATCAAGCGCCCGCGACGCCGCCGCGCTTCGGCAGCAAGCCTGCGTATCAGGCATCCAGCAATTCGTTTGGCAATCGCCCGGCACGTCCGCAGGGGAACGACTTTGCCCGCCCGGCGCGTCCGGTAAACTACACGCGCTTTGGCCCGGCGGCACAGGCAGATTCTACGAATGACCGCTCGTATGACGCGCCCCGCACGACCAGCAGCTGGGCTGACCGCCGTCCCGCGTACGGCAGCGATGTGCCTGATCGCCGCTCCGCCTATGGCTCGGATGTGCCTGATCGCCGCCCCGCGTACGGCAGTGACCTGCCCGACCGCCGCCCTGCCTATGGCACGGATGCGCCGCGTTCCGCCTTCGGCACGGACGCTCCCCGCTATTCCCGTTCCTACGATGCGCCGAGCGCCTTTGACAGCGGCCGCGCCCGCCAGCCCGGCTTCAACAGTCCCCAGCGCGACGTACCGTCAGACTTGCAGAGCATGTGGGCAGGTTCGCCGAGCGACATGCTCTCCCCGGCGGAATGTCAGGATGGTTCGGGCATTCTGGAGCTGCACCCGGATGGCTACGGCTTCCTGCGCGGCGCGTCGCTCACCCCCAGCAATCGCGATATTTACGTCTCGATGGCGCAGGTTCGCCGCTTCTATCTCCGCACGGGCGACTTCGTAACCGGCAAGGTGCGTCCCCAGCGCGACGGCGACAAGTACTCCGCCATGCTCTACATCACCGAGGTCAATGGCTGCCCCGCTGATTCGCTGGCGAGCCGCCCCGCGTTTGACGCCCTGACGCCCTGCTATCCGCACGAGCACATCAACCTCGAAGTGGAAGACGGCAGCAATGAGTTCCTTGACATGCGCCTGATTGACCTCGTTGCGCCGATTGGCTTTGGTCAGCGCGCGCTGATTCACTGCCCGCCTGCCGTAGACAAGGCGCGTCTGCTGTCCTCCATTGCCAACGCAGCCAGCATCTGCCATCCAGATGCGGTGGTGATGACGCTGCTGCTGGGCGGCACGCCCGAGGACGCGACGCTCTACCGTGACCACACGCACGGCGAGGTGATTGCCTCCACCTTCGATCAGACGCCGGAAAATCACCTGCGCATCACCGACATGGTGCTGGAGCGCGCCGAGCGGCTGGTGGAAATGAAGAAAAACGTGATTCTGCTGGTGGATAGCTTGACCTACCTCTCCAAGGTTTACACAACCGCGGCTGTTCAGCAGGGGCGGCAAACCATCGGCATGGTGAATCCGGTAAGCCTGCAAAAAGCGAAGAAGCTCTTCGGTGCGGCGCGCTGCCTGCGCGAAGGCGGTTCGCTGACGATTTTCGCCGTCATGAACATCGAAACGGGCAGCCGTGTGGATGACTCCATCGCGGAAGACCTGAAGGGCACGGCGAATATGGAGCTTGTGCTGGACACGGCGGCAGCGCGCGCGGGCATTTATCCCCCGGTCAACCTGCTGCTCTCCGGCACGAAGCGCGCCGAACTCATCGCCAGCAAGGAGCAGCTGGACGGCATCAAGCTCATCCACGAGATGCTGGGCAGCCTGCGTGCGGTGGACATGATTCCGCAGCTGCTGTCGATGCTGGAAAAGACGACCAACAATGAGGATTTGCTTGTCCGCATCAAGGACTGGGCGGCGCTGATGAAGCAGTAATCCGCCCTGCTTCCCAAAAAAGCAGAAAAAAGTTTCGGATTCAGAGAAAAAAGGCTTGCAATCCCCCGGCAAATATGATACAATGATTTCTGCGGCTGAATAAGCTGATCATTGCATACGCGAAAGAGGTGAAATCGCAATGAAGGAAAAGATCCATCCCAACTACGGCAAGTGCATCGTTCGCTGCGTGTGCGGTGAGACGTTTGAAACCGGCTCGACCAAGAAGGAACTTCGAGTGGATATCTGCTCTAAGTGCCATCCCTTCTACACCGGCAAGCAGAAGCTGGTGGATACCGGCGGACGTGTCGATCGTTTCAAGAAGCGCTTCGGTCTCAACTAATTTTCGAGACAGCTGCTTCTCACGAGCTATCACGAGAGATAACAGGGCATTGCTTCGGCAGTGTCCTGTTTTCGTTTGCACTTTTTTGCGGTATCAAGCAGGATTTTGCCCGCCCCGCGTTGAACTTGCCAAAAGGAAAGCGCTTTGCAATCTGCTTTCTCATGAGGAAACGACGATGCTTTTCAAATCATCTGCTTCTCCCAAAGAAAATCCGGGCAGCAAGCGCCTCCGCCGTGCGCTGGGGCTGCTGCTGGGCAGCGCGCTGGCGGTGCAGTACAAGCAAGACCGAATCTTCCGCGCGAGCGTAAATTTGCAGCTGGTGATGGTGCTCAACTACCTTTACGCGGCTTATAACCTGCTGACTGCGCTGCAAAGCGGGTCGATGTGGCTGCTGTCGCTGGGTATCTACACGCTGATGCTCGCCATCGTCCGCACCGACCTGACGCTCTCGCACCACCGCGGGCGGAAGCTGCCGCCGGACGCCCTGCCGCGCCACGAATCCCGCTGCTATCGGCGCATCGCGTGGTCGCTGCTGGCGCTGAATGTGCCGATTGGCGGCTTGACGCTGCTGATGGTGTCGGGGCAATCCGTCTCCGCCCTGCCCGGCCACCTGATTTACCTC
>ENA-UEQL01001991-UEQL01001991.1-human-gut-metagenome-genome-assembly--contig:-NODE-1991-length-13792-cov-4.401312_pt1 | contig 13792 bp, 12 predicted proteins | sample MGYA00242905_ERZ507926 | MGnify/ENA primary metagenome ERZ507926 (study PRJEB26167, sample SAMN06115531) | human gut metagenome | host: Homo sapiens | place: China:Henan | collected 2015-09-09...
CGTCAGGCAAGCAGGGGAAGGGATTTACCGTGGTCGATGTGGGCGATGATGGAGAAATTGCGGATATGGGATTGGTCAAACATATAAAAAGCCTCCTTTGGAAATCCACGCTGCCCGCGCGTAGCGCGTCCAAGCGTTTTGCACGGCAAAACCTTGCCGCAGGCGGAATTCATTTCCGCCGAGGATGAGAAATCAAAATAGGGGTCCCCGGGTTGCCGTCAGGCAAGCAGGGGAAGGGATTTACCGTGGTCGATGTGGGCGATGATGGAGAAATTGCGGATATGGGATTGGTCAAACATATAAAAAGCCTCCTTTGGAAATCCACGCTGCCCGCGCGTAGCGCGTCCAAGCGTTTTGCACGGCAAAACCTTGCCGCAGGCGGAATTCATTTCCGCCGAGGATGAGAAATCAAAATAGGGGTCCCCGGGTTGCCGTCAGGCAAGCAGGGGAAGGGATTTACCGTGGTCGATGTGGGCGATGATGGAGAAATTGCGGATATGGGATTGGTCGAACATATAAAAAGCCTCCTTTGGAACTCTGTTTGCGTTATCGCTTCGCCGCCAGCTCATCCACATTGTGGACAACTTGCGCTGTGCTCTGCCCCAGGCCGGGGGCGGCGGTGAGGGTGTCGGAGGTCAGCTCCGGAATTTGCTCCGCCCCGGCCAGCGCCCGCAGGTACGCCGCGCGGCTGTGCAGCATGGCAGCGTCCACCGCACCGGCGTCAAAATCCACGGCGTCGGTGGCGAAAAAGTCCTCGTTGCCGCCGCCGCAGCGGTACAGGTGCCGCAGCAGCGTGTACAGCGCTGTGCTGAGATAGTCCCCGGCGGCGGTGATGGCCGTCCGGTCGCCGCACTTGCCCAGCAGGTCGAACAGCACGCCGGTGGTGTTCACCACCAGCTTTTTTTGCAGCGTGGCCAGAATGCTGCCCTTCAGCGTCCCCTTTTCATCGCTGGCGTCGTACAGCTCCGCCGCCTCGATGATGGAGCCGTCCCGGGAGTTGGTGCGCCCCAGCAGAAAGTCCGCCGACACATGGTAGAAGTCGCAGGCCCGTGCCACGAAGGCGAGACCCGGCTCCCGGATGCCGTTTTCGTAGTGGCTCAGCAGCGCCTGACTGATGCCCAGCGCCGCCGCCGCCTTCCGCTGGCTGATCCCCTTCTCCTGCCGCAGCAGGCTCAACGTTCTGGAAAAATCCGTTGCCATCTCTCTCACCCCGTCAAATGTAATACAGCTTGTAAATGATACAGCATTTTATACAGTTTGTAAATGCTTTTTTCCCGTGTGGGACGGAAAAAATTTGCGCCGCCGCGTCGGCTGTGCTACAATGGGGCAAAATCACTCGGGAGGTGCGCCATGGAGGAACAACTGATGCTGTATGTGCGCTATATGGCCAAGGACGGCTGCCGCGAGACCTTTGTCCGGGAGCTTGTGGAGGCGGGCATCCTCACCCTGATCCGGGAGGAGCCGGGCTGTCTGGCCTACGACTACTATTTCTCCGCGCAGGATGAGAACGAGCTGCTGCTCATCGAGCGGTGGGAGAGCGCCGCCCACCAGCGCGTCCACATGGAGCAGCCCCACATGGCGCGGCTGCGGGAGATCAAGGACAAATACATCGCGGACACGAGGCTGGGCCGCGTCCGGCTGGAGGACTGACCATGCTGTTTGACACCCATGCGCACTACGACGACGAGGCCTTTGACGCCGACCGGGACGCGCTGCTGACAGCGCTGCCCCAGCGGGGCGTCGGATTGGTTCTGAACCCCGGCTGCGATGTGGAAAGCTCCCGCAAGGCGGCGGCATACGCGGCGGCGTACCCCCACATCTACGCGGCGGTGGGCATCCACCCGGAGAACTGCGGCGGCTGTACCGCCGACGAGCTGGCGGCCATCCGCGCGCTGGCGCAGCTGCCCAAGGTGGTGGCCATCGGCGAGATCGGGCTGGACTACTACTGGGAGGAGAATCCGCCCCGCGACTTCCAGCAGCAGGTGCTGCGGCAGCAGCTGGCGCTGGCGCAGGAGCTTGCTCTGCCCGCCATTATCCACGACCGGGAGGCTCATGCCGATACCCTGTCCATCGTCCGGGAATTCCCCGGCGTCACCGGCGTGTTCCACTGCTTCTCCGGCAGCCCGGAGATGGCGCGGGAGCTGCTGCAAATGGGATGGTATCTGGGGTTCGACGGCCCGGTGACCTATAAGAACGCCCGCCGCGCCCCGGAGGTGGCGGCGGTAACGCCGCCGGAGCGGATGCTCATCGAGACGGACAGCCCCTACATGACGCCGGTGCCGTACCGGGGCAAGCGCAACGACTCCGGCTACGTCTATCTGGTGGCGGAGAAGCTGGCGGCGTGGAAGGGCCTTGCGCCGGAGGAGTTGGCCCGCATCACCACGGAGAACGGCAAGCGCCTGTTCCGCATCCCCTGAAAACGACAGCCTCCCGGCGGCGGGCGGCTGTGCAAACAGAAGAAAGAGGACGCTGACCCATCCGGTCAGCGTCCTCTTTTATCGTTTTTACGCCTGCGGGCGTCTTACTCCGCGCCGTCGATGACGCCGCCGCCCAGCACCTCATCTCCGTCGTACAGCACCACGGACTGTCCGGCGGTGATGGCGCGCTGCGGCGCGTCGAATACCACCCGCACGCCCTCCCCCGCCAGCGGATAGGCGGTGCAGGGCGTGTCGGTGCGCTGGCTGTACCGGGTCTTGGCGGTGCAGCGCACCGGCGCTGCCGGTGCTGTGCCGGCGATCCAGTTGACACGGGAGGCGGTCAGGGCGGAGGAGAACAGGTCGGCGTCGTCCCCCAGCAGGATGGTGTTGTCCGCGCCGTTCTTCCGCACCACATAGACGTGTTTTCCGGCGGCGACGCCCAGCCCCTTCCGCTGGCCGCTGGTGTAGCAGGGCAGTCCCTTGTGGCGGCCCAACACATGGCCGTCCTTGTCCACAAAGTCCCCCGGCGTCAGTTCGGCCCCGTGCCGCCGTAGGAACTGAACGTAATCTCCGTCAGGGATGAAGCAGATATCCTGACTGTCGGACTTCTCCGCCACGTCCAGCCCTGCCTGCCGCGCCTCCTGCCGGATGGTGTCCTTGTTGAAATCCCCCACCGGCAGCAATAGATGGGCAAGCTGGAACTGTGTGAGCTGGTAGAGCACATAGCTCTGGTCTTTTTTCCGGTCCCGGCCCCGCAGCAGCCGCCAACGGCCTGCCGCCTCGTCGTAGTCCACCCGGGCATAGTGGCCGGTGGCCAGATAGTCGTAGCCCATCTCCAGCGCACGGTCCAGCAGGGCGCCGAACTTCAGCTCCCGGTTGCAGTCGATGCAGGGGTTGGGCGTCCGGCCCGCGCAGTATTCCGCCACGAACTTCTCCATGACGCAGCGGGAGAACCGCTCCGTCTCATCGAACAGGCAAAAGTCCATGCCCAGACGTTCCGCCGTCCGGCGGGCGTCCTCAACGCTCTGGGCGGCCAGATGCGCCACCTCCGGCTCCCGGCACAGGCGGAGCATGGCGCCGCCGCAGATATAGCCCTGCTCCCGCAGCAGCGCGGCGGCGGCGGAGCTGTCCACGCCGCCGGACATGGCGATCAACACACGCTTGGCATCCTTTTTCATCATGCACCTCGCAAGAATCCGTAAAATAGATATTATAGGTATACAACGGCAATATCCGTCCAGAATAAAGCTGTAAAAAATGTCTCCCCCGCACCGGGCGGGGGAGACGCGATCTCTGCGATCCGTTCCGCCGTCCGCGGCGGAGTTTTGTGATGAGCGGCGGCGCTTTACTCGTCGGAGTGCTTTTGCAGGAACGCCTCAAAGGGCAGGCTGTCCGCCAACCCCACCAGCGCCGGCTGGAAGCCGCCGGTGTAGTCGAAGGCCACGTCCTCCACTACATCCTCCGCCAGCGCGTCCGGCAGCGCCAGTGTGACGGTGGTGCCATGTCCCTCCTGGCTGTCCAGCACCAGACGTCCGCCGTGACCCTCCGCGATGCGGCGGCACAGCGGCAGACCCAGGCCCAGACCGCTGGGCAGCACAGCCAGCCGCTCCGGGTGGAGATAGCCGTCAAACACCGTCTCCATGTTCCCGGCGGGGATGCCGCAGCCGGTGTCCGCCACCGCCAGCAGCACCTGCCGCCGCTCAAACCGCAGGGATACGGTGACGGCGCCGCCCTCGGGCGTGAATTTCAGGGCGTTGGACAGCAGGTTCCAGACCGCCTGCTCCAGACAGACCCGGTTGATCGCCGCACCGTGGTGGGCGGCGCTGCACTGGAATGTCAGCGTCACATTCCGCAGGGCGAACAGCGGTGCGGCCTGACGGCACAGACCGTCCAGCCACGCCACCACGTCGGTGTTTTCCTTGACCAGCGGTGTGTCGTCCAGCAGCATGGGCGCGTTGGACAGGTTGTTGGACAGGCGCAGCAGTGCATAGTAGTTTCGGTTCAGCAGCGCCGCGTCACGATCCAGCACCACGTCTGCGTCCCGCCGCTCAGGCGGCGCCAGACGGCTGACCGCGATGTGCATCCCGCCCAGCGCTGTCCGAAGCTGGGCGGATACATGAAGCAGCACCTCGTTGAGCAGCTGCACCTCTAAAGGCCGATCGTGCCGGTCAGGGCGCGCCGGCTGCTTCGGTGTATGGTTATTTCTGGGGGTCTCTATCATACACGCCCTCCTCTCCGGCGTTAGTGTGTCTTTTCCCGCCGGCGCGATACCTGACAGTTACCGGCCGGTCATCCACACTATACCAAACGGTGGGCGGAAAAACAAGTTTTTTGTCCCCTTTTGATGATCTGCAAATTTTTTTCAAAAAGGGGTTGCATTTTTCAAAATAATGCATATAATACTAAACATACCATACATTTGATATATTCCATCAGAGAGGAAGTCTTGATTTATGAGCATTAAAGTCGGTATCAATGGTTTCGGCCGCATCGGCCGCATGGTCATGCGCTGCTGCATGAACCACCCCGAGATCGAGATCGTGGGTATCAACGATCTGTGTCCCGCTGACTATCTGGCCTATATGCTGAAGTACGATACGATGCACGGCAAGTTCGACGGCGAGGTCGGCAGCGAGGAGAGCGCCATTGTCGTCAACGGCAAGTCCATCCCCGTGTTTGCAGAGCGTGATCCCGCCAACCTGCCCTGGGCCAAGGTGGGCGCGGAGTACGTCATTGAGTCCACCGGCCTGTTCCTGACCAAGGAGAAGGCCGCGGGTCACATCGCCGCCGGCGCCAAGCATGTGGTGATGTCCGCTCCTTCCAAGGACGACACCCCCATGTTCGTCATGGGCGTCAACCAGGACACCTACACCTCCGATATGCAGTTCGTCTCCAACGCCAGCTGCACCACCAACTGCCTGGCTCCCATCGCCAAGGTGCTGCACGATAACTTCGGCATTGCCGACGGTCTGATGACCACCGTGCACTCCACCACCGCCACCCAGAAGACGGTGGACGGCGTGTCCCTGAAGGACTGGCGCGGCGGCCGTGCCGCTGCCGGCAACATCATCCCCAGCTCCACCGGCGCCGCCAAGGCCGTGGGCAAGGTCATCCCCAGCCTGAACGGCAAGCTGACCGGTATGTCCATGCGCGTTCCCACGCTGGACGTGTCCGTGGTGGATCTGACCGTGAACCTGTGCAAGCCCGCCAGCTATGACGAGATCTGCGCTGCCATGAAGAAGGCCAGCGAGAACGAGCTGAAGGGTATCCTGGCTTATACTGACGAGGCCGTCGTGTCCTCCGACTTCCTGGGCGACACCCACACCTCCATCTTTGATGCCAAGGCCGGTATCGCCCTGACCGACACCTTCGTGAAGGTGGTCAGCTGGTACGACAACGAGATCGGCTACTCCGACAAGATCCTGTGCCTCATCGAGCATATGCACAGCGTGGATCACAAGTAAATCGCCAACATCCTTTCAAAAAGGTTTTCCTTCTTTTTTGTTCCGGAAACAGCGCCGTCCCGCCGGGACGGCGTTGTTTCTACCCATTTGCCGAACAGAGGGAATGCGCGGCAAAGCAGCCGAAATCGCGGAAACACAAAGGTTTTATCAAAAATAGGACTATCTTTCCATTGAATTGTATGGTACAATAGGTACAACTCAGAGGAGAGGGAAAGGGACCCCATACATGGAACAGAATCCGATCTTAAGCGCAAGACTGTCAATGGACAGCGACATTCCCCTGTATGCCCAGCTCGTGGGCATCATCAAACGCAATATTTCCACCGGCGCACTGGCTGTGGGCGATCTACTGCCCAGCGAGGCGGAGCTGTGCCGCTGGATGAATATCAGCCGCAACACCGTGCGGCAGGCCATCGGCGAGCTGGAGGACGAGGGGCTGGTGGTTCGCAAGCGGGGCCGCGGCACCTTCGTGGCGGATCCCGCTACCAACCGCCGCGGTGTGCGCTACTCCTTTACGACGGAGGTTTCCTCCTTGGGCAAGGTGCCGTCCTCCACGCTGATCGACTTTGACGTGATCGTACCCAGTCAGGCGGTCTGCGAGACGATGGAGCTGCGGGAGGGTACGCCGGTGTACTGCTTCACCCGTGTGCGCAACGTGGACGGGGAGCCGCTGATCCTGGAGACCAGCTACTATCCCGAGTACATCTACCCCCACCTGACCCGGGACATGCTCCAGACCCACAGCTTTTACAGTCTCCTGTACCACGTGGGTATCGTACCCTTTGCCGCCGATGAGAGCTATGAGGCGGTGGTGCTGGACAATGAGCAGGGCCGTCTGCTGGGTGTTGGCGCCGGGAGCTGCGCTTTCTACCACCAGCGCCGTACCCGCACCGAGGACGGGCGCATCTACGAGTACACCAGAAGCTATATCCGGGGCGACCGGGTGCGGCTGGACGTACATATGCAGAAGAGCGGCATGAACTTCGTGCGTACCATCGACTGAACGACATAAAAAAGGAAGCCGTCCCGCGGGACGGCTTCCTTTTTTTGCGTTGTTACAGGGCGGCGGCGCCGATGATACCGGCCTCGTTGCCGAGCTGTGCCGCCTGTATAATGGGCTGGGGGCGGTTCTCGCCGCCAAAGCAGTTGGCGGCCACATAGCGGCGGATGGGGCGCAGCAGACGCTCCCCCTGCCGGCTGATGCCGCCGCCGATGAGCACCATCTCCGGCGACAGGATGTTCACCAGATCGGTGATCCCGGCGGCCACATAGACGTAGTACCGCTCCAGCACGGCCTGCGCCGCTGCGTCACCTGCGTCGGCGGCGTCGAACACATCCCGGCCCGTCAGCTCGGGGTACTGGTTCAGCAGGGATGTGGGGTGGGCGGCAGCCGCCTCCCTGCCCTGCCGGATCAGCGCCGTGGCGGAGGCGTAGACCTCCCAGCAGCCCCGGCGTCCGCAGGTGCAGGGCTCCCCGTCCAGCACCAGAAGGCTGTGACCCGGCTCGCCGCCGGCGCCGCCCATACCGGAGACGAGCTTTCCATCCACGATGATGCCGCCGCCCACGCCGGTGCCAAGGGTGATGAGCACCATGTTCCGGCAGCCCACGGCGGCACCGGCCACCGTCTCCGCCAGCGCGGCGCAGTTGGCGTCGTTGCTCAGCCGGGCGGGCAGGCCGAAGTGCGCCGTCAGCATGGCGCACACCGGTACGTCAAACCAGTTCAGGTTGTAGGCGCGAACCACCACGCCCCGTTCCGGGTCGCAGGTACCGGGGGTGCCTACGCCGATGGAGGCGCAGTCCGCCGGGGTAAGACCCGCCTTGTCCAGCGCCAGCTCCACGGCGCGGCACATATCCGCCACCACCTGCTCCGCCGGGCGGTGTGCGCCGGCGGGAAGGCTGGCCTCCGCCACAATACGGTGGTGCTCGTCCACCACGCCGACGGCGATGTTGGTGCCGCCCAGATCAATGCCGATACGATACATAGGATACTCCCTTTCGTGTTTGATGCAGAAAACGGCGGGGCGGGCTGCTTGCCCGCCCCGCAACGGTGCGTTTGCTCAGAAGTGGGTGACGAAGTCGCTGTTCACCGCCACCGTGCGGCTGATGTTGGAGGACTTGATGCTGGCGAAGATGCTGCGCATCACCGTCAGGGCCTCCCGGCCGGAGACCTCCGGCTGCCGGTCAGTGACCAGCGCGTCCACGAACTCGTCGATGACGCCGGTGCCGTTGTGAGGCACATCCAGATTATAGCTGGTGCGGTTGCCCTCCATATCACTGACGATGATGGGGGAGGACGGCTCGCTGTAAATGAGCATGATGCCCTTGGTGCCATACAGACAGGTGGACTGGCACTCGTGGCCGTAGATGGTCCAGCTGGCCGCCATGGTACCCAGCGCGCCGCCGGACATCCGCAGGATGCACAGGGCGTTGTCGTCCACGCCGATGAGCTGCCCCTCGCTGTCCCGCTTGTTCAGCGTCACCACCTTGGCGGTGGTCTCGATGACCTTCTGGCCCAGCAGGTACTGGAGCAGATCTACCTTGTGGATGCCCATGTCGGACAGGGCACCCAGCGCCGCCTTATTCTTATCGAAGAACCATGTACCCTCGTCCACAGACCAGCCCTCGGGGCCGGCGTTGCCCAGCACGGCGCGGAAGGTGATGACGTCGCCGATGACGCCGCGGTCCAGCAGCTGCTTGGCGCGGCGGTGTACCGGGTCGAAGCGCATATTGTGACCGATCATCAGGTACTTGCCGTTGCGCTCGGCGGCGGCCACCATGGACTCGCACTCCGCCAGCGTGACCGCCATGGGCTTTTCGCACAGCACGTGCTTGCCGGCGTACAGCGCCGCGGTGGAGATCTCCGCATGGCTGCGGTTTTCCACGCAGACGGATACCGCGTCGATGTCGTCGCGGTTCAGCAGGTCGAAATAGGTGTCGCAGACGCTGCCGCCGTACTTGGCGGCCATCTCCTCGGCACGGGCGCGGTTCTTGTCGTAGTAGGCCACGATCTCCGCATTGGGGTTGGCTGCATACTCGGGCAGATGGCGCACCTGCGCGATCTTACCGCAGCCGATGATACCAACTCGAATCATACAAAAGCTCCTCCTCTACCATGTTCACCGGATGGTACGCGATTTTCGTTTAAATTATAACAAATTCAAGAGCGGGTGAAAAGCCTTTTTTTCAGGATTCTGAGAATTTTTACCGCAGACGCAGGGCGGTGGTCAGGGCACAGCCCTTTTCCCGGATGTGATCGAGCACCACACCCTCCGGCAGCGCCAGCTGGCTGAGGGTCAGCAGCGGCCCCTTGCCCGTCAGCTTGAACAAAGATTCCTTGGCGGTCCAGATCTCCCAGAAGCGGGCGCAGTCACCGTCGTCGCCTACGCGGATATAGGCCATCTCCGCCTCGGAGCAGACACGGCGCATGAATTTTTCATCGGCGGAGCGGACGACCTCCACATCCACGCCTACCGGCACATCGGCGACGGCGCAGACGGCGTAGGGCCCGGAGTGGCTGACGGAGACGTACACGCCGTCGGCATCCACGGCGGGCTTGCCCGTGTCATCCCAGCGCAGAGGCGCCTCCCCCTCGCCGCAGCCCAGACGCTGCGCCAAAGCCCGGCGTGCCAGCAGCTCACCGGCCACGGTGCGCTTGCGGTCATCCTCCCCGGCGATGTCACTGACGCGGCGGCGGCGCGCCTCATCCATCATGGCCATGGTCTGAGCCATCGTCTCCTCGTCCAGCTGGCGGATATCGTACCAAAGCAGCTCCATCTCTCCTGCTCCTCCCTATTATGTTTCTGTATGAGGTGAGTATAGCACATCGCCGCACAGGATGCCAGTATTTTGTGGACTTTATGCGCTTGCTTTTCGGGAAAGAAAAGCGTAAACTGTTACCGTGTGAAGTTTTTTTGTGTAGGAGAAACATCTATGGTTTCCATTGTAGAAGTAACGACCAAGGCGCAGCTGCGCCGATTTGTAGATTACCCCAATCAGTTGTATAAGGACGTGCCGCAGTTCGTGCCGGCCACCTACGGCGACGATCTGGCGGACTGGGATCACAGCAAGAACCCGGCCTTTTCCTATTGCGACGCCCGCTGCTGGCTGGCGGAGCGGGACGGGGAGATCGTGGGGCGCATCGGCGCTATCCGCAGCCGTAAGGCCAATGAGAAGTGGGGCACCAACCGGATGCGGTTCACCCAGGTGGACTTTATCGACGATCCGGAGGTGTCCGCCGCCCTGTTCGCTGTGGTGGAGGACTGGGCCAGAGAGCTGGGCTGCGCGGCGGTCCACGGGCCGCTGGGCTTCACCGACATGGACCGGGAGGGTATGCTGGTGGAGGGCTTCGACCGCCGAAGCTGTTTTTTCACCTATTATAACCACCCCTACTATATCGACCACATGACCGCGCTGGGCTATGTGAAGGATGTGGACTGGATCGAGGAGCTGATCACCGTCCCCACGGATGAGAAGATCATCCAGCGGTGGGAGAAGCTGTCGGACTTCGTGCTCAAGCGCAACCACCTGCATATCGTGGAGCCGAAAAACCGGCTGGCGTATCTGCCGCTGCTGAAGCCGTTTTTCGATCTGGTGAACGTGGCCTATGCCCCGCTGTACGGCACAGTGGACCTGACGGAGCAGCAGATCAGGAAATACTCCGCCAAGTTCGCGCCCCTCATCAACCCCAACACCACCTGCTTCGTCATGGACAAGAATGACCGCATGATCGCCTTCGGCGTGGGTGCGCCCAGTCTGGCGGTGGCCATGCAGAAGCACCGGGGACGCCTGTTCCCCACCGGCTGGATCGATGTGCTGAAGGCGTTTCGGAAGAACGACACGGTGGATCTGCTGCTGATCGCCGTCCACCCGGACTATCAGGCACGGGGCGTCAACGCTATCATCCTCAGCAAGACCATGAAGGGCTGCCTGAAGATGGGCATCAAGGAGGCGGAGACCGGCCCCATGCTGGAGCTGAATGAGAAGGTGCAGTCCCAGTGGAAGGATTTCCAGACGGAGCAGCACAAACGCCGCCGCTGCTTCGTCAAGGAGCTGACCCCCGCTGCCGGAGAGCCGGAGAAGACAGACGCGCCTGCCGGCGCCGCCGTATAAATGACAAAAAGAGAACGGGGACAGATGTCCCCCGTTCTCTTTTGCGTTTTTTACAGGCCGTAGACCTCGGTGAACTTCTTCTCGAGATAGGCCACATAGCAGCCCGGGTCGAACTTGCCGCAGACCGACTCGAACAGCGCCACGGGATCCTTCATGCAGCCGTACTTCCAGATCTTCTCCTCCAGCCAGTTGTTGATGGGGGTCAGATCGCCGGAACGCACCACACTGTCCACGTCCAGCTCCTTGGACAGCTCCAGCAGATACTGCGCGCCGTAGGCCGAGCCGATGGCGTAGGACGGGAAGTAGCCGATGTTGCCGTTGGACCAGTGGGAATCCTGCAGGACGCCCTGCCGGTCGTCGGGGACGTCCACGCCCAGATATTCCTTATACAGCCGGTTCCACTCGGCGGGCAGGTCGTGGGCGGTGAGGGTGCCGTCGAACATCCGCTTCTCCAGCTCGTAGCGCACCATGATGTGCAGGCAGTAGGTCAGCTCGTCCGCCTCCGTGCGGATGAGGGACGGCTCGGACTTGTTGATCATGCGGTAGAAGTCGTCCTCCGTCACGTTGTCCAGACGGGGGGCGAAATGCGCCTTCAGCCACGGGTAGATGACGGAGCAGAACGCCCGGCTGCGGCCGATGATGTTCTCATAGAACCGGGACTGGCTCTCGTGGATGCCCATGGACACGCCGTTGCCCAGATTGCTGCGGGCCAGCTCCCGGCCGGTGTGCAGCTCGTACAGGGCATGGCCGCCCTCGTGTACCACGGAGTACAGGGACGAGGCCACCATGTCGGCGTGGTAGTGAGTGGTGATACGCACATCGTCACGGGAGAAGTTGATGGTGAAGGGATGCTCCGTCTCACCGATGATGCAGTGGTTCCGGTCTATGCCCATGACGCCCATGACGAAGTCGGAGAACTCCCGCTGGATGGGGATGGGGAAATCGGCGTGGAGCGGCGTGTCGTCCACCCGGTCAGCGTGGGTGGTGACCCGCTGGATGAGAGGCACCAGCTTCTGCCGCAGGGCGGCGAAGAATTCGTCGCAGGCGGCCACCGTCAGACCCCGCTCGTAGTTGTCCAGCAGCGTCTCGTAGGGGGCCTTCTCCGGCTCCCAGTACTGTGCGAAACGCTTCAGCGTGTCGAAGATCTCCTGCAAGTACGGCTCGAACAGGGCAAAGTCGTTGTTGGCCTTGGCGGTCTGCCATACGTCGTCGGCGCGGGTGGTCAGCTTCTGGTAGGCCACGAACTCCTCCTCCGGGATGCGGCGGGTGCGGTCGTAGCTGCGCCAGTACTCCTCCACCTTGCGGCGGGTCACATCGTCCAGCTCCGTGCGGGCGGCCATCAGCGTTTCCAGCATCTCCACGGTGTCCGGCGCGGTGGTCAGTTGATAGTCGATGCGGCTGAGCTCGCCGGTGGTGTCGCTGCGGACGGCGGCTGCGCCCTTGGGCGCCGCGGTGACGCCGTCGTAGTACAAAAGGCCCATGGCGTGAGACAGCGCAAAGCTGGTCTGCTCATAGCTTTTCAGCTTTTCCAGTGCTTCGGTAACGGTCATGCTCGTACCTCCTGTTACATTTGTTGAGGTCAGTATACCATGCCGCGGCGCGGCATGGTATACTTCGCCATCTTTTTCGGTTGCCCGGCAGCGCCGGGCGAGAAAAACGGCGACGCGATATAATAGCCGCTTTGCGGCTATTATATCATGCCGCGGCAAAAGACACAAGCGGGCAAAATCTGAACGGGAAACGCAAAAGATATACAGAAAATTCACAGACGGCGGGAAAGAAACATGATACACTACTCAGCGGAAATATGATTTTTTACAGGAAAGGACGGGGAATACCTTGGAGCTGAACAAAAAAACCATGCAGCGGATCATGCTGCTCATCACCTTCGCGGTGCTGCTGTTCTGGGGGCTGTACAACATCTCCACCATCGGCGGACTTTTTTCCAACCTGCTTTCCCTGCTGGCGCCGCTGCTTATCGGCGTGTGCATCGCCTTTGTGCTGAATCTGATGATGGCGGGGCTGGAGCGCCTGTGGGATCGGGCGCTGGCCAAGTGGCGCAGCCGCTGGAACGCCAAGCTGAAGCGCCCGGTCTGCCTGACGCTGACCATGGTGCTGTTTCTGGGCATCATCTTCGCCATCTTCTTCATCCTCATCCCCCGTCTGGAGGAGGCGGGCAGCACGCTGGCGGCCAACATCCCCACCTACGTTGACCAGTTTCAGACGTGGTGGAAAAACCTCAGCGATTTCGCCGACAGCCACGGCGTAACGCTGCCGGAGCTGACCCTCAGCGCCGAGCAGGTGCGGGACACCATCACCGGCTTTTTGCAGGAGCGGGGCGACAGCGTGGTGAATACCACCCTGAACATCACCTCCTCCATCGTGGGAGCGCTGGTGAACATCCTGCTGGCGCTGGTGTTCTCCCTGTATATGCTGGCGCAGAAAGAGACGCTTCTCGCCCAGTCCAAGCGGCTGCTGCGCCGCGCCCTCCCCCAGAGAGCCGCCGACAAGCTGCTGGAGGTGCTGCATCTGACCAACAACGCCTTCTCCAGCTTCGTCACCGGGCAGGTGACGGAGGCTGTGATCCTGGGAACGCTGTGCTGCCTCGGTATGCTAATTTTACGCCTGCCCTACGCCCTGCCGGTATCGGTCATCATCGCGGCGCTGTCGCTGATCCCCATCTTCGGCGCGTGGATCGGCGCCGCCACCGGCGCATTCCTCATCGTGTTCCAAAGCCCCATTAAGGCGCTGACATTCCTGATCTTCCTGCTGATCTTGCAGCAGGTGGAGGGCAACCTCATC
>ENA-UEQL01001995-UEQL01001995.1-human-gut-metagenome-genome-assembly--contig:-NODE-1995-length-13787-cov-21.226988_pt1 | contig 13787 bp, 7 predicted proteins | sample MGYA00242905_ERZ507926 | MGnify/ENA primary metagenome ERZ507926 (study PRJEB26167, sample SAMN06115531) | human gut metagenome | host: Homo sapiens | place: China:Henan | collected 2015-09-09...
GGGCAATAAAGATAAAGCGAATATTTATTACCAAAAACTTTTAGAAAATAATCCTACGGATACTGATTTTTATAATTGGTGCACATCATTTCTTCTTGATAAATAATGATTTAATTTTAGTCCTAAGATTTTTGAGGAAGTTGCCTATTGCATGACAAGTGGTTTTTATATCATTACTTATAGTCGTAAACCCTTTTTCTTAATCACAAACCAGAAGATTGCGAATCCGCCAAGCCCTGCTGCGGCCACTACCGAACCGATTATTATTCCAGCAACCTGTCTATCAGACAATCCTTTCTTTGTTGCAAGAACATTTTCATATACAGCAGTAAGACTTCTATCTCCTGTTACCGTAAAGGTATAACTCTTTTCGGTGCTTACAATTTCACCACTTTCATCCTGCCAGCCTTTGAATATTTTGCCTTCTTTATCTTCTGCTTTTACTGTTACGCTTTCGCCGTCTGCATAGAATTTGCTTTCGCCGTTGATTACCACATTATATGTACCGATTTTGGCAATTCTTAACTCGGTGATTTCCTTGCCATCTTTGTCAAAGTGCCTTCCACAAACCATGCAGTCTTTGTGCCCTTTTGTGCCAAATTCTTCCGTTGTTGCAGGAATTTCGTCTTTCCACGCTCCAAAAGTATGCGGAGCAAAATCAGTATCTATTTCCTTTTCTTGCACCGTAAATGCAGTATTCACAAAGGTAGCGGTATATTTCATTTTGCCTTTTTCTTTGCAGGTTGCCTTTGTGATTACCGTTCCTGTTGCAGTCACCATTTCGCTTTCGATATGAGTGCTGTCGTGCTTGCAAACTCTTTCCGCTTTGCAAATGTTGTCACTAATCCAAGTGTATTTAACTTCGCCCCAGTTGTGACCGAGTTTCTCACCATATGTAAAGCCACAAACCGAACAAACCGCTTTGGTTGTGCAAGTTGCCGTTCCGCCAGAACAATTTTCTGTTTCGGTATGACTACTATCTTTTGTACAAGTGCGGGTATGTGTTCCGTCACCGTTGCTTACCCAATCACCCCAATCGTGTTTTTGCGGTTTTTGATAATATATTTTCCTCTTTTTTTTTAATTTTGCGGCCAAAAATAAGTACATTATAAGAAATTGTATTCTAAGAAAATAATATATGAAATTTAGTGGATTTATATCAGTTGCTATATTGTTGTGTTTTTGCATCTTACCTATGCAAGCCCGCCAAGCCGAGCAAACCAAACCATCTCAGCAGACCTGGCAGACTAAGCAGGTTGGCTTGATGACCAATATGCTTTATTGGGCTACTGCTACCCCTAACTTGGGATTAGAGATGGCTGTAGGCAAAAAGCATACAGCTCAGGTTTTCTTCGGCTTGAATCCTTGGAAGCAAAGTGGCGGCGACCATTCCAGTCTTCGTCATTGGATGGTGATGCCTGAGTATCGCTACTGGTTCAATCAGAACTTCGATGGTTGGTTCCTCGGTGCTCATGCTTTAGGAGGACAGTATAATGTAGGTGGCGTGAAGTTTCCTTTCGGGTTATTGAAAGGACTGCGCAACCATCGCTATGAAGGTTGGTATGCCGGAGGTGGCATCACCGCTGGAAAGCAATGGAATCTTTCTAAGCACTGGAATCTGGAGGCTTCTATCGGATTGGGCTATATCCATACCAAATACGATAAATTCGAATGTGGTACCTGTGGTGAAAAACTCAAATCTGCCCATAAAAATTATGTGGGACCCACCAAGGTGGCTCTTTCCCTGATTTATCTGATTCCAGGCAAGACAGAAGAAAAGTGTGAAATCGCTGCGCCTCTGATTATCGAGACTATTCAGCAGCCTAAGCAGAATGTACTGAAGCCGGTGCTCCAGTTGCAGGCTGTTATTGCTAAAGCTCCTAAGATTCGTCATCTGGATAAGCGGGCTTATATCGATTTCCCAGTGAACAAGATAGAATTGCGTGCCGATTATCGCCGTAATCCGGCACAGTTGGATAGCATCATCACTACCATAAAGGCATTGAAGGCGGATAATAACCTGCAGGTGATGGGCATCAATATCCATGGTTTTGCTTCGCCGGAAGGTTCGTATAAGCATAATGAGTATCTGGCAAAGAATCGTGCCATCACCCTGACAGAATATGTCCGCAAAATGGTGGATTTGCCTGACAGCATCTTTGCGGTATCATCTACCGCTGAGGATTGGGACGGTTTGCGTGAGTATATCCGGGCAAGCAACTTGGAGAAAAAGGAGCAGCTTCTTGCGATAGCCCAGGATGAAAATCTGGATCCAGATGCTCGTGATGCGAAGCTGAAGCAACAATATCCTGCACAGTATCGCAATTTGCTCACCCTCTGCTATCCGGCTCTCCGCCATAGCGACTACCACATTACTTATAAGGTTAAGCCTTTCGATGTGGAAGAGGCAAAGCAGATCATGAAGACCAGGCCGCAGCTGTTGTCGCTCAACGAGTTGTTCATGGTAGCCCAGACCTATGAGGTAGGTTCCATGGAGTTCAATGAGGTGATGGAGCTGGCTGTGCGCATGTATCCGGAGGATGAAACGGCAAACCTGAATGCTGCCATTATCCGTCTGAACAACGGAGATGCCGATGCTGCCAAGCCTTATCTGGATAGAGCCGGCGATTCAAAGGAAGCCGATACAGCAAGAAAGGCGTATGAAATGATGACGATGCAATAGAACGAAAAAGAAATTATAAGTAAAATTAAAACTATAGGATTATGAAGAAATTTACGATGCTTTCATCAGTGCTGGCTTCAGCACTGATGCTGACGGTTGCATCCTGTTCTAGCGAAGATGTTGCTGGCGGTGATGCACAGAATGGTAAGGGGACTACTTCTTTCCTTGCCGTGAATATCGAGAACGTGGGTTCTGCTCCAGCAAGTCGTGCTTACACCCAGGGTACTGGTTCTTATGAGGATGGAACCCCGGAAGAGAGTATAATTAACAAGGTGCGTTTCTATTTCTTCAATGGTGATGGTACTCCATACCTGTTGGTGAAAAAAGATCCGTCTCAGGCAGAATCCGTAAATTATTTGGATAAGTCTGTTGTACAACATGGTGGTAATAATGACCAAACAGTTGAAACCAAGACTGATGCGGTGCTTGTGATAGAAGGTGATACGAAGACTGTACCAGCCTCTGTTATCGCTGTGATCAATCCAGATGTGTTGGAGAATACAACCCTGCATAATGGTAAAAGTATGACTATTTCTGAACTCCGAACATCTGCAACAGGTTCGAAGTTTTATAATACTACCAATGGCTTTGTTATGTCTAATTCTGTGTATGAAAGTGCTGGTCAGGACATTTGTTCAACACCTGTTGCAAACAACGTTTTCTCTACATCTGATAAGGCCTTGAGTAACCCTGTGGATATTTATGTGGAGCGAGTTAATGCCAAGGTTAATGCGAAGATTGATAAAAACTATAAACGCACTGGAGAGACCGAGAATGCATGGAGTCAAAATGCAGAGGGTAAGTACCAGATAAAGGTTGGCAGTATTGATGTTACCACTTATGAAGAGAATACCAATTCAACTCCAACAACACACAAATATCCTGTATATGCAGTAGTTCAGGGATGGCAGGTGGCTGATGCCAATGGTAAGGCTGAAGTTTGCAAGCAGATTAAGACTTCATGGTTTGCAGGAGAATTAGGTATTAATCCTTGGACAACTTCTGATTACCATCGTAGTTTCTGGTCTGAGTCAGTACCTTTCAATTCGGGTGCTGTGACAGGAGCTAATCGCCCAGTCAATCCTTCTTTTAATGGCATCAATATGCCATTGTCAGACGGTTTCGCGGCAACACCTGTCTATACATTGCCAAATACGCCAGATGCGGTAGTTAAAAATCCAAAAACAAGTGACAATGACTTGACAAAACTGATTGTCGCAGCCAAACTGGTATACAAGGATGCTGATGATAGCTATAAGACAGCGCAGGTATGTCAGTATAGAGGTTTGACCTATCTCGGCGAGGATGCTGTAAAAAAACAGATTGTTGGTAGTTTTAAACAATACTTAAAAAACACTGCGACTGGCGGCTATCAGTCAATAGAGGCTTCTGACATTACTTTCAAGACGGTTCCGGGTTCTTCTGAAGTGAAGGATTATGAGGTTGTAGCAACACTGGCTAGCAACGTAGGCGAACTTTATGTAAAGGACGGAGAAACATATAAAACTGTATCGAAGGACGATGTCAATGCAGCCCTTGCCAAGGAGGAAGCTCTGATTCGTACTGCTGGTTCTACCTATTATTATACACCAATCAAGCATCTCGGTTCTGAAGGCAAGTTGGGCGAGTATGGTATCGTGCGCAATCATTCTTATCAGGTAACTATTCAGAATATCCAGGGATATGGAACTCCAGTCTATGATCCAGACAAGGTTATCGACCCAATGATTCCAAGCGATGATAATACCTATCTTGCTGCACGTATCAATGTTCTTTCTTGGCGCGTTGTATCATCTAATGTAGATTTGGATCAGACAAAGTAAATAATTCATAAACAGTATAAATGAAGAAGATTATAAATGATATCAAAGAGAAGGGAAGGCTGATGATGCTCTCTTGCTGCACCATCCTCGGTTTGCTGCTCGCATCCTGTGATTATTGGCACGATAGCTACGAGGGATGTGAGGAACTGCTGAAGACTCATCTGAAGGTGCAGTTCATCTACGATATGAACATGAAGTTTGCCGACGCTTTCCCTCATGAGGTGAAGAACGTCACACTTTATGCTTTCGACCAGCAGGGAAAATTGGCTTATGTCAAAACCGAGGCTGCCGAGAAGATTATCGCCGAAGAGGGGATGAACATCGACGACCTGACTCCTGGTGTCTATGATCTTCTTGTATGGGCACAGGGCGAAGAGCGTTATGCTGGCTCCTATACTTTTGGGCAGGCCAGCGTAGGCTCTTCAGCCTGTGATGTGCTCAAGGCTACGGTGAATCGTGCCGATAAGGGAATCGTCGACCATGATTTGACTCCGCTCTTCCATGGACAGTTGGCAAAAGCCAATCTCACTAAGATGGAGAAGGGGGGAACGAGAACCGTCAAGGTTTCGCTTACCAAGAACACCAATCATTTCAAGGTGGTTTTGCAAAACCTGTCGGGAGTAAATCTCAGTGCCGATGACTTCATCTTCCAGATTACCGATAACAATGGTAAGATGGATTACGACAACAGTCTGATGGAGGATGAAATGCTTACCTATCATGCCTGGTCTGCGTATGCAGGTTCGGCGGGAATCAACTCTGCCACCAGTGAGCAGACATCAGTGGCATGCGCCATTGCTGAGCTGACAACCAACCGGTTGGTAAAGGGACATGACATGCGCCTGCGTGTATCTAATAAAGCAACGGGTGCAAGCATCATCAATATTCCATTGATAGATTATGCCCTGATGGTAAAAGGTAATTATAACAAGAGTATGAGCGATCAGGAATATCTGGATAGACAGGATTCCTACGACCTTGTATTCTTCATTGACGAAAACCACAAATGGCAGGCTGCTTCAGTCATCATCAATTCATGGAGAGTGGTGCTGAGCAAGACTGATATGTAATTAATAATTATTGTATTTAATCATGATGTGTGAGATGAAAGGAATAAGATATGCTGGGGGACTGCTTAGGTTCCTCGTATCAATATCGATGGCTTGGCTAGGCTGTATTGCTTTGGTCTCATGCGACCAGAGAGAAATAGACGGAGTGGAGGCTGAAGCGGAAGCTAATATTACGTTAACCCTCTGTTTGAAAGGAACGGATGAGAATAGCACAAGAGCAGGTGCCTCATCTAACAGACTGCTTTCTTCGAGAGGAGATGCCGGAACGGAAAATCCCGATTCGGAGATGGAAAACAATATCGACTTTAGCAGATTCCACGTCGTTTTCTATGATGTAAATCATCGTATGGCTGGAGTCCTGCAAAACATGGTGCTCATTCATGTGGGCGGTAATATCTACCGGTTGACAGGCTCTTTGCCTGTGAGCAACAAGGTGCTTGTTGGTAATGATTTTGAAGGAAAAATGGTGGTTTATGCCAATTTCAATATGAGTGAGGCTGACTTGCAGAAAGACTACAACGATACGGATATCGCCCAGAAGTCGTTTAATTACGAAGCAAATCCTAAGTATCTGCCGATGTGGGGTGTCAAGAAAGTTGCCTTTACACTTGCTGCCGGCAAGCTTCAGGATTTCTCGGATATCAATCTGCTGAGGGCGGTAGCCAAGGTAAAGGTGAATCTGAGTAACGAGATGAAGAATAATGGATGGAGCATATATAGCATGCAACTCATCAACTATAATGACAAGGGATATTGCATGCCTGAGAAATATGCTGAATGCGAAAAGACAGCATCGCTTACTCACGAGGAGTTTGAGCATTTCTATGATTCAAAACAAACTGGTGGCATTACGATGACAGATGATGTTCCTATCTATCTGCCTGAATATCAGAATAATGGTCAGGTAGATGCGGATAAATGTGTCATCAAGTTGAAACTGGCAAGAAATGGAATCGTTGAACAGGATGATTCCGGAAACGAAAAGGAATATACCTTGCGCTTCATTGATTATACAGACAGTGGAGCGGAAGGTACAACCACCAATGATATCGTACGCGACCATTATTATATCTTCGAGGTGTATAAGGACAGCAATGGTCAGAATCTCGTGAAACTGACGGTGAGGAAATGGAATGTACGTGATCACGAAGAGATTGTGATGTAATTGTGAATTATAAAACGAGAAAATAATAAATAGAAAAAGCCTTAGGCTTTTCAAAATATAAATATGGCAAAGAAGATATACTATTATATATGTATTTGGGCAGTATGCTTGCTGGCGGCTTGTTCTGCCGGTGATGAAGCAACTTCCTTGCCCGGTCAGGCTGATGCCGAGAACCGGGTAGGGGTGATGTTGCAGCTGTCTGCCTTATCTTCCCAGACTTCACAGCCTTCCCGGTCTTCTCTGACTAGGGCGGCTTGGGAGACGGATATCGAAGCTTTGCCTGGAGAAATGATGAAGAGCTGGTTTGTGGTGGTGGTACAGAATGGACAGATAGAGAAGATTATCACTTCCGATTTGAAATCTGGTGTTACTGAGGTAGAGAAAGACCAGGTGTTTGTAAAGCTGAATACTGGCGAGACAACCTTCTATTCTTTTGCCAATATCAAGCCTGAAGATATCGGGTTGGATGCCAGCACATCTGTTGTGCAACCGTTGCCAGCTGATTTTGATGAAAAGACTTATCAGATGGATGGCAACAGTAAACTCTTCCATCAGTCGATGGCGCCTGACTTGCAGAACGGTTATCCGATGAGTAATAAGCAGACAGTGGATGTGGTTGATAATCAGCAAGTCATCAATCTGGAGGTTATCCGTATGATGGCTAAGGTGCAGCTTTCTATTACCAATGCCACCGATCATGATATTGTCTTGAAGACCATCACCCTTTCGGATGTTACCCAGAATGGTAATCCTAATATCAAGCTTTTACCAAATGTGGATTCGAATAACCAATTGCAAGTGAATCTGGCAAATTCGGCAAAGAAGGGAACCATCACGCTGACGGCTGCCGAAAACGATGGTATAACCATAAAGGAAAGAGCTACGCAAACGGCTTGTTTCTATATGAACGAGAGTTTGGTAGATAAGGGCGAAGATGGTGGCAACCGGTATTTTATCCTTTCGCTTACTACGGTAGATGCGACTACGGGCACTACCAGTAACCATCGTTATGCTATGCTATCATGGAATGAAATCCGGCGCAATGATTATCTGAAGATTCCTATCAAGCTGGAGGATTATCAGATTAGGTGGCAGGTGGAGGCATTCTCGCCAATCGGGGTATTGCCGAAGGTAACGGATGATGGCGAAAACCTTTCGCTTGACTTCGGTTATTATGGAGAGTTTCATATCAAGCCTGAGGTCATCAAGTTGAGCCGTACTGGTTCTCAGACCCTGCCAGTGAGTGAATGGCAAATGGGAACGGATGCGGCAGGTTCTGATGGCTGGAAGCTGCAGGAGCAGAATCCGCAGGGAGCTGATGGTGTAAACATCTTCGATAGCTCGCCAGCCTGGGTTCCATCCGCTTACCGCCTGGAAGGAGAAATGGGCAACCGTACCGGTTCTGCCATTTATACAATGAAGATCAAGGTGAAGGAACAGAATGGCTTGGATACGTATCCTATCATCTCCCGCAAGGTTCGCTTTACAATGACGCAAATTGACCTGACCCGTGCAGGAAAGAATACAGAAAAAATAGTATTTAACACAAAGACTTTTAGCTATGAAAGGAATTAGTTTATTTTCAAAATACATCTTGTTTATCCTGGGCATCATCTCTTTGATGCCTGGGATGGCTTATTCCCAGACCTTTAAGCATTACGAAGGTCTCGCCAATAAAACTGGCGATTACGAGGTGATAGATGCCGCCTATGACTGTCTCCGACAGAAAACGCATGTGGTTCATTATTATATCGCCCTGCGTAGCGGCGGTAGCAAGGAATTGTCTTTGCCATTTTCCGGCTATTCGGGCAATGGTACAAATTTGGAACCTAGAGGATATTTCAGATGGTATAATTACGATACTGATAAAGCTTCTGATCAGTTGGAGATATATTCTAATTTTTTCAGAAGCAAGCTGAAGAGCATGATAGATGCTCATCGTATAAATAAAGGTTTGGTTGCCTATAATCTTTCATCCGGGCCAAATCGTAATTTGGTGGGCGTAGTTTACACCCGCCCCTCTGATACTTCCTGGACTGGGGAGACCATCGCCTGCGATGTGAGCCGATACATGGACGGCTGCAACGGAACAAGCTTCGAGCATGAGCCAACCCTTTCTATCCGATATATCTTCCATATCATGCCGGCAGAAAAGATGGCGGATGATATCAAGAAGAAACTCCTGGAAACGGGAATAGCCAGGGATTATTCTTATGAAGATGGAAAGGGCGTTTCGGCAGGAGTGAAGGATGCCTCTGCCTCTATGACACTCCGCCTCAACCAGAATGATGTGACCAACTATTATTTCCATCCAATGGATAATATCAATACGCATCATGTCTTCGCAGAGGATGAGGCGCATAAGATTAAGGAGTCGGATTTCAGATCTGAGGTTGTTCAGACTACTAAAGTGCAGTGGCGTGTCTATAATTCCGATAAAACTTTATGGAATTATTGGACTCATCCTGGTCCTTATAATAAGCCTCTCAGATTTTTTGATTTGTATCTGGATAAGATGAATGGTATTGGTAGCTGGTATGACTTGAATGGTAAGAAGGTTTCCCGTTATTTGAATTTCAAGTATGGCGACCGTATCTATGTGGTGGCTATAGCCATTTCCAGCAGAGGACAGATGTGTCCTATCGCCAATTTCACCTGCCAGCTGTTCAACCAGTATCCGATGACTACGGACGAACTGAAGACGGCAGGTCAGAATACCCGATTGAATTCCTATCTAGACGATCATTATCGCTCTGTCAATACCGTCTCTTTTGATAATGATAATGAAGAACAGACCCTTCTGGCTCCTACAAGCCCGGATGATAACCAAGACCGCTTGCCTTCTAAATGGAGCAGGCGAAGCTATGGCTTTGTCTATCGTGATTTGATCGGTAATAATTTTCGACATTCGCCTATTCATGGAGAATACGGACTCTATAAGTCGGCAAATATAAAGGGAAAGTCTGGAGATGGGCAAGGTGGAACTGATGGTTACCAGTGGTGGACTAAAGCCCAGCTCTACGACCGTACCTACGAAAATACGAATGGCACCCAATATGGACATTTCCTCTATATCGATGCCTCCGATGAAAGCCGACAGATTGCCGAAGCTGATTTCAAGGCTGACCTCTGTGTGGGTTCGCAGGTTATCTTCAGCGCAGCCATTGCAGATATGACCATCGCTTCGAAAGCAGAGCGTCCGCAGCTGATGTTCAAGCTCTATGGCGTGAATTACGATGGGAACAATCAGGAGACGGAGCGCAGGTTGCTCCACTCGTTCTCATCCGGTAATTTCTCAGGAAACCGTGTGGGGTCGGACGATGGTGCTAATGTTGGTAAATGGTATCAGACTTATGGAAAGATGGTACTGCAGAAGGAGAGCGGAGTGAATAATTTCACCGACTTCAAACTCGTAGTAGATAATATGTGTAAATCTACTCAAGGTGCCGACTATGCTTTCGATGATCTTCGCATCTATACCAAGGCTTCCAAGGTGGATGTTATCCAGAGCTCGCCTATCTGTCCTGATAAGAACACAGCTGAAGATTCTTCTGTTTCTACCACCATCCTCCTTAAATTGAGGGCTTTGCAGGAAACTATGGCGGCGCTTGCCGACAATACAGAAAAGAAACTCTACTTCCGCTTTGTTGATGCAGATGGTAGTCCGGTGACGAATGTAAACTATGGAACGGCAGAAAGCCCGAACTACAATTGGGGAATCACCACTATCTATAATTATGTGGATGAGAACCGAAAGGTGGATGAAAAGCCGATGTATGAGAAAATCAACGATGAATGGAACGTAGTGCTTGCCAACAGATACTTCAATCTGCAGTCGAACCAGACTTACTATGTTAGTTTCGCCTTCGAGGATGATTCGGTGACGGATAAGACCCAGCTTGCGTGGGGAAAGCCTTCGGATGTGTGCTCGCTCTATAGTGCCAACTTCCAGATGGTGCAGCAGAAGGTGCTGGTTACCGATGCCAACGGAAGTATCACCACCACCGTCACCATTCCTTGCGATGACAACGATACCCCGAAATATAACATCAAGGCGCAGTTGCAGACCGTAGACCAGAACAATGGCGGCAGCATCCAGCTGAATGGTGTGCTCTACAATTGGTATGTAGACGATGCCAAGACTCCGACATTGGAAAACAGCGCCGAGTTCAGTAACATTCCTCTGAGTGTGGGCGATCATACCATCCGTGTGTTTCCTACCAAAACATCTGGCACCATCAACCAGGGCGGCGTGGATTATCAGATCTGTCTCGGTGAGATGTCGTTCAAGCTTCGTGTCGTGAAGAACGGACCGCAGTTGGATCTGGGACGTCCCGGTGTGGCATATCCTAATAATTATGCCCGCACGGTGCGCATCGGATTGCCTCAGGTGGCTCTGCTGGCAGAACAGGAAGCCAAGGGGGGCAAGGGTGGGTACTTCTGTGTACCGGTTAGCGGCAAGAACTTTGTGGCAGATAATTCCAATCGCCTCTACTTTGTTGTGGCTGGCGGAAAGGACCATCTGGATGAGTCGCAATATACCCAGGTGATGTATCTCTCGGATACCAACGACCCTGCCTATAAGAACAGAATAGGGGAGAGCCTGACGCTGGCTACGCTTCAGGATAATTACATCGAGCGTAATACCAGCCAGCTGAAGCTGAAGTTTACGCCGCAGTCGGGGACTGCATCTTCTGCTTCTTCCATGAATGTGCAGTTGCACGAGGGATATTGGTACGAAGGCGTATTGATATTCCGTGAAGATGGCTCCCAGGGAACCACGGTACTCTGTTCGGGCGAGGTATACATCCGCTTTGCGGTGGTACCGGAATACGCTACCTGGAATCCTACTGCCAACAGCAGGATGAGTGCGGCATGGAACAATGATGAAAACTGGCGCCGCTCTGGCCGTGGCGAGCTCTATAAGGGGGCTGATAAATATACGGATTACAGCAGCGGCGGATACGTGCCGATGAAGTTTACCAAGGTAACGATTCCAAATTTGAGCGGACTGTATTTCCCTTCCCTGGGCTATATCGCCTATCAGAAATCCACGGGCATCGCCACCCGTCTGAGCAATGCCAAAGGCGATGCGGCTACTGCGAATATCCAGTATGACATGCTTGCCAAATGGGATGCTGATGCCGCAGATCACGGATTGAACGCCGACGGCAATCTGGAGTGTGAACCTTTCTATGGCAACACCTGCGACCAGATTTACTTCAAGCCGGGAGGCGAACTGCTCAACCAGTGCTATCTGATATACAACAAGGCGTGGGTGGAGAAGCAGATGAAGTCAAACACCTGGTATGCCCTCACTTCGCCTTTGCAGGATACCTATGCGGGCGACATCTATGTGCCGGCTGCATCGGGCAGACAGGAGACGGAGGCGTTCGAGCCAATCTCGTTCTCATCATCGGTAAACAATCGTGTAACCAGTCCTGTATATCAGCGAAGCTGGGATGATGCTTCTGCCGAAGAAGTAATCTTGGGCGGCAGCTACGATGCCTACGACTATGCAGGCACCGGCATCACATTCGAGAAACAGAATCTCAATGCGCTTTCAGCCCACTGGAGCCACGTATATAATCAGGTGGATAGGAAATATCAGCCGCTGGAGGGCGTGGCTATCAGGATGGGAGATAAATATACGATGGGTGTATCGGGCGAAGTATTGCTCCGTTTGCCGAAGGCAGATACGCAATATACTTATGTTTCGGCTTCTCAGCAGCAGAGTACGCTTTCGAAGAATGTGGATAAACAGAATGCTTATCGCCTGGTGGTGAATGCCGATGCCCAGGAGAATGCTTTGGGCACAATGAGCTATTCGCTGGTTAAGTTGTCGGATGGCAACAATTACTATCTGGTGGGTAATCCTTATATGGCTACGCTCAGCATGCATAAGTTCCTGAAGGCAAATCCATCGCTACAGTCCAGCTTCTATGTCTATGAGAATGGTGTGTTGAAACTCTATAATCAGTTGGATATGTCAACCACCACGTATGAGTCGAAGAACGACGTGAAGATTTCGCCGATGCAGTCGTTCTTTGTCCGTCTGAAAGATGGACAGAGTGCATCGCAGCTCAACTTCACTTCTGCGATGACGGTAGATAGAGAAGTGTTTGGCGGTGTGAAGACGGCATCGGATGAGGAGCAGAATCTCACGACGCTTACCCTTACGGCATCTGCATCGGGTTATCGCAGCCGTTCGAGAATCGTTCTTGATGCATCAGCTTCGGAAGATTATGATGATGTCGAGGATGCCCAGCTGCTCTATGATGCCCAGCTGAAGGAAGTTCCGGTGGTCTATACGGTGGCAGGCGATGAGGCTGTGGCGCTGAATTCCTTGCCGGATGTAGATTGGCTGCCACTGGGTGTGGTAGGCAAATCCTCTTCTGTTGGATTGAAAATTGATGGCATCTCTCGTCTTTCTTCTCCTCTCTATCTCTACGATGCTGCCACCCGCAAGTATCAGGAACTGAAGGAGAAAGAAGAGGTGAAGGTAATGGCAAACGAGCACGGCAGATACTTCCTCACCCAGACGCGCAGTACTACAGGTATTGAAAATACTGAGGTGGGTGAGAGTGACGTGAAGATTTATTCTCCTGCCCGGGGATTGATCGTTGTATCCAAGGTGAATGGGCCTCTATTAAATAAGGTGGAGGTTTACACCCTCGATGGAAAACTGGTGGCAGCGAAAAAGGCTGCAGGTGCTGTTTCTGTCAGCATCCCGGTTTCCTCTTCGTCCCAGACTGTCTATATTATCAGAGTATCCTTGATGGATACGCAGACTGTAATAACAAAAAAGCTTTCTCTCCGTTGAGAGAAAGCTTTTTTGTGTTAAACTGAGAAAAAAGAAGAATCCCACCGCTCTTGCGAACGATGGGATTCTGTTCTGTTAAGCAATGTGTCTGCCTAAGCTGATTACTTACGAAGACCGAGGGCCTTGATGATAGCACGATAGCGATCGATGTCGCGATCATACAAGTAATCGAGCAATGCACGACGCTTTCCTACAAGCTGTGTCAACGCACGTGTTGTAGTAT
>ENA-UEQL01001998-UEQL01001998.1-human-gut-metagenome-genome-assembly--contig:-NODE-1998-length-13763-cov-8.370671_pt1 | contig 13763 bp, 3 predicted proteins | sample MGYA00242905_ERZ507926 | MGnify/ENA primary metagenome ERZ507926 (study PRJEB26167, sample SAMN06115531) | human gut metagenome | host: Homo sapiens | place: China:Henan | collected 2015-09-09 | study...
AAAAATTCAAAGTTAAAGAAAACACTTTACGTCGTCTAAACCCGAAGAAAGGTAAAGGTGCTATTACTCAAGTTGGAGCAGATATTCTTATCCCAGGGGAATTCAATGCGGATTCTTATCCTATGCGTGTAAGAAAGTCAAAAGCAGAATCTATTAATAAATATAATCAATTTGAATCAAAAAGACTTATCAAAGAAATTAATTCGGGCGAAGTTCAAAATATAAAACTAGCTAAAAGCTATAACAATGTGTATGAATTTGCTAAAGATAAATTATTAAAATCTGGAATTAAAAATCCCGACAATAACCAAATTAATGAAGAAGCAAATAAGCTAATTTTATTAAATGGAGAAAAATTTTCATATAAAGCAGGGAAAACCGTTAAAATTGCAAAAAGTCTTACTGAATCAAAACCAGCTCAAGAGCTTACAAAATACGGATTTAAAGCATCTGCTGGAAATAGGATTTTCTTCAAAAAATTTAATAACTTAAATTCGCAACAAAAACAAAATGTTTTGAGTGCTATTCAATACTGCAAATCTCAAAAAATAACTAATCCTAGCGATATAAAAGCCAAAGTTCTCGAAACATTAGGAATTAATTTATTTGATAGCAATAAAACTGTTCCAATGGTTGCGGATAACAATTATGGAGTTATGGCTTATCAAAGAAATAGTAAGCCTATTTCAATAGAATCTTTTGTAAAAGACCATCTAAAGCTAGATATTAAGTCTGAACTTGGTAAAACTGTACTTGAAAGGCTTTCACAAGTTGACCAAGCCCAATTAAACAAAATTTCTGCAAAAGATTTCAAAGGCTTTAATAACAAAACTCTTGATAGTGTTGCAAGTATGCTTGAAACAGTCGGTGTTCAAATTAGAACTCAATCAGAAATTAATATAAAAAATAATACTCCAAGAGCAAAAGCCGAAAAAGGAAAACGTGCAGTTAGAATAGCTGCCGCTGAGAACATCGCTCTTGCTTATGACAATGCAATCAACGTTATTAAGAATTATCAAGGCAACCAAGGTTGGATGAACGTTGCCTTTTATAGAGAAAAACTTGGACAATTATTAGACAAAGTTAATCCAACAGATGTTGCAACTTGCTTTGATGCAGTTATTAAACGACTTGAAAAAGAGAAACAATACGCAGTTTCTAGGTTAAAAACAGCATCTGCTAATGAAAGTGAATTTAGACAAGCATTCAAAGATTTAACAGGCAAGGATTACAATGAAAATTCTGTAAAAAACTTCATCGCACAAGCACAAAAAGGCGGAGATTGGACAAAGGCTTACGACAAAGCATTTGGTGATAAAGTTGTAAAGCGTGCCACAGATAAAGTTAATTTCCAACAATATGTAGATGGAGCAGGAGATATTGTTCTAATGTTGCTTGGTACTGAAGCCATCGGCAAAGGCGTTGCGTGGGCAGGAAGCAAAGTAGCAACAAAATTAGCTCCTTATGTTCCGAAAGTATTATCAAAAATTGGTGCAGCAACAGTAATGAATGTTGGCGGGAACTCTGTAACAGTAAGCAGAGTAGCAGGTTCTATGGCAACATCTGCTGCTACATTTACAACTTGGGATGCGAGTAAAAATTATATCAATTTAAAAACAAAAGACATTCAATATTCTGGAGAAGATGCTGTCAAAGAATGGCAAGCATATAAAGAAGGAAATGTTGAATCTGCTAAATTTGGTGCTTTTGCAGGTCTATTAAATTCAACCGTTGTTGGAAAAGTTGTTAATGGCACAATGAAACTCTTTGAAAAACCAGTAGCCAAAGCAGTTCAAGGAGTTGCGAAAACTCTTGAAAAAGGAGAAGCTGTAACTGGTACAGAAGTTATGAAAACATTCATAGCGAAGCAAGCCCCAGGGATGGTTGCTAAAACAGCTGGAACAGTAGCAGAAGTTGCAGGGTTTACAATGTATGAAACTGCAAACGAAATTACAAAAGAACTTTTGAAAACAGATGCGAACGGTCAAAGACATTTGCCAAAAGATTTGACAGAAGAAGGGTTAACAAATTATCTATGGAAGCACTTGAAAGGTCAAGCAGCTAATTTAGGTGAAATTAAAGCTATTTCAAAATTAATCTTCATGCATAAAGGGGCAATTGCTGAACGTGAACGTATGATGAATGAAAATCTTTCAAAATGCGAAATGCTTAGCAATGTAAAAGTTCAAAAAGCAGAAGTAAATGGCAGAGAAGTTTATGAAGTCACAATGCCAAACGGAAATAGAAAAGTTGCACACACGCCAGAAGAAATCGTTGCGTATTGTAATAACCTTATGTTGATGGATATGGCTATGAATAGCAAAACCACCACAACAGAAACAAATCCGAATGAAACAAAAGTAAAAACTCCAAAGGGATTAGTAGAGAAAACACAAACTACAAGCCCTGTTGAAAATGTTAAAAATAAAGTAATATCAGAAGTTGCAAAAGATATAAAAGATGAAGGTATGCGATTAAATACACCTGAATCATTAGATGCCGAACTTGCAGAGGCTGAACAAAAGCCAAATGCTCCAATTGATAACTTGGAAGCACTTAATCTTGTAATTAATGGCAAAATCGGAAACGTTTTGAAAGCTCAATATGACAATGCAAGCAAAGTATTTACAGATATTGCTAAAAAATACTCATCAGAACTTGACCAACTTGAAAAACAATATAGTAATGATAAAAAATTATTTGCAGAAAAATTTACAGAATTTTTAGCAGATAAATTAGGCGTTAAAGGCATTGAGCCTAAAATTGTTCTAAGAGATACTGGTGATGCCGATGGATTTTTCGACTGGTCAACTGGGGAATTAGCTGTAAACAGCAAATTAAATAACTCAAAAGATATTCAAACAATGATAGCTCATGAATTTGTCCATGTTATGCAATTTAAAGATATGATTGCTAATAGGGGAACCGAAGCAGTATCAAGACTTCTTATGAACGATGAGAAATTTATAACCGCAAAAGCAATAGAACTTGCAAAAAATAATGGTGCTGATTATAAATCTCTTCCAGTTGAAGAGCAACAAATATATAAAGAAGCTTGTTCTGAAATGCTTGCAGATGAGGTTATGGAAGCAAATAAGGGCTTAGTTGACTTTGCTCAAAAAAATCCAATCTCAAAAGGTTCTTTGAATGAATATTTGTCAAGAATTTATCAGAATGAATATGAAAATATGAAAACTGATGTAAATTCTCCTGAATATTACAATCAAGTCATTGAAAATGAAGCATATTACTTAGGAAACGGACAATTAGGTCTTAATTTAAAAGGAAGCATTTATTTTGCAGATACCAAGACAAATACACAGACAATAAATAGTCGTGTAAATACTCAAAAAGGCGTTATTCAATCAGATAGCAATATTAGTAACAAAGTTAAAGATTATATCTTATCTAATTTGTCAGAAAGGTATAAAAATAAAACTCCAGAAGAATTAGAGTTTTTAATCTCTAATATTGCCAGTGGAACAAATGATGATATAAATGTTATTACAAAAAGATTAAATATAATAAATGAAGCAAATCCTAGATATTTACAAGATTTCTTGAATAAAAACATGGGAAATGCTGGATTTATACTGGATAATTACAAGATTATATATGATAAAATAATTTTGAATGATAATTTCCAAGATTTAGGTCCTGATAAATTTAACTTTGTCAAATTTATTACAAGCGATAATCTTCAAAAAATTATTGATACTATTGATAAACCAGAATTTCCAAATCTTGTAAAATCAACAATATATGATTCAAAAAATCATAATGTAGAACTTGGAAATGAAACTGTCAAAATAAATTCTGCACTTTTAGTACATTTATTAACAGGACAGCAATATTCTTCTGAAACTGAATTTAATAAAGCAGTAAATGGATTAACAGAAGTAAACCATAGAATTGAATCTGATAATATATGTCCATACAATCAAATAGCAGAAGGGATTTTAACACAAAAACCAGAGTTAGCCCAAATTGCAAAAGAATTTCAAAAACACATCTCAAAAGGCGGAAATGCGGATAAATTCTTTAAAGAATTAGAAAAATCAGGAAGATTACCACATGAGATTGAATTAAAAACAATTGTACCAGATAAAAATGCATTAATTGTACCAAGTGATTTACTAGACGTCTTTATTGAAAGAACAAATCAAGCAACTGAAAAAGATGCACACAACTTACGTAATAAAAAACTTGGGAATAATCCTATTGACAATATTCCAAAAGGAATTGTGCAATCCGAAATTACTTCTGAAAACTTTGAACAGCAAAAAGCTGATTTCATTAAAGATTTTAATGAAAAATTAGGGGAACATGCTAAATACTGCGTAAAGAAAATTGAAAACATCTCAACTCCAGAAGATTTAGCTGCCGTAAAAGAATTTTGGGAATGGACTAATTCCGAAGAAGGCAAGTTTAGTAATATTAGTTATGACATAATCGATAAAATAAATGCAAAAAATATTGCTGATTTCAAAGACCTAGTAGAAACAATGAAAGCTCAAAAAGATTTATCAGATGACATAAAATCAGACCTACTTTATGGAACAATTGCAGAAGAAAGCCTTAAAGAAACAAAAGAATTTATCCAAGGGATTGAACCTTCTGATGTAGCTAAATTAAATGAGTTGGAAACTTTTGATAGAACTATGCTATCTGGTTCAAGCACGGAACAAAAAGCAAAACTTGATTTTTACAAAGAAATCAAAACTGGCAAATACGATAGTATAATTAAAGATGATAATATCTTTAAACATGTTCTATCAATTGGTTATAGCGTTGAAAAAACAAAAGCGCTTTACGATACGTTTGCGGGCGAAAACATCTCTAAAGAATGTTTTGCAAAAATCCAAGAAGGAATTGAAGATAGCGACGTTAATGCAATTAAACAGTTATATTCTCAAACTAAAGATTTGATGGAAGCAAATGATGACATGACCTGGATTATGTTCAGAAAGCTTAAACAAGAAGATATTCCTGCAAAAATCGAGATTATAAATATCTTAAAATCTGCAAAAGCATCAAATAAAGAAATTTGTGGAATTTTGAGTAAAACAAATAAAGACAATTTAGATATTGCAAAAAAACTTGTTCAGAAGGCTTTTGGAAATGGTAACGAGAAAGCCGAAAAACACAATGTAGTTATAATCCTAAATAAATTAACTAAAGGAGTATATAGCAAAGAATTTGTAGAGAAAAATGCTGAAGCTCTTCTTCATCTTGATGGAACTTGCATTAGAAAGGCCACCGAAACCAACCTTGAACTTGCAAGTAAAATTTCAGAAAACAAAGAAATTTCATCATACCAAGTTGATATGATGTTGAATTATGCAACGGATAAAGAAAGAACTCAAAAACTAATCGATAACCTCAATAACGGATATACTAAACTTTCAGAATTTGAGGTTATGAATCAGCTTAGAATGGATTTTATTGAACTCATAAAAAAACATCTTCCTCCAGAAAGACTACAAGAATTAGAACGCAAATTTTCAAATGATAAAGAAACATTTGAAGACATGTTGCTTCAACAAGCATTCAAATTGAAAGGTGTTGAATTAAGCCCAGCAGAAGAAAATGTAGTAAATGATATTACCCGTATCTCCCCTCCTCTTAGCATAGGAGGAACAGTTCTATATGGAGTAAAATCAGGATTAGAAAGATACTTTGGCGACAGAGATAGAACGATTAGGGACATGAACGATGCTCTTGAAAACGCTCAATACAAAGATGACGCTACTAAACAACAAACTTTGGCTAAATTTAATGATTTATATCCTCGACTAAGTAAAAGCGAACTTGCAACCATCAAAAATATATATTTTCAACTTCCCCCAAAAGAACGTCTAAATATTGACTATTCTCTAATCGCAAAAAGAGAAATTATTCCGCTATTAAAAGGCACTCAAAATTATGATGCTTATGCAATAGAAAAAGCCTTGGAATTTTTAAATTGTAGCGATGCGGAATTTAAACAGAAGAAACATAACCTAGAAACAAGAATACAAGAACTATACTGTGAATATAAGTTCAGTGAATGGAAACGCATTCTCAACATGCCAGAAGCTGAGTTCAACAAACTAGAAACTCCATTTGAATTGAGAACAGAAACTCCTGTTGATATAAAAGCTTATGAAGCTCAAATGCGAGAAAAAATGGCTGATCGTATAACTTACGATCCAATTGAAGCTGCCGAACTTATTGAAAGAGCAGAAAAGAAACAATCTTTAAGAAATGAAATGTTTGGCAATGACTATGAGCCAGACAAAATCAACGCATTTGAAAAATTACCTAAAAAAGCCCCTGTAGCAGTTACACCTCTACCTGCGGCAGGTAAACTTATGAGAGAATTGAGAAACACTGGACATGTAAAATTGTCTATACCTAATGAAGGCGGAGTAAAAGTAAAACCTTACGATGCTGTAATTCATCCAGAAGATGACTATAGATTAAATGTTACACAAGATGCTGGAATAAAAATTCGTTATGGGACAAAATTACAATGGAGCAACTTCAAAATTGCTCGTGACCTTTTGCAAAACTATTATGACGGCCACGGACACACTCTTGAAGGTGTGAATATTGAAGTAAATAAAACAGCAGATGGGAAATACAAGATAAAAATTTCTGGAGAAAGCAGTTGGGATTATTCACATCTTGACCAAATGGGTTCTTCAACAAAACATGACCCGCTAGACGCTGGTGGTTACGGAGAAGGAACAAGAGCCGTTGCCGTAAGTTTGTTATCTAAAGCAGATATTACAAACGTCAAATACGCTTCTGGAGATTGGGCGATGACATATGGACGTTCTTCTGACGATTTAAAATCTGCTTATATGACCCAAACTCTTTCTAAAAACAGCGAAAAAGTAAAAGGTTCAACTGTAGAATTTGAAACTGAAAATGCTGATATTGCACATAAATTATTAGAAGCAAAAGATTACTTCAACCATCCGCACAACCCTGATTTCAAAAATCTTGATTTTGAAAATGAATTCTTTGGCTTTAAGCTAAAAGATGACGGAGCAGAAGGGAATTTATACTTAATCCAACGTTATGAAACAAATGGAGAAGCAAATAATGGTTTACAAGGAGCAACTATTGTCTTTAAAACCCAACCGAACCACCCAACACTTGTTGAAAAAAGCGGAGGAGAACAGTTTGAACTTGGCACAGGTGTTGATAGAGCACAAATCCCTTCTTATGACGTAAATAGAATCCTTTCTAGATATATCAAAACAATGACAGATGAAGAATTAACCCAAGCAATTTCTTCAATGGAAAGATTCTGGGGTGAAAGTGGCACAAAAAAAGATAGACTAAATGACATGTATGTTCCATTTGTCAAAGAAGCAAACAGAAGAGGGGTTGGAATAGATTTCAAAGATTCACATTATGTATATTTGGATAAGCCATCAATATCTTCTTATGATATGGCAAAAAATATGGGCTATAAAATTGCCAATAAGAGTATGAAAGATGTTGGTATGCAGAGTTTTAATGCTAAAGATGAATCTAAACTTCCACACCAACCAACCGAAGAACAATCAAAAGAAATCAGGTTGCTTGAAGAAGGTGTCCGTATCCTTCAAGAATGTACAGACTTGTCAACTAAAGACTTGCTAAATAGTGATGAAGTTAATAAGCCTACATATATGTTCTCTGAAGGAGATCACGGAGCAGGAGCAGAAGCAATCATTGAAGGTGGAGAATACCAAGGTCACTGGATGCGTGATAGCCATTTATTACTGCAAAATTATGTTGGAAATTTGGCAACATTCTTACATGAAATTTCACATAAAGCAGGAGGAGACACATCTGAAGTCTTTTCTATGCAACTTACGAAATTGCAATCTCACATCACAAATGCTATAATGCACAATCCTAATGCATTCAAAAAGATTCAAACATTATCAAAAATGTTTGATGAAGTAAGATCGCAAGAATTTAACAAACAAATTCCAACAACAGAAGTAATCCAAGATAAATCATTCACGCCTGAAAAATACAAACAACATATCGATAATTTATTATCAGTTACTCCAGAATACAGAGAATATGTTGAACCAGAACCTCCAAAAGAACCTGAGCCAATAGAATACATTGGAGATGAAAATAGAATTGTATCCACTGGTAATTCTGGAGAATTGGGCAAAATTAAAATTAAATCTTTTGAAGAAAACAGAAAATTAACTTCAAGATTTAATATTGCAGGTATCAAAAGATTTGCTAAATCTTTCATTAACAAAATTCTAAGACATAAACCTTCAAAAGTCGAAGAAGATGGCGGAATAATATTAGGAGATGATGATTTCGCAAGCTTCACAATTGATGCTGGAGTAGCACATTTTGATAAACCTATAGCTAAAGATCAAAAACCAGCTAAAGAAGAAAAACACTATAAATATGAAGAGTTTATACCATCAAGACACGAAAGCTACACAACCCTAAAATCTTCTGACTCAATGATGAAAGAACTAGAAGAAAAAGGTTCTGTTGCATTGAGCATTCCAAATGCTGGCGGACTAAAACCAAAAATATCAGACACTCCAAGAGTAGAAAAAGATAACGACTTTAACAAAACTGTTTCAGCTCAAATGACCTTATCTTACGCTAAAAAAAGGAATTGGAGCAATGAAAAAATTGCACGTGATTTAATGCAGAATTTCTACGATGGAAATGGTCATACCTTAGAAGGTGTTGACTTAAAAGTTAAACAAAATGATAACGGAACATACACTATCAGAATTGATGGTAAAGGTATCTATAACTATGAACATCTAAAACGTCTTGGCGGTTCTGATAAAGATAACCCAAAAGATGCTGGCGGTTTTGGAGAAGGTAGTAGAATTATTGCAGGGAGTTTACTTGCAAAAGGTACTAACAGAGTTAGATTTGCGTGCAAAGATTGGCAAATGGACTTCACAACAGCAGAAAATGTCAGAACCCATGAAGAAGGAGTAATGAGGACTTTAACTAAGAATGAAGCCCAACTAGATGGTAACTACGTTGAATTTGACACAAACGATAAAGAACTTGTAGAAAAAATTATGGACTCCAAGAATTATTTCTATAGTCCAAACAACCCTGATTTTAGAGATTTAGATATTGAAAATGAGTTCTTTGGTTTTAAAGTTACTCCTGACAAAAACGGCAACTTATATTATATTCAAAGATTCCAAACTCCAGATAAGAAAATGGACAATGGTTTACAAAATATGACCCTTATATTCAAACAAGCAGCTTTTGGTGAAAACTTCCAAAATAAAGGTGGCTATACTATTGATTTGAATACAACTAGAGATAGAATGGCAATTGAAGCAGAACAAATGTCTGAACTAACAAGAGCATACGCAAAAACACTACCAGATGCAGACCTTGTAAAAGCTATCTCGGCTCTTGAACCTATTTTCACAAGTGACAACTGCAACTCTGAAAAATTCAGAAGAGAAAACAAAGCTAATAATTTATCATACCAATTTGCTCAAAGTATAATACATGAAGCCGCAAGCCGAGGAATAAAATTAGACTTTGAGGATAAGAAAATTGTTTATGTAAAAGAAAGCTCAGAATGGAGAACAAACCTTTCATCAAAAGAAGAAGCATTTTTCAAAAAAGAAGGCTATATCTTTGCGAATATGGGAACAGAACTTGGCATAGAAGATGCCGAAAGTTTGTATGCAAAATTGCATAGACCTCATTCTATAAAACCGACAGAACAACAAGCAAAACAATTACAAATTCTTAATGAAGCCGTTAATTTGATAACAAGCAATGATAAAATGGGACTTTTCCCTACGGAAGGGACACAACTATACGCATTTGACGAAACTTCAAATATTGAAAGTTCCACTGGTTATTATGCTGCAGTAAATTCAAAAAATTTGGATGGAGTATTTATTCATACGAATAAATTAAAAGCCGAATCTTTTCCAACAATGTTAACAAATGTTCTTTGTGAAATGCTTGAAGGTCAGACATCTAAAAATCTAAGCTCATACAGTTATAATCAAACTGAATTAATTCGTTCACAATTAAATACTCTAATAACGCAACCACAAATAATTGAAAAGCTGAATATCCTAGAAAAAATTTATAAAGAACAACAAAAATAGACTTGAAAATAATGTCAACAAAATAGAGAACATACCGCACTCATTATAAAATAATAAAGACCTCAAAGGCTGTTAAAAAGGTCACTTTGGAACTTTTCAAATCTATTAAATTGTCTTAAAAGTCATAAACTGGAGACGGTGGGAGTCGAACCCACGTCCAAAATGGATAAAAATAAACCTCTACGTGTGTAGATATTAATTTTCTCGACTAACTCTGGAAAATATCAGAACCAGACAAGTTAGTCCTAGGTTTTATTTGAGGGAAACTCTAAACCCTTAGTGGTTAATCTTGGTACAGCTACCACTAATTGCCGCACTGCAACTTGCATAATTGCCCCATAAAATCGGCAAGCTGGACGTTATGAGGAGCCTAGAATCAGCGACTAAGCAGCTAAAGCGTTAGCTCTAGAGAAGTCAGCTTTGATTACATTGTTAGCATTTAATTTGTTTTGCTCGTTGATAACCGAGAACAGCGCTCGGACACGCAACCTATTTTCACCAAACATCCTGTCAAATCCAAAACGTCCCCATGAATGTTTATAACTGGTGTTGTTAATGTTCAAGTAATATTATTATAGCGTATCTATGCACTTTTTCAACCCTATATTTTAAAAGGATACAAATGAGTGAATACAAATGTAACAAAATATTACAAAAAGGAAAAACAAGTTATGAATAAGAAGTATTTTGCAGCTGCAGCTTTGGCTTGCGCACTGATGAGTTGTGGAACCGGAAAGAATTCGGTAGCAGTAGTAGACTTTACAGGGGAATGGAATATTGTAGAAGTGAACGGAGAAAAAGTGAGTGCGGAAAATGCACCATTCTTGGGTTTTGACAAGGACGGACATCGCTTGTATGGCAATGCTGGATGCAATCGCCTGATGGGAAGCTTTGAATTGGATACCCTGAATGCCGGAAAAGTGAAATTTGGTCAGGTGGCTGCTACCCGGATGATGTGTCCGGATATGACGTTGGAGCAGAATGTGCTGGAAGCATTGAATAAAGTGGCTGGATATGAAACAGTAGGTGAAGATGTAGCATTGAATGATGCGGAAGGTAAGCCGGTAATATTGTTGCAGAAGCGTGAAGTGGCAGAGGTTTCTGTAAACGACTTGAATGGTGCCTGGGAAATTGTATCTGTAAAAGGCAATCCTGTAGGAGAAGTGGAAAAACAGCCGCAATTGGTTTTCAATGTAGCAGAAAAAAGAGTACACGGTAATGCCAGCTGCAATACGATAAACGGTTCTTTCACACAGGAAGAAGGACAGGCTGCTTCCCTCCGTTTTAGTCAGATGATTTCTACCATGATGGCATGCCCGAACATGGATGTGGAGTCTTCTATTTTGAAAGCTTTGGATGAAGTACGTAGCTTTGAAATCAAGGCAGACGGAACCGTAAGCCTTTTGGGAGCAGATGGAACAGAAGTGCTGTCATTGAAGAAACTGGCCGAAACAGAAGTCGAGGCTTGATAAATCTGCCGGCTGTAGTATAAGGTCCGAGGAAAAATATTATCTTTGCAGAAAGAAGCATAAACCTTATAATAATATGACTAAAAAAATACTTTTGTTGGGTTCCGGGGAACTCGGAAAGGAATTTACCATTGCTGCCCAGCGTTTGGGACAGTATGTAATTGCGTGTGACTCTTATGCTGGTGCACCGGCTATGCAAGTGGCAGATGCATGCGAGGTATTCAGTATGTTGGATGGAGAAGCTTTGGACCGTGTGGTAGAAAAGTATCGTCCGGATATAATTGTTCCTGAAATAGAAGCAATTCGTACTGAACGGCTTTATCACCTGGAAGAAGAAGGTATACAGGTTGTACCAAGTGCCCGTGCGGTGAATTTTACGATGAACCGTAAGGCTATCCGTGATTTGGCAGCGAAGGAACTGGGACTGAAGACGGCAAAGTATTTTTACGCTTCTTCTTATGAAGAACTGAAGGAAGCTGCCGGAAAGATCGGCTATCCTTGTGTCATTAAGCCGTTGATGTCTTCTTCAGGTAAGGGACAGTCTGTCGCCAAGAGTGAGGAAGACTTGAAGTATTCTTGGGAATACGGATGCAGCGGAAGCCGTGGGGATATTAAGGAACTCATTGTAGAAGAGTTCATTCACTTTGACAGTGAGATTACCCTGTTGACCGTGACACAGAAGGATGGGCCTACTTTGTTCTGTCCTCCTATCGGACACGTGCAGAAAGGCGGTGACTACCGTGAAAGTTTCCAGCCGGCTCATATCGCACCGGAACATTTGGCTGAAGCTCAGCAGATGGCGGAAAAGGTGACTCGTGCTTTGACGGGCTATGGCTTGTGGGGAGTAGAATTCTTCCTGAGCCACGAAAACGGAGTTTATTTCTCTGAATTGTCTCCTCGTCCACACGATACAGGAATGGTTACACTGGCCAATACACAAAACCTGAACGAGTTTGAACTGCATTTATATGCAGTGTTGGGACTCCCGATTCCAGGTATTACACAGGAACATATCGGAGCCAGTGCCGTCATTCTTTCTCCTGTTTCCGGCCAGAAGGCACCGCAGTATAGAGGAGAGGAACTTGTTTGCTCTCAGCCTAATACCTATCTGGTCCCAGGCAATTTAAGCTTTTAGCCAAAATTCTCGACAGCGTCGTCTTACCGACACCACGAGTACCGGTAAACAAATAGAACTTCACCGCCTCATAATTGGTGATATTACATTGCGTGCTGATATGCACGTCCACCCCTATCGAGCGGGCGTACAAGATTGCCGCAATATCTGAGGCAATAATCGCAGACACCCCGGCATCCTTCGCACACTCAATCACTTGGTGCATTTTATCCAACTCGTTATTATATATAATCGTATTCACCGTGAGATAAGTCTTTACCCCCCGGGCATTACAACGCTCCACGATATTCCTCAAATCATCCAGCGTGAAATTAGCCGATGAACGGGAACGCATATTCAATCCTTCTACTCCAAAATAAACAGAATTCGCTCCTGCCTGCAAAGCCGCCTCCAAAGATTCATAAGAACCAACCGGAGCCATCACTTCAAAATCTTTCCTTTTCATATCGTTTCTTTAAGGAGACAAAAGTAACTCCCTTAATTGGAAATTAAAAATTTAAAGACCACTCTTAACGATCCACGTTAAACTTTCATTAAATCTTTATTTTCATTGCAAAAACAAAAAATTCCTTCTATATTTAGCTGTGATAAAAAGAACTATTTATCACACTAAGAAACACACCATGACATTAAAACCATTCCATGCTAAATTAAAATCCCTCGCCAAATTACAAATCGGGTTGGTGAGTGTCTTTCTTATTTTCAATACACATACGGCAATTAGCCAAATTCAAGATAAACAAACTGTTCAAGACTCCACGGAAGACAATCAAGTCCATTTCCTCGTCCAAGAGATGCCCGTGTTCCCAGGTAATCTAAATACATGGATATACAACAACATACGTTATCCGGAAGCAGCCAAAGAGAAAAAACTCGAAGGGAAAGTGTATGTTCGGTTCATCATTGAAAAAGATGGAAGCGTCAGCAATGTCAAAATTATTCGGGGAGTTTCACCAGAACTGGACAACGAGGCAAAAGCATCACGTCCAGCTCAATGCGGATCACGGGGAAATTCCTCCTTTATCGTTTGCT
>ENA-UEQL01002000-UEQL01002000.1-human-gut-metagenome-genome-assembly--contig:-NODE-2000-length-13761-cov-3.806197_pt1 | contig 13761 bp, 16 predicted proteins | sample MGYA00242905_ERZ507926 | MGnify/ENA primary metagenome ERZ507926 (study PRJEB26167, sample SAMN06115531) | human gut metagenome | host: Homo sapiens | place: China:Henan | collected 2015-09-09...
CCGCACCACGTCAAGCAGGGGCAAATCACCCTCTCGCAGCTGGCGATTCACGAACTTGTAGCCGTCGCAGGCGCCGCCGGGCAGCTCGCCCTTTTCCAGAATGTGGACGTGCCCGCCCTGCATCTGACCGTCGCGCACCAGATAGCAGGCGGCGGAGAGGGCTGCCAGACCGCTGCCCACGATATAGGCGGATTTGTTGTCTACGCCCTCCGGCTTCTTGGGACGGGCAAATGCTTCATAGTTACCACTGGAATAATACATCGTAAAACCTCCTGTAAGCTCATGGCTCTATGTTTTCTGCTTGATGGCGAAAACATACACCCCCGCCGTATTTTGTTCAATAAACAGAAAAAAAGCGGTGAACAAAAATTGTTCACCGGACGGCGGCGTGCGTAATTTTTAAGCACACCGCCCGATCTGCCAAAAACGCCGCGGCATCATATTCATACCTATATATGAACCGCCCTTGAGGCGGTTCCTTTCGCGTAAGAACGAATTTCGCACAAATTTGTACATATACGGAATTCTGCCAAAAATTAGGCAGACAGTGCCGTTTATCCATGGTTTTTGTGTCAAAATCTCGTTAAGGTGGTAGTATCAAAAGCCGTACACGCAAAGTCCCGGCCGTCGCGGGCGCCTCCGGCGGGTGGATGTGTTTCGCCGCGTGGCAGCCCTTCGACGAGCCGAGCGGCCCCCGATGCATGACGGCGGGCGACCCTGCGGCAGACGCCGCAGAGCGCCCCGCCGGTCGGGAGGGAGGCAGGGTCTGCCGGTCAAAGGCAGACCCTGTGATCCGGCTGTAACGGCTCGGCCGACAGCCAAAAACCGGTGTGGAGGTGATAATATGCAAAACGTGAAGCAATGTATCCACGCAGAGCAGGCGCGCTGGCGCGTCTGGTTCTGGGCAGCCTGTGAGCTGTTCGTGCTGTTCTCCATCTCCGTCTCCGCGCTGTGGGAGTTCTACGAGTACGGCATGGACCGCTGGTTCGGCACGGATATGCAGCGGGATACCCTCGTCACCGCCATCCGCTCCTACGATCTGGGCGACGCGGTGGGCGTGATCGGCAGCATCGACCAGATCGACAGCGTCATCGTCAACGGCGTAGAACTGGAAGGCTATATCGACATCGGCCTCATCGATACCATGGGCGACATGATGATCGAGACGGCAGGCGCCGTGGTGTACGCTGTCGTGTTCGCACTGGACAGGGGCCGTCACCCCGCCTTCACCCGCGTTGTGCCGTCCGCCTCCCAAGCGGAGGCCGCCCACGTCCATGTCTGGTAAGGCGTCGCCGGAGCAGCGGCAGCTGCGGCTGGCGCGGTGTCTGCTGGGCGCGGTGTGGCTCCTCATCATCGTGCTGTGCCTGCTGCACCGGGAGGATTTCACGCTGGAGGGCATCCTCACCTACTCGCCCCGGCACCCGGCGCTGGCCGCCGCGCTCCTGTTGGCGCTGTTCGCCGTCAAGAGCCTGAGCATCTTCCTGTACAGCGGCCTGCTGTATGCCGCCAGCGGCGTCCTTTTTCCCCTCCCCGCGGCCATCGCGGTGAACCTCGCGGGAACGGCGGTGATGGTCAGCCTCCCCTACTGGCTGGGACGGAAGCTGGGCAGTCAGGCGGTGCAGTATATCCTCCGCCGCTGGCCGAAGTCCGCCATGCTCCGGGAGCTGCGGGGCGGCAGCGATTTCTTCTTCGTGCTGATCGTCCGGCTGCTGGGCATCCTGTCCGCCGACGCGGTCAGCGCCTACATGGGTGCCATCGGCGTAAGATACAGGGACTATCTGCCCGCGTGTCTGCTGGGCTTTCTGACCACCTGTGTGCTGTTTCCCATCATGGGCATGAGCCTCTCAGACATCCGCTCCCCCCAGTTCCTGACGGCGGCGGGCATCCAGCTGGCCGCGATGCTGGTCTCCTGTATCGCGTTTCATTTCTACCGGAAAAAACACATAAAACAACCTATGGACTGTATAAAAGAAAGGACGGCGGACCAATGAGTATCACCGAAAAGATCTCCCACGCGGCGGAGCGTAAGGCCTTTGAGACGATCCTCGACTCCATGCTGAAAAAGGGGCAGACCCAGGACGTGGGCGACCTGGCTCAGCAGCTCATCGACATGATCCAGAAGATCCACAAGGGGACATGGAGCGACAAGTCCTATGAGACGCTGCGGATGGTGGCGGAGAACCCCGACGGGAAGTGGGCGCACTACACCCAGCGGCTCATCCGGGACAACGACCCCTACATCCTCAAGACCTTTTTGACCAACGTGGCCTATGAGGGCGGCTTCCGGGGCTACCAGACGGCGCAGGAGAACGCCGCCAAGTACGACATCAACGTGCCTTGGCTCATCCTGATGGACCCCACCTCCGCCTGCAATATGCACTGTACCGGCTGCTGGGCGGCGGAGTACGGCCACAAGCAGAGCCTGACCTTTGAGGAGATGGATCGGGTGCTGACCGAGGCCAAGGCACTGGGTACCCATGCCTGCCTCTTTACCGGCGGCGAGCCGCTGCTGCGGAAGAAGGATATCATCCGCCTGTGCGAAAAGCACCGGGACATGGCGTTCCACGCCTTCACCAACGGCACCCTCATCGACGAGGAATTCTGCCAGGAGATGCTGCGGGTGGGCAACTTCTTCGTGTCCATCAGCGTAGAGGGCTTTGAGGAGGCCAATGATGGCCGCCGCGGACGCGGACACTTCCAGAAGGCGCTGGACGCCATGGACCTCATGCGCAGCCACCGCATCCCCTTCGGCGTCTCCATCTGCTACACCAGCAGGAACTATAAGGTGGTCACCAGCGACGAGTTCCTGGACCTGCTGATCGACAAGGGCTGCGTCTTTGCGTGGTACTTCCACTACATGCCCGTGGGACTGAACGCCGACACCTCCCTCCTGCTGACACCGGAGCAGCGGACCTATATGAAGGACCGGGTCCGTGAAATCCGCGGCGTCACCGGCGGCAAGGAACTGTACTGCATCGCCTCCATATCCGCCACGTTATACGGCGTCATGGAGGCATTCAGCTTCACGCCGATGCCCAGCTGCCGCAGAGCCCGGATATTCTCCGTCACCCGGCCGAACATGGGGCGGCCGCACAGGCGCTCATAGGTCTCCTCGCTGCCGCCATACAGCGTGATATTGAAGCGGAAGGGCGGCTCATGCCGGAAGAAATCCAGCCAGTCCCGGTCGATCAGGGAGCCGTTGCTGTTGACGGACACCAGCAGGCCCATTTTCTTCAGCTCCGTCAGCAGATAACGGAAATCCGTCCGGATCAGGGGTTCGCCGCCGGTCAGCAGCAAAAACAGCATGCCCCGGCTGCGGGCCTGTTCCGCAATGGCCAGCCATTGGTCCGCCGTCAGCTCCCGGCCCCGGCGCTGCTGCTCCTCCGCCGTCAGGTGGACATAGCACATTTTGCAGTTGAAGTTGCACCGGGCCGTCAGCTCAAAATTTCCCGCCAGGGGCGTACCGGTCCGGCAGGCCCGGGCATGCAGATAGGTGGACAGCCGGGGTTCCGTGGTGCCAGTTTCCATGTCAGCTACTCCTCAATTCTTCTTCCAGGGTCCGGACGGCGTCCCCATCCGCCCGGCAGGTCAGCTGCCGGACGGGCACATTGGTGACCAGCAGCGCCGCCAGCTCCGTCATCCGCGCCGCAGAAGCGGCGTCCCGCTGATAGTAGGCGCACTGGCTCAGCAGCCGGGCAAAGGCCTCCTGCGGTCGCAACGCAGTAATCCGATTTTCGCTTCCCTGCTCCAGCAGGGCCACCGCCTGCAGCGGAGCCGTGACGTTCCGGCTGATGCCGGAGGTCCCTGCATAGAACACGCCGCTGACGGTCCCCGTATCGGGCCGCACCAGGGCGCGGTCGCCGTTGACGATCTCCGCCCCGGCATAGCGCTGCCACAGGGCGGCCTGGGTGCTTTTGCCGATGCCGCTGGGGCCGGAGAACAGGATCCCCTGCTCCTGCCGGGTGACGATATAGGAGCTGTGCAGCACCAGCATTCCGGCATCCGCCAGAATGTCGAACAGGCTCGCCGCCTCCAGCACGGTCTGGGTGGATAGCGACTCCTGGTAGCGCCGGGCGAATGTCACCTCCGTGCGGCTGCCCCGGGTAACGGCATAGGTGAACTGCGGAGCCATCCCCGCTGCGCTGTAGCGCTGCAGCGTGTGGCGTCCGGCCTCCGTGTATCACCGGTAGTCACCCCCCAGTGGGCGGCGTCCTCCGGCGGCTGGGGCAGCCGGTCGCTGAAGGTCAGGCCGATGGTGTGCTCCGCCGTCCCCTCCGCCGTCCGAAAGGGGCGGCACAGCGCCGAATCGGTCAGCTCCTCCGGCGACTCCAGGGCCAGGGCCATGCCGCCGAAGCGGTAAAAATCACGGTGCATAGGTCACGAAAAGCAGCCGGGAGCCGTCGGAAAAGTGCCCGGCGTAGCAGCTCTGGGTCTCACCGGGGCCCAGGTCCGTCAGCCCGACCCGGTAGGTAATGCCCCCCAGCAGCAGGTCGCCGCTGGCGTTTTTGTAGTACACATACACCTGGGACACGGCGCTGTCGCCGCAGTTGGTAACGGTGATGGTGTTCTGCTCCGTGGTGATGTCGAACAGGTCCTCATGCAGGGACAGCGGCTCGCTGAACACGGCGTACAGCGACACGGCGGTGCTCAGCTCCTCCGGCTTGTCCGGCAGAGCCTGGCGGCTCAGCTCCAGAGCCTGGACCGTCTGTCCCGCAGGCAGGGTGCTGATGTCGAATTCATAGCTTTCTCCACTGCGGGAAAGGGTGATGTGGGCGTACTGCACGTCCTGTTCGCCGGTGTTCTTCACCCGGATGCAGAACACGTCGGACACCGTCTCGTCGCTGCCGTCCTCCACAAACAGCCCGGCGTAGCGGCCGGTGCCGACGATTTCCAGATCATTGCCGATGGCCACGCCGTCCAGCTTGGAGGGCTCCGGGGCCAGGCCGTATTCGTCCGGCTGGCTGGGCTGCTTTTTCCCGCAGCCTGCGCAGGCCAGGACCAGCGTCAGCAGCAGGGCGGCGCACTTGATGGTTCGTTTCATAGATTGCTCCTTTCTCAGAACCACCAGTTCCACCAGGTGGCGGGCCGCACCGTCAGGGTGGCGGTGATGGGCTCACTGGCAGTACCTTCCGCATTCACTGCGCAGACTGCGTAGTCCGTGGTCTGGGCAGGAGCGGTGGCGGTGTAGGTAAATACGCGGTAGGTGACCTTGGGGGACCACCAGCCCCAGCCGGTGCGCTCGGTGCGGGTGGTATAGCTGCTGACGGTCACGCCGTCCACGGTGATGGCGTCCACGTCCCCACTGGCCTTCACCGTCAGGGTAGCCTTCCGGCCGGCCCGGACGCTGCCGCCCCAGCTTGCATCAAAGCGCTCAGGCTGGACGGTCTCCACCGGAGCCGCAAACAGGGCCTGGACCATGGCAACGGCGTTGGCCTGCTCTTCAGCCGTCAGGTCACTCAGCGTCACCGTTTGCCCGCTGGTCTTATAGGTGATCTTCAGGTTGGTCAGGGACAGGATGCCATTACCGGTGTTGCTGATAGTCACCAGCTGACCGTCCTTCGCCTGTTCGGTAATGTTATAGTACATCTCCGTGGCGGTGTTAAGCTGCTGTTCGAGCCTAGTAGTGGTACTTACCTTGCCCTCCACAACCATCGTAGCCGCGCCATTGGGAGCCTTGGCGCCGATCTGGATGCTGGCAATTTCATTTGTATTGCCGGTCAGCTTGAAGGAGATGGCCTGACCTTGCGCCAGATAGACCTCGTTGTTGGGACCGTAGTTGGCATACTGTCCAATCGTAGCTTCTTCAGCGCCGTCGATGAACACATCCCTTCTCCGCCTTTTTGCAACAGGAAATTTGACAATTCTGCAAAAAAATGCCGCCCGGGTTATGGTCATTCCGCAGAGTGCGGTCATACCCCTCCCGGGCCCGGCATATGCTGTTACAAACTCTGAAAAGGACGGGATGGCCATGAGAAACGGGAGAGTGCGGGTATTTCTGCTGCGGCGGCGGGCGGTGGCGGCTGTGGGGGCCCTGGTGCTGGCGGGGGCCATCTTCTGGGCGGTGAGCTATCCCGCCGGGACGCCTGCCTCCGCCGCTCAGCGGCAGCTGCCGATCTACAGCGTGGAGCGGGAGCAGAAGATGTGCTCCGTCAGCTTCGACGCCGCCTGGGGCAACGAGGACACCCAGGCCCTCATCGACATCCTGGCCCGGTACAACGTGAAGGCCACCTTCTTCTGCGTGGGGGACTGGGCGGAGAAGTACCCGGAGTCGGTGAAGGCCCTGCACGACGCGGGCCACGAGGTCATGAGCCACTCCAACCACCACGACCACTACAACGCCCTCACCGCCCAGCAGATCGTGGAGGACGTCACCGCCAGCAATGAGCGCATCGCCGCCGCCACCGGCGTGACCCCCACCCTGATCCGCTGCCCCTACGGCGAGTATGACGACCATGTGATCTCCGCCATCCGCTCCATGGGCATGGAGCCCATTCAGTGGGATGTGGACTCCCTCGATTGGAAGGATTACGACGCGGACACCATCTGCCGGCGGGTGACCTCCAAGGTACAGCCGGGCAGCATCGTGCTGTTCCACAACGCCGCCCTCCACACGCCGGAGGCGCTGCCCACGATCCTCACCTGCCTCATCAACGACGGCTACACCGTCCTCCCCGTCTCCCAGCTCATTCTGCCCCCGCCCTACACTATCGACCACACCGGCCGGCAGTTCCCGGCAGAGGAATCGTCTTAAGAGCGGCGGGATAGGCTTATGTTTTACAAAAGTCATCATAAAAGCGCGTGCGATACTCGCACGCGCTTTCCTCGTAAACATGGAGGTCTATAACCGTACTTCGACCTCCGGGAAAAGTTTTCTCCCGCTGCCGCAGCCGTGGCTTCCTGATGCCCACAACTTTGAACAAGGGCTGCATAACCAATAACAAAAAGAATAACCCGCCTCCCTCGCAACATTGAACACGGTGGGAGGTCATTGCTTTTCATAAAAAGGTGCAGACAGCGTGACGGAACGGTATTACTCCGCCAGTTCGAAGGTGTCCCGCTGGTTCACGGCGTCCAGCGCCAGCTGCGCCCGGGACAACGTATCGGCGGTCTCTTCATAGTCCGCCTCCACCGCCGCCAGATCGTAGTTGGCATAGGTGTAGTCGATGATGTTGGACTGTCGTCCATACTGCTCCTCTACCCGCTCCTTGGGCAGCCGCGCCTTCATATCCGCCAGCTTGTTCTTTCGCTGGGTGAGCTGGGGGATATAGACCAGCATCTCGTCGATGGTCATGTGGAAGTCGGGGATAACATGGGTGGCGTTGAACACATTGATGGCGTGCTTTACCTTGCGGATCCGCCGCTCCAGCTCCGCCAGCCGGTTCTGGGTGTCGGCGTAGTCGTAGGCCGGGCGCACGGACTCCACATCCTCGCCCATGGCGGCGCGGAAATCCTTGCTGCGGCTCTCTCTATCCAGCAGGGCGGCGTGCTCGTCGTTCAGCTTTTTCAGCAGCTTGTTGGCCTGTGCAGAGGTGTATGTCATAGTCGTTCGTCCTTTCTCTTTTATAAATTCCCGCTCCCATTGTACAGGATTTTGCGGCGCAAGTCCAGCAAATTACCGTTCTTTTTCAGGTGCCGTCCAGGAATGTCCCCTTGCATTCCCCCTTGAAAATGGTGTATGCTATCGGCAAATAACACACCGCGCCGTTCAACCGGCGGGCGTTTCTGACAACAAAGGAGAAAAGCTATGCTGCATCTGAACATCTGCAAGGCGGAAGACACCGAGGAGGCGGCTCGTCTGGCGGCGGACCGTTTTCAGGAACTGCTCTGCACCAAACCCGCCTGCGTGCTGGGTCTTGCCACCGGCTCCACTCCCATCCCCCTGTACCGGGAGCTGATCGCCCGGGAGCAGGCGGGGCGCATCGACTTCTCCCGCGTGCGCTCCGTGAATCTGGACGAGTACATGGGACTTGCCCCCGACCATCCTCAGAGCTACCGCCGTTTCATGCAGGAGAACCTGTTCGACCACATCTCCATCCGTCCGGAGAACACCTATGTGCCGGACGGTCTGGCCACGGATGTGGAGGCTATGTGCAGCGCCTACGAGCGCACCATCGAGGACCTGGGCGGCGTGGACTTGCAGCTGCTGGGGCTGGGACACGACGGACACATTGGCTTCAACGAGCCCTGCGGCCATTTCCCCGTCTGCACCCACGAGACGGCGCTGACGGAGATCACCCGACAGGCCAACGCCCGCTTCTTTGCCAGCGCCGCAGAGGTGCCTACCGCCGCCTATACCATGGGCGTGGGTACGGTGATGGCTGCCCGAAAGATCCTGATGATCGTCACCGGCGCAGACAAATCGGACATTCTCCACAAGGCGTTCTTCGGCCCGGTGACGCCGTGGGTCCCCGCGTCCATTTTGCAGTTCCACCCCGACGTGACGCTGATCTGTGACCGCGCCGCATGGGACGGTGCCGGACGCTGAGGAGGCAGCTGCCTATGGACTATCTGGGTATTTCCTGCCGCATCAAAAACAGGCCCGCGCTGGACAGCGGCTTCATCCCCTTCGCCCCGTGGCGCAGCGCCTATCTGGCGGAGGCTCACTGTCCCGTCCGCATCGCCGTGGAGCGGCAGGACGGGCAGACGGCGGTGTTTGACACCCGGCTGCGGGATGCCTCGTACCACGCCGCCAACCTGCGGTTTCTGGAGCGCACCGTCAAGCTGCTGCTGTGGAGCGTAGGCGGCTGGCGTGTCCGCATCTGCGGCTGCGACGAGCTGACGGAGGCGCTGCGGCACATCTACTGCCGTGGCGGCGACCGGGCGTTCGACGCGGATTTTATGGAGACGGTGTTCCAACACCCCTTTGTGCTGGAGGCCGTGTCCGAGGCGGATTTCCCCGTCCCCCACAGCGGCGCACGGCGGATCGGCGGCCACCTCAACGGCTGCCGCATCGGCTTTGACGCCGGCGGCTCCGACCGGAAGGTCTCCGCCGTCATCGACGGGGAGACCGTCTACTCCGAGGAGGTGGTCTGGCACCCCAAGACCCAGACCGATCCCGCCTACCACTATGCGGAGATCGTATCCGCTCTCCGCACGGCAGCGTCCAAGCTGCCCCGCGTGGATGGCATCGGCGTTTCCTCCGCCGGTGTGTTCATCGGCAACGCGCCCATGGTGTCCTCCCTGTTCATCAGCGTACCGCCGGAGTCACGCGGCCCCATCCACACCATTTATGACCGGGCGGCCGCCGCCATCGGCGACGTTCCCGTCGTGGTGGCCAACGATGGCGACGTGACGGCACTGGCCGGTGCCATGAGCCTCCGGGACACCGGCGTGATGGGACTTGCCATGGGTACCAGCGAGGCGGCAGGTTATGTAAACCGCGAGGGCAGCATTCCGGGTTGGTTCAACGAGCTGGCCTTCGCCCCCGTCGACCTGAACCCCCACGCGGCGCAGGACGAGTGGTCCGGCGACGCAGGCGTGGGATGCAAGTATTTCTCACAGGATGCGGTGAACAAGCTGGCACCCGCCGCCGGCATCCCACTGGGTGATACCCTGACCCCGGCGGAAAAACTGACGGCGGTGCAGCAGCTGGCAGAGCAGGGCGACGACCGGGCGCTTGCCGTCTTCCGGGATATCGGCGTTTATCTGGGACACACCCTGCCGCTGTACGCCTCGGTGTACGACCTGAAGCACCTGCTGGTGCTGGGACGTGTGGCCTCCGGCATCGGCGGCGAGCAGATCATAGCGGCGTGCCGCCGCGTGCTGGCGGAGGAGTACCCGGCGCAGGCGGTATCCGTCACATTGCCGGATGAGCAGTTCCGCCGGGTGGGGCAGTCCATGGCGGCAGCCAGTCTGCCGGAGGTGTGAGGCGCGGCTTGCAAATAGCCCTATACTCCCCAACATCCTTCACCCGGCATCGGTATCTGTTCCACATCGATATAAAAGGCCCTCCGGCTGTGCCGGAGGGCCTTTTCGTCGTGCTGTGTTACTTGCCGCCGTTTTCCGCCACCCAGCCTCGGACATACTCTACAAAGCGGCGGGTGGAGGCGGACAGCGCCTTCTCATCCTTTACCGCGATGCCGATGTTCCGGTAAAATGTCATGGGCGGGCGGCAGGCCGTCACCGGGTAGGGGCTGTGGCGCACCATCAGCTCCGGCAGCAGGCTGATGCCCAGTCCCTTGGACACCATGGCCAGAATGGTGCGGTCCTCCCGTGCGGTGTACTTCACGTTGGGCCGCACGCCCATCTCGTCAAAGGCCGCCCGGATCTCGTAGTCCTCGCCCTCCTCCAGCTGGATGAACGGCTCCTCTGCCAGCGCCTCCGCCGGAAAGGGGTTCATCCGGGCGTAGGGATGGTCGCAGGGAACGATGACCTGCAGCTCGTCCCGGTGCAGCGCGTAGGTCTGCAAGCGCTTCACCGAGGGCAATCGCAGAAAGCCGCAGTCCACCGTGCCCTTCAGGATCCACTCCTCCACCTGCTCATAGAAGTCGCTGGTGACCACATCGAACTCGATGCTGGGGTACTGTCCGCCAAAGCTCTTGAGGATGGACGGCAGCCACTGGGCCGACACGCTGGAGAAGGTGGCGACCTTGACAAGACCGGCGTCCATGCCCCGCAGGCTGGCTGCCGACTGCATCAGCGCGTGGTGGGCGGCGCACAGCTTTTCGATCTCCGGCAGCAGCGCCCGGCCGTCCGCCGTCAGCACCACGCCGCCCCGGTTGCGGCTCAGCAGCGTGACGCCCAGCTCCTCCTCCAGCGACTGCACCGCGTGGCTGACGCCGGACTGGGTGAAGTTCAGCGCCTGCGCCGCCTTGGAGAAGTTGCCGCAGGCCGCCGTTTTCAGGAACATCTGATATTTGGTTATACTCATGCGCTCACCCCATTTCTAATTTTATTCTATCATACATTTACTCATAGTTGCAAGTACAATAATGCGTTTTACAAATAACAAATCCTGTGCTATGATTCTATTGTCGACAAGGAAAATTTGAAATATATGGAGGTAACGAATTATGGCACTGGTAACGAAAGCGATCCGCTGCGCTGTCTGCGGAAGCAGCGATGTAGCATACGATGGGAAGAACTATCACTGCGCCGCCTGTGGTACGAACAGCGACGCCCCCATGTCCGCCGCCGATCTGGCTGTGGTGAACCGCATTGTCGCTTTGGGCGGCGACAACGAGGAGCTGACCCGTCTGCGCCGGCAGTACCGGAACCTGGACATCACCAGCTGGGACAGCGAGAACCGCCTGCAGATGAAGTAAGGCGCACAAAACCACACAATTTGTCTTTTCCATGGGGTTTACCCCTCTTTCCGTGTCCGGCTCCGGCCGGGCACGGTTTTTTTACAGCAAAAGGACAGCGGCCTCTTGGCCGCCGTCCTTTTATCAGGTCTGCTCCAGGCAGTTCTCATCAAACGCCACCTCCGCACCGCAGAGGTTGTCCAGCAGCGTGTCATTGTCATAAAAAACGCTCTCTTGGACCCGCAGGGTCATCCAGTCGCCCGGCAGCTCCGCCAGCTGGATGGCGGTGCCGTTGCGGATAAAGCGTCCGCCGTGGATATCGCTGCCCCAGGAGCTGCTGCCGTTGGTGTCGATGCACAGCGCCACACCGTTATGACTGAAATCGGAGCGCTGCACCCAGATCCAGCCGCCGTCCGCCGCCAGCGCGCCCACATCCCAGCCGGAGATCTCGCAGCGATCGAGGTAGGTGGGTGCCTGCGCTTTTATACCGGTACCGCCGTTGCCCCGGAGCCGGCAGTTCTGCAGCACAACGTGCATATCCACCGCCGTATTCTCCGGCAGACGCCCCACCGTCACCGGTGAGGTAAAGATGGTACCGTCGTCATGGGCCACCAGCTTCACGGGACGCCGGATGGTCAGCGGCTGGTCATACGTCACCGCCGGCAGATAGACAGTCACAGCCGTCTCAAAGCTGACCTCCTCGGCCAGCCTGTCCAGCAGCGCTTGGAGATCCTCCGTCGTGTCCAGCGCCGTATCCTCCCAGCTATACGACTGGACGGGCTGCTCGCCGCACTCCACCACCTGCCGCAGGGTGATCTCGTCGCCGTTTTTCATATACAGCGTCCAGATAATGTCGTTATAGGTGCATTTGCTGGTGACATGGTGCTCGTGGGCATACAGCGCCCCGGCGGCGGCGTAATTATCTGTGGCTTCGTCCACCACGCAGGCGTCGCCCTCCTGTGCCACGGCCTGAATGGTATGACGCTCCACCAGCGCCGAAAACGCCGCGCGCACGTCCGCCTCCCGGTCATCCGCCTTCACCACAAACAGGCACAGCGGGCTGCTGCCCTCCTCACCCCGGAGCAGCAGCTCCTTCCGGTGGCTGGCGGGCATACCGCCGCCATCGGGCTGCGGACTGAAGCCGGCAAATACATGGTAGAGCGTACCGTCCGCCCCATCGTACCACACCTGCCCTGAATCCTGCTTCAGCGTACCCTCCAGACTGTCTGGCTGCTGGGGATCCGGCACAGGCGGGTCATATCCAACAGCAGCTCCGCCGCCGGCCAGCGCCCAGAGTCCCGCTCCCGCCAGCAGCAGCGCCAACGCCGTGCAGAGCCATACCCGGCGGCGCTTCCTGCCGCCGTTGTGCGGCGGCGCCACTACGGACCGGCGCTCCATCTGGCTGGCCGTGCAGCAGGGGCAGAAGGATGCCTCCTCCGGCAGCACGGCGCCGCATTTGATACAATACTTCTCTTTTTTCACAGTGACCTCACAAAGCGTCCCGCAGCTCCAGCACATCGTGGAACCGCTGGTCAGGATTCATCATGGTGCAGCGGCGGACGATCCGCCCCGCACGACCCTCCGCCAACCGGCGGGAGGGGTGCTGCCCCGTCAGCATCACGTTCAGCAGCACGCCCAGCGAATAGATATCTGCCCGGCCGTCTGTCTGGGACATACCGAACTGCTCCGGCGCCGCATATCCGGTGGTCCCCAGGATCACCGTGTCGGCGGGATGCTCCGGCTTGACGATGCGGGAGGCGTCAAAGTCGATGAGCACCGCGTCGCTGCCCCGGAGGATGACGTTGCTCTCCTTCACATCCCTGTGTACCGCGCCCATGCTGTGCAGCACCCACAGTGCCCCGCAGATGTCCGCCGTTACCTTCCGCGCCTCGCTCCAATCCAGCACGCCGCCCTCCAGCAGGTACAGCAGCGTGTCGCCCTGCACATACTCCTCCAGCACCGCCACACGGCCGCGGGACTCCGCCGCCTCCTCGATGCGGGGCAGATAGGGGCAGTCCACCGTCAGGAGGCGGCGGTACACCTCGTCGCTGCCGTCAAAGCAGCGAAAGATATAGCGCTTGCCCGTGTCCCGATGGCGCACCAGCGTCACCGTCCCCCGCGCCCCGCGTTTGAGCACCCTGATCTCATCAAAATATGTCTCCACCGCTCGGATCAGCGTATCGTACACGACCGTCCCCCCCTCTTTTCTATCAGTATAGCGGTTCGCAGCATATCTGTAAAGGATTTCGCCTTCCTGCAAAGCAGAAAAAGCGCAGAACTATGCAGACAGCATATTGTTTTTCCTGCCGCTTTTGGGTAAAATAGGAAATAAGAACATGAGAAGGACGGCTGAACCATGACAGAGAAGAACACAACCCAGCTCCTGCACGAGCTGATGGATACCAACGATCTGGATCGCATTCTCTCGGAAAACACCGCCAGCTTCCGCGCTGCACGGTAAATGGTATCACCTGGGTAGACTCTTTATTTACGGCTACCAGTGCCGTATGCGTTACAG
>ENA-UEQL01002001-UEQL01002001.1-human-gut-metagenome-genome-assembly--contig:-NODE-2001-length-13759-cov-8.909662_pt1 | contig 13759 bp, 10 predicted proteins | sample MGYA00242905_ERZ507926 | MGnify/ENA primary metagenome ERZ507926 (study PRJEB26167, sample SAMN06115531) | human gut metagenome | host: Homo sapiens | place: China:Henan | collected 2015-09-09...
CGATTGCTATGTTTCACTCAGAATGACCACACTGGTCAGACTGGATTCAAAATATGCCCCTTTTTAAAGTGGGCTCAAAACTAAATATTATTAGATTATGAGTAAGAAGATGACTTTTAGAATTAGCGTAAGTGTGGAAGGCTATTGTCAAGTGTGCGTGCACTCCGCCGCCCATTAAAAGGCGAGCGGGTGCAAGGGCACGCACAGACAAAGAGATGGTATGAATTAAATTGGTATCAGTGAGATGGTATGAATTAAATTGGTATCAGTGATATGATGATAAAAATTTGCGCATTTGCGCGATTTGCGCATTTGCGCGTTAGTATATTTGTGTACACATACTATGTATTACCGGTATATATTGATACTCTATGTAATTATTATATCATTAGTAGTAATAATTGTATTGTTATTGATTAGTACTACTCTTATTACTATATCAGTTATTGATTAGTACTACTCTATATATAACTTTAGTAGTATCTAATATAATAGACATATATAATAGACAGTATGTTATAGTATGGTTGTAGTAAATATAGTATTGCGCAAATTACGCAAATTACGCAAAAAATAGGATAGCAAGTAAAAAAATAGGATTGATATCTATTTTTCTATGGTATTGATATAAGTGTATGGTTATGTCTATTATTGTTTTATGTTTTTTGCGAGTCGCAGCAACGCTGTCGCCTTTAATGGGCGAGCGGCTGCTGCGCAATGATAATGTAATATGATATGAAATGATTTGATATGATATTAGTTCTTGTGTAATTAGGTATGTTATTAGTTTTTTATTAGTATGGTATTACTAGTTTACGGAGTGATTAAATTATTGATATGATATGAAATGATATGGTATGTAATCTATATGAACTAATCTCTGTTATAAATGGTATGATTGAGGTTTTATCTTTTTTGTGCCTGTGCACTCCGCCCCCCCCTAAAAGGCGAGAGGGGTGCAATAGCACCAACTAATTCAATCCATAATCTATAATGATGAATGCATAATTACATAGCAATTACATGTGTATCATCTATTAGTTGGTATTATGAAAAACAAAGCAAGAAAAAAAAACTTACACTAATGTAAGTAATTATTTGGTGGTATGAAAAAAAAGCAGTACTTTTGCAGCGGATTTACTTTAATGCATAATGCATAATGTAGAATGCTTACTATACAAAAACCACCAACAATGAGTTCAAAAATTTTCCAAAAACATTTGACTGTTGATGGGTAATGAATGACCAAAAACTAAATTAGTGTTTGTGTGGTCAGTCAGAAATAAGTATAATGCAGAGTAGAATCAACAACAGATAATCAATGAAAAATAAGAAAGCAGAGATACTGGCGGCAGCGGAAGAGGAGTTTGCCAAGAACGGATACGAAGGGGCTAACCTGTGTCGTATTGCCAAGAAAGTGGGCGTAACACATGTGTTGCTCTACTACCATTTTCAGGACAAAGAGAACCTGTTCCGCGAGTTATTAGAGCAGAAGATTGGGGCATTTATTCAGTCGGTGCTACCCCCGGAAGGGACGGAGAACCTGCACTTTATGGACAATATCGACAATCTCATTTCGCAGAACTTCGACTTTATGGCAGAGAATGCGATGTTGGCACGACTGATAGTGAACGAAACGGGTGCCATGCCCGAGTCGCTACAAGACATAGCCCACAAGCAATACGCAGAATACTTGGAACGCCTGCAACACTCGTTGGATGTAGAGGCAGAAAAGGGCAATATCATCGCCACCAATGCCGAACAACTGATGCAAACTATTTGTTCGCTCAACATCATGGCAGTACTGGTGATGCCCGCCATTGCAGGTCTGCTACCTCAACCCGGCAATGACAACAAAGACATCTTGCAACGCCGCAAAGAGGAGAATATACGATATATCCACACGATGTTGGGTGTGGGGCTCCGTTAATGAGGTAAGTTCTCCGTTAACGATTAATTGACCATTAAAACTTTCTTTTGTCCCGAATGCAGCGAATGTAGAGATTGCATTATCGGGGCAGTAGGAATGATTAGAATGTAGAGAAGGTTGCTACGCAGGGGAAGAAATAAGAATACTAAAGCAAAATATGAATATGAAAAAGTCTTTTAGAACTGTAGTATTGGCAAGCATTGCCGCATTGGCAGTGAGTTGCAGCGACCCCGTGAAATCGCTCACAGGCGGGTATAGTTACCAAGTGGGCAAACAGGAAGTAGTCATCGACGACACTGTATCTGTGGTGCTGACAAGTGAGATAGGTGCACTGCAGATGGAGCAGAACAAAGATGATGAAGTGCTGCTCACCTTCAATAGCATGAAAGGCGATGTCTATACCACCACTGGTACGATAGACGACAAGACTATCACACTTGCACCATTCAGCAGAACGCTGACTATAACCTACACCATCACACAAGAGGACCTGTTGCGACCCGTGGATAAGACCGTCAACGAGGCATACAACATAGAGGTTTCGGGTGAGGCGGAGATACATGACGAGACCATTCATTTCCTGTTGCAATACGCAGGCACAGGCGTATCCAACGACAAGAAAATCAGCGGCGAGGATATACTGATGATTGCCAAGAAGAACTAATTTTACAATGCATAATGATAAATGCATAATGATGAATGCATAATGATGAATGCATAATGATGAATGCATAATGTATTACCTCCAAAACTATACAACACTAATTTAGTTTTTGGTCATTTACATAATAACCCTACATCAATGTATTCTTGGAAAATTATTGAACCCCATTATTGGTGGTTTTTGTATAAACTATTCATCGTTATGCATTACAAAAGGTTGCCATTCGCATTCTTCATTTTTAATTCGACAAAGCATATATGAAACAATACCTACATATTATATTGTGTGCATCGCTGATGGTGTTGGCGGGCTGCGACAAGTTGCCGAATAAAAAGCCCAAACAAGAGAACCCGCCCATTCGCGTGAAAGTGCAGACGCTGGAAGAGCAGACACACACCTACACCCACACTTATGTGGGGCGAATAGAAGAGGTGTCGAGTGTGCCTCTGAGTGCGCAGATAGCAGGGCAAGTGCTTTCCGTGAAGGTAAAGACAGGCGACAGAGTGAAAGCAGGACAGGAGTTGCTCCGCATAGATGACACCCAAGCCCGCAATGCCTTGCAGGCTGCCCAAGCCACCTTCCAACAAGCACAAGACGGCTATCAACGAGCCAAGCAGGTGTATGCCGAAGGGGGTGTAACGGAGCAGAAGATGGTGGAGATAAACAGCCAACTGAAGCAAGCCGAGTCGATGCTATCTATATCGCAGAAATCACTGAACGACTGCGTGTTGCGTGCCCCTATCGCCGGCGTGATAGGCGAATGTAGAGTGCATGTAGGGCAGACTATCGCACCTGCCGTACCCGTGATAACCCTATTGGATATGAACGGATACAATGTGGCTCTCGATGTGCCCGAAGCAGACATTGCGACTATTCAGCCCGGTGAGATAGGCAGTATCGTTGTAGCCGCAGCGGGCCAAGACACCCTGCCCATACGGGTGGTAGAGAAGAACCTGCTCGCCAACACGATAGCCCACACCTACACCGTGAAGGCGATGTTGCTCCGTGGGGACAGTTGCTTGCTGCCCGGAATGGTGAGCAAGGTATGGCTGCAATCGCAGCGTGTATCAGGCTTTTTCGTACCGCTTGAGTGCGTGCAGACGATGCCAACAGGCAAAAGTGTTTGGGTAGTGAATGGCAATGTTGCCACTCGCAGAAATATCGAAGTAGGCGAGTATGTTGCCGGTGGAGTACTGATAACCAAAGGCTTACATGCGGGCGACCAAGTGGTGGTAGAAGGCTTTCAGAAGATGTACAACGGAGCGAAAGTGGTGTTCTGACAATGCATAATGAAGAATGGCAAGCGATGTCAATATGCGGGCTTGGCAAGCCCGCGACGAGAACACTTCGCGAGTAGAATGCTTGATTCGTAATGAAGAATGCTTACTCTATACAAAAACGCTCAATAATGGGTTTCAAGAATTATCCAAAAACATTATTGAGGGTATGTTATGACCAAAAACTAAATTAGTGTTTAGTGTAATGCAGAATGCATAATTAAGAATGCATAATTATATGTCTAATTACATGATAATTAATGTTTTAGTGAAACAGTGAAGAAGCGAAATCACATAGAAGCAGCGATGCGCAACCATAACTTAGTGTTTTTGGTGGTGCTAGTGCTGACGGCGATAGGTATATGGTCGTTGCCGAAGATGAACAAGGACGAGTTCCCGCAGTTCACTATCCGTCAAGGCGTGGTGGCTGCTATCTACCCGGGTGCTACTGCGCAGGAGGTGGAGCAGCAGGTAACTATCCCATTGGAGGACTTCCTGAATAGTTATATCGAGGTGGACAAAGCCACTACCTACAGCAACACCGAAGATGGCGTGGTGTATGTGTATGTGTCGTTGCGCAACTCGGTGAAGTCGGCTGCCGATGCATGGACCAGCATACGCGCCGGGCTGGACCTGTTCAAAAAGACAAGCCTGCCCGCAGGCGTGTTGCAGATAGTGGTAGTGGACGATTTCGGTAGCACCTCGTCAATGTTGCTTTGCGTGGAGAGCGACGAACGCAGTCCGCGTGAGTTGGAGTCGTATGCCCGCCAACTCTGCTCTCGCCTGCGCACCATCCCCGAGATGGGCAAACTGAAGATACTCGGTGCGCAACACGAGGAGATAGCCGTAACGATAGATGCTGCAAGACTATCGGCTTATGGGATAGATCAGAAAGCCCTTCAGATGTCGCTTATGCTGCAAGGCTTTCGCACGATGGGCGGGGACTTAGGCGGTGGAGAGGGACTGCAAGTAACTATCCCCTACACTGGCGAACGCGAGATAGCCGAGCAGATAGTGTGGTTCGACCCCACTTCGGGAGCCACTATCCGCCTGCGTGATATAGCCACTATCGAACGGCGATACCCCAAGGCGGACAAGTTCGTCGAGTACTACACAGGCGATGCCAATGCAGAGATTTCGCAAGACCGCTCCTGCCTGATACTGAATATGGAGATGGTGCCGGGCAACAACATTGTGGCGTTTGGCAAGAAAGTGGAGAAAGAACTAGAGCAGGCACGCTTGCAACTGCCCCCCGATGTGCATTTCCATCGTATCACCGACCAACCCAAAGTGGTGGACGACTCGGTGCGTTCATTCATGCGCGACATCTTGCTGTCTATTATTGTTGTGATAGCGGTGATGTTGGTGCTTTTCCCCTTGCGCACAGCCTTGGTGGCATGCACAGGCGTACCCGTCTGTACCGCCGTTGCCATTGGACTGATGTACATGACGGGCATCGAACTGAACACCGTTACGCTGGCTGCACTGATTGTGGTGCTTGGTATGATTGTGGACGACTCGGTCATTGTGATTGACGGCTACACCGACCTGCTGGAGCGAGGACACAGCCGCTGGTATTCGGCTGCTGTCAGCACCGAGCAACTATTTGTGCCGATGGCGTTGGCTACCTGCTCTATCTCGGGTATGTTCTTCCCCATGACGCACATCATCGAAGGTCCCTTGGGCGACTTTGTGCAGTTATTCCCATGGGCAATACTCTTTGCGCTGACTGCCAGTATCTTCTATGCCACATGGGTTACGCCTTATATGGCGACACGCTTTATCCGCCACCACAAGGCAGACGAGATGGGTTGGTTTGAGCGCAGGCAAAACAAGTTCTTCACCGCCCTGCAAAACGGCTATCAGACACTGCTCAACGCCTGCTTTCGCCACCCGTGGGTGTCCTATATCGTGCTGATTATCTGCTTGGCAACAGGCGTGATACTGATGATTACGCAACTCAATCTGCAACTGCTGCCCAAAGCCGAACGAGAATGCTTTGCCGTGGAGATACACCTACGCGAAGGCTCATCGGTGCAGGAAACCGCACAAGTGGCTGACTCGCTGGCGCGTATGATGCGCACCGACAAGCGTATCACCTCCATCACCTCGTTCGTGGGACAAGCCTCACCTCGTTTCCACGCCACCTACACACCGCAGATGGCATCACCATCGTATGCGCAGTTCATCGTCAATACCACCTCCACCAAAGCCACGGCAGAGGTGCTGAGAGAATATACACCGCAGTACGAAAACTATTTCCCCAACGCCTACATACGCTTCAAGCAACTCGACTATCAGGCAGCCAAGAACCCGTTGGAGGTGCGCTTCACAGGCGATGACCTCGATGCTATCCTGCCCTACGCTGACAGTCTGCAACAGTTCATGGCAATCCAACCCGAGATGATGTGGGTGCACTCGGACTACGACCGCATCGCCGGACAAACACGCATCACCTTGCGCGAGGACGAGGCAACACGCTTGGGCATCACCGAGACCACACTCTCGCTCTACCTGAGCAGCCTGAGCAACGGTGTGAAGATGGCCACCGTGTGGGAGGGCGACTATGGCATACCTGTGCTGCTCTATACAGCAGGTGCAGACCAAATGAGCATCGACGAATTGCAAGACCTAATGATTCCTACTGCCTATCCGAGCGTATGGGTGCCGCTGCGACAAGTAGCAACACTCGCCCCCGAATGGCACCATGCCTCTATCGAACGACGCAATTCGGTACGCACACTCACCGTAGGGTGCGACCTGAGAGGCTCCACCAGCCAAGTGGCTTCGGAGAAGAAAGTGAAAGCATGGATACACGAGAATATAAGCGAACTGCCCGAAGGGGTAAGTATCTCGTATGGCGGACTAAGTGCTATCAACGGAGAGATGATTCCGCAGATTATGTGGAGCGTGGTGGCAGCATTGCTCGTGATGTTCGTGTTGTTGCTCTACCATTTTGGCAAAATCTCGTTGGCGTTGCTCACGCTGTCGAGCGCAGTGCTGTGCTTGTTCGGCGCCTTTGTGGGACTGTATGTCTTTGATTTGGACATCTCTATCACTGCCGTCTTGGGCATAGTGAGCCTTATTGGCGTGATTGTGCGCAATGCGATTATGATGTATGAGTACGCCGAAGAACTGCGCCACAAGAGCGGTTATACGGTGCGTGAGGCGGCTTACGAGGCAGGAATGCGGCGTATGCGTCCTATCTTCCTCACCACTGCCACTACCGCACTCGGTGTGCTGCCGATGATTATTGCCCATACCAGCCTTTGGATGCCGATGGGTGTAGTGATATGCTTCGGCTCGCTGCTCACTCTCCCCCTGACTATCACCATCCTACCTATCACCTATTGGAAGATGTACGGCGGTAAGGAAAAGACAGCATAAAGCGATTGCACCATCCTCCCTATCACCTACTAGAAGATGTACGGCGGCAAGGAAACAACAGCATAAAGCAATAGCACCATTCTACCTATCCTTTATCGAAAGAGTCCCGACAGTAAAGAAACAACATCATACAGCATTTTTTCTTATTCTTCACAATACACGCAAAAGCAATGTTGTGGTAAATGCTTCAACAACAAAACCCTCAAACAGACACTCTCCAAAGTCGGTCGAGCCAGGGATGTCTGGATTGGGTTAATCCGTTGATACTCAAGCCATAGAAGCGTGTGCCGAGGGCTTGCTCTTTGCCGAGTTGCTCAAGGTTATTTCTTGCAGGAACAGCCCAGCAGAAATCGGAGATAATCAACACATCCGCCATCTCGTATCGCTTGGAGTGGAGTGCCTCCAACGCTGCCTCCAACATCTCATTGCCGTCAGTGCCACCCGTCAGACCATCTTGCAGAAAACGGATGAGTGTTTGTAGATTGGCATAGTTAGCCAGGTCGATGGCTTGTGCACGCACCGCAAAGGTGATGAGATAACACGCACGATGTTGCGCACGAGCCATCGAGAGCAGTTGCAGCAACAAAGCCTTGGCTATGGCAAGCGGACGCCCATTCATCGAACCGCTCGTATCCACACAGACGATGATAGGACCTCTGATGAGGCGAGGTTTCTTCTGCTGAGTGTGTTCTGTCTTCTCACGAATGACCAACGGCGACTTGGAAGAGAACGACTGTAGTTGAGAGGTAGCATAGCGCAAAAAGAACAGGTCTTCACATACGGGGTCGGATAGGTATGCCAGTTCGGCAGGCAGTGCAGATGGGATATGGTTGTTCAGGCACACGCCGTCGATGTCGCCTGCTGCTACAGAGGGTGCCACTATCGTGGGAACATACCGCGAGATGGTGCAGTCGTCGAGCATATCATCTTTTGGTTTGCCACGCCCCATAAGGTCCACTATCTCACGCAGTTGTGGGTAGCGATACGCTATCTCCGGTACCTTCAGCAGCGCGCGAAAATCGCTTATTCCCCATCCCTCTTGCAATCCCCGCTCAAAATGGTTGCGAGCCTTAAGGAATAGTTGCTCTTTCCTTGCCAGCAGGTGTTCTAGAGCACATTGTTTCCACTGTTCCTCCATGGCCTCGAAGATAGTATCGAATTGGTCTTCTGTGGTGGCACGCAGTTGCTGCACATAGCCTTTAAGGTTGATTTCTTGCTCGGTATATCGCCGGTTGATATACTCCACCACCTTGGCCCACACAGCGCGTTTTTGTGCAAGGTAGCACCGCATAAAGCGGTCAATAGTATCCGTTTCCTCCTGCCATTGTTGCTCTTGCTGCTGATACGCTTCCAATAGATTTCGGCAAAACTCTATAAGCGAATACTTAAACGCCTCTCGCCACTCTGTATCTTCGCGGCACGACTCTACATTTATCGGATTATTTGTAACCTCTCGCAGATATTGCACAATCGGGTCATCCGTTGGCGATGAGTCGGGAGGCAGATGGTGCAATGCCCTGTCGATATATACATCAAACAGCGTTGCATACTCATTGAGGCGGGGGGCTTTCTCGTTCTCGTTTAATATCATAACTGATTGATATTTATTGCCTTAACGCGCATGGCATCCAAACTGCGGAGCATAGCCTTAGCCGCAGATTGAACCACTTGCAGGTCGTCTTTCGACAGAAACAGATTATCGCTCTTTTTGATACTCTCCGAGCGGTCGCGAATAGCAGTTTGTATAGCCTCAATCCGCGCAAGTATCTCTTTGGCAGGCGATTGCTTTTCGTCGGCCTGCGCAGTGTCAGCAAAAAGAGAGTTGCTTTTCAGAACGATTGGATAGATCATTCCGTCCACCACCAAACTGTCGGCTTTGCGACGCAACTGAACTATTCTGACCTGCTGCCCGTTGCCGAGATTCAGCCCTCGCATACTCTTGTCAAACAACTTAAATACCTGCCCATTGAGTTTCCGGTCAAAATAAGCCACACCCTTGCTGTCCGTACCACTGTAAAGCAGACCATAAGCCGTCTTAGAGATATAGGCACGCTGCTCCTCATACCCCAATATGGCATAGTATAGATGGTTGAAAATAGCATAGTTGCTCTCGTCTATCGGTGTGTTGTCTGCTATCACTCGTTCCTTTACCAACTGACGGTAGATTTCCTGAAAGTCGGCTTCGCACTTTTGTATATCTTGCTGAATATCAGCAAAAATACTCTCCGATACTATCTTCAGTACAGGGAGGATACACTGTGTCTTATTCCATAACACATGAAACAACAGCAGCAGGTCAGAATAGTCAATCTCCGTCCGGGCATTGAGGAAAGCAGCCGTGCGAAGTAGGTTGATTATCTTGCGCCAGCGTCGGTCGCTGATGTAGTAATCGGCAGGATGCCCATCTTCTGCCTTACCTGCCTGCTCCATACCTTTACGAATAGAGGTGATACTTTGCAGAATCGATTGTGGCACTTGCACGCCATTTATCTGCGCTCTCCATTCACTAAGTTGCTGTTCTGTCAGGAGCATTGCGGGCGGAATCTGAATGGTGGGCATCTCTTCCATCTGTAGCATCTTATAGAAGGTGCTCTCGCTCTGAATGCAGTTGCTCACCACTCGAACAAGAAACCTGTCCCACATAGCCTCCAATCCCTCTCCCTCGGCAGGCAACTCGTTGCTGGCAGCGATGAGACATTTCATTGGTACATGCAGAGTGGTGGCACCATTCTGATAGATATGCTCATTGATAACCGTGAGCAACGCATTTTGGATAGAAGGTCCCGCTTTCCATATCTCGTCCAAAAAGACAATCGAGGCAGAAGGCAAGTAACCATCCACCTTACGCTCGTAGGTATCTTCGTTCTTCAGTTTTTGTATACTGATTGGGCCAAATATCTCATCAGGCGTAGAGAAACGAGACATCAGATATTCAAATGCCGTAGCATCTTTGAGTAGCAGTTTTAGTCGGCGCGACACTTCGCTCTTGGCTGTCCCCGGAGGACCTAAAAGGAAGAAACTCTCGCCGCTCACAAGGCATAGCAGAGCAAGAGCCAAGATTTGGTCTTTCTCATACAGCCCTTGGCTGATAATCTTCAATAGTTGAGATACTTGTTCGTGTGGTGTAAGCGGGGTTTGTTTTTTTGCCATAGTATTTTTTGTCATAATAGTCTTTTCTGCCATCGTATTTTTTGCCGTAATAGTCTTTTTGCCATCGTATCTTTCGTCATTGCAATGAAATAGTTGTGTTGAGTTGATAATAATTGGATAACAAGTTATGCCCACCAAGTGTTACGAGTTGTGCACTGTTGTGAACTGCAAAATTACGGAAAGTTTTTGGATTATGCGAGGTTCTGACCAACAAAAATATATTTTCTCCATAATACACTGAATTACACAAATATACACTATCACAATATACACTATGTTATAGTATAAGATTTATGCAATATGCTAAGACACAAAAATACACACATGCCGTTTTCGCCAATGGTGATGTCAATATCCCCCTCTTCAATATACCACGCAACCGCCTTCAGAACATCACCGAGTCAACCAACATCCGTATTAAGGTACAACTTAGTCAGCCTTTTTCAAGACGACACAATAGCCTTTTCTATCGCGCTATCAATCACCACCAACTCGCATATTTCCTTCCCTCTCCCCGTTTTGTCCCCATAGCCAACTGCTCCTCCCCTTATTGTTTGGGAATTATATATCAGTTGACAGTGATTTGCTCGCAATGATAACAAAATCAGATATTTATGTAGATTAGTTCCAATAATGAAAACTTAACCTATGATTGTTAGTTATCATATAGGTATAATGTCGGATTTACTGTCAACAAGTATATAGTTCCCTATTGTTTTGTACAACCGCCCAACTTAACAACACATTTTAACAACCCAACTGCGCCTTATACGCCCCCAATAGTGCAGCGGTCTGCACACTGACCGTACTATGTGATTAGTATGTGATTAGTATGTGATTAGTATGTGATTAAGCAAATCCGACCATAGTCTGATAATACCCATAGAGCACCCAAGACAGCAGGTACATCCTTCTTAAAAAAGTCTTATTCCAATCCCCCTATCGGTGCATACGATTGCACAGCCGACATGGCACATTTTGCACCCCAAGTCCCCGCTTTGCATACACACTTTGGTAACCAAATAGAACAAAAAGTAAATAATTTGGGAATTTATTTGGGAAGTTCAGAAAAAAGCAGTACCTTTGCAAGGCACAATGTAGGATGTGTAGGCATACTCCATTGGGCGCAAACACGGCATATTGGCATACGCAACATTGCATATCATCTCGGGCGCACACCCTATTGATATACAGCCGACTACTGCACGCGCTTTGCCGCTCACGCCTTATATTAGAAGGAAGTATGCGACACGCCTATTTGAATAAGCAAATAATTAACCCATCTATTGTTTAACACATAAACACAAATCAACAATGAAACCAACTCATATTGAGCATCTTGGTATCGCTGTTACCAGTCTGGAGGACGCTATGCCGTTCTTCGAGTTCTTAACCGGTGAAAAATGCTACTCCATCGAAGAGGTAGCCGACCAAAAAGTAAAGACCGCTTTCTTCAAAGTGGGTCAGACCAAAATCGAACTTTTGGAGCCTACTTGCCCCGAATCGACCATTGCTAAGTTCATCGAGAAGAACGGTGGTCGTGGTGGTGTTCACCATGTAGCATTCAATGTAGAGAATGTAGAAGAGGCATTGAAAGAAGCAGAGGCTGCAGGGCTGCAACTCATCGACAAAGCACCTCGCAAAGGCGCAGAAAACTTGATGATTGCTTTCCTCCACCCCAAGAGCACAAAGGGTGTTCTCACAGAACTTTGCCAACAACCCAAATAACTGCGTGTTAAGAACTGCGTGTTAGTTAGTTTGTGAGTGAGATGATTTGTAATTTTGAAGAACTTATTGTTTGGCAGTTGGCGAGGGAACTTGTAACCAAAGTTTATTCGCTTTTGCAAGACAACAAGGATTTCGGATTTCGCGACCAAATACAACGCGCTGCCATATCTGTGATGAACAACATTGCTGAAGGTTTTGAGCGCAGCAAATACGCCAAAGATAATGCAATGTTCATTCATTTCTTGGGAATAGCAATGGGTTCTTCTACTGAGGTAAAAAGTATGCTATATACTGCTGAAGATCTAGCGTACATCCATCCTGAAGAATGCATACTCTTGCGAAACCAATGCACGCATATAGCCATCAAGATCAGTTCACTTATCAAGTTTCTTATGGAACACCCAAAGAACACAAAGTAACAAAACAACAAACCAACACGAAGTGCAAAACACGAAGTCACAAACACGAAGTGCAAAACACGAAGTCACAAAACATTTACTTTACAAATATGGATAACGATAAATTGCAAAAACTGATTGATAACCGCGCCAAAGCACAAGCAGGCGGCGGCGAAGCAGCAGTAGAAAAACATCACGCCAAGGGCAGTTACACCGCTCGTGAGCGTATCAATATGCTTCTCGATGAAGGTTCGTTTGAGGAGGTAAACATGTTCCTTACCCACCGTTGCCACGACTTCGGCATGGAGAAGAAAGTCTTCTTGGGTGATGGCGTAGCAGTAGGTAGCGGAACGATTGACGGCCGTCTGGTATTCGTCTTCGCACAAGATGCTACCGTCATCGGCGGTTCGCTCAGCGAGACCATGGCACAGAAAATCTGCAATGTGATGGACCAAGCAATGAAACTGGGTGCGCCTATCATCGGTCTTAACGACTCGGGCGGTGCGCGTATCCAAGAGGGTGCTTGCGCCTTGGCAGGCTACGCAGAGATCTTCGAGCGTAACATCCTTGCCAGCGGTGTGGTACCTCAGATAAGCGTCATCTTTGGCCCATGCGCAGGTGGTGCCGTTTACAGCCCTGCGCTGACCGACTTTATCATGATGACCGAGCAGAACTCGTATATGTTCATCACCGGTCCGAAGGTAGTCAAATCGGTTACCGGTGAGGATGTAAGCGTAGAAGACCTTGGTGGTGCGCATGTACATGCTACCAAATCGGGTGTTACCCACTTTGTGGCCGCCACCGAAGAAGAGGCGCTGCAAGAAGTACGCCGCTTGGTTAGTTTCATCCCGCAAAACAATATGGAAGAGGCACCGTTGGTTAAATGCACCGACGACCCGATGCGTGTTGAAGAGAGCCTGAACGAGATTGTTCCGAACGACCCCAACAAGCCCTACAACATGAAGGACATCATCAACCTCATCGTGGATAATGGCGACTTTATGGAGGTGCAGAAAGACTATGCTAAGAACATCATCTGCGGTTTTGCGCGTTTCAATGGCCGTTCTACGGGTATCATTGCCAACCAGCCTAACTATATCGCTGGTGTGCTCGACTGCGATGCCAGCCGTAAGGCAGCACGCTTCGTGCGTTTCTGCGATGCTTTCAATATCCAAATTCTTACCTTGGTAGATGTTCCGGGCTTCTTGTGCGGTACAGGACAAGA
>ENA-UEQL01002011-UEQL01002011.1-human-gut-metagenome-genome-assembly--contig:-NODE-2011-length-13714-cov-5.212143_pt1 | contig 13714 bp, 14 predicted proteins | sample MGYA00242905_ERZ507926 | MGnify/ENA primary metagenome ERZ507926 (study PRJEB26167, sample SAMN06115531) | human gut metagenome | host: Homo sapiens | place: China:Henan | collected 2015-09-09...
AGGTCACCCGGATCCTTTTGGATGGATTCTGCCGGGATTTTCCCAAGGTGCGGCTGCATGTGACCGAAATTGCTGCCAATCAAACGCTGGATGCGCTGTTGAACCGTAAAGCAGATGCCGTGTTTTCCCCCAGCCGGGAAGAGCTTTCCGGGCGCTTTGGAACCTTAAATATCTTTCAGTCCAGACTGATGGTAGGGGTTAGCAGCAAGCACCCGCTTTCCAATAGAAGAATACTTACCATAGGTGATATTCTGAATCTTCCGTTGGGGACGCTGGCTACTCCCATGCCAATTGAGGATGCGTTTTCCGAATGCTGCAAAGCTATGGGGAAAAGCCCTAATATTGTTATTCAGGCATCGCAAACAGAAATGCTTCGTATTATGACTGAAGGCGGACACATTGCCAGCATCCTGCCGGATGATATCTTACGAAGCTGGAAGGGTACAACAGCTGTCCCGCTGGATTTTTTACCGTTGAATACCCATCGGCTTATTTGGGATAATACAAAACGGCATAATACCGTGTTTAGTGATTTTATTCGATATGCTCAGTCCAGGATAAGAATTGCCTCCAATGCCGTGAGCGAAACGGCATATTGAACCCGCTTGATCTGATTGTAACTATCATCCGGCTGATAGCCGACTTGCCCAAAAGCATCAGGCGCTGTCCGAACCTCTTTCTTGCGATCCAAAGCCCGGACGTTAAAGGGGTGAACATAGGCCGAAAAAAGGAGGCTGTTCACCTCCTTATTGGCAGTTGGCCGGCGCTTCCGCCAAAGAATGTCGGTCATGCTGAATTTACATATCGGTCACCGCTGCAATTAGAACTGTGCGGCGAAAGTTGAAATTAGGCATGTGCTCGAAATAAGCGGCAGAAAATCCCGCCGTTCTATCGTTTCTTTCTTTAGGGAAGTAAGCTCGGCGATCTCACCAGCTGTCGTAGTGGCCCTTCCATCAGGGACACGTCTGTTCGGAGCCGGTATTATGGCACTCCGGCAGAACCTTAAATATTGGGCTCATCCTCCCAGAACAGCTTGTCCAGCGTTGTGCCCAGCACCCGGCAGATCTGCCGGCACAGGTTGATGGTGGGGTTGTAGTCCCCCTTTTCTATGGCAACAATGGTCTGGCGTGAGACCCCGCACCGATCCGCCAGTCCCTGTTGGGAAAGCCCCATCGCCGCCCTTGCCGCCTTCAGCTTCAGGTTCTTCATAGCGTCACTCCTCGTCCCGGGCAGCCATACGCAGCCGTACCATCAGCGCAGTCAGTATGATCAGCCCCATCGCCGCTATAATTAAATTCATGCTGTTTTGCACCGTTATGCCATTGGGAAAGTCCGCCGATCTCATAACCGAAAACCCCGCAAGCAGGTTGCACACCACCACGGTACCCATGACAAGCAGCATGGTGCGCGGATTCTGACGAATCCCAAGGTAGGCGTCATTGGCAACGGCAACGCAGGCGAATACCGTTACCCCTATGCAGATCACCGCAAAGGGCAGCAGGGCAGGGTCTTTCGGTTGCCACTCGGTAAGATTCGACAGTAAATACACCGCCAGCAGCCCTGCCAGCAGGGTATAAAAGCCCGCTTTGTAGGCTTTACCGCGCGCCAGCTGCTGCCGTTCGTCAAATTCCGCCTTGCCCAGTTTCTTGCCCGCCAGCTTTCCTACCGCCAGCCCGATGACCACCGGCACCACCATCAAGTCCAAAAATACCAGATCCATCTCGGCACCTCCTTACTTGCGATCCAGTAGAGCCTTTACCAGCTGCACCACGCCCCATACGACTGACGCTAATAACAGCGGCGCCCACGGGCTTTGCAGAAAAGTCTCCATTGTTCTCGCCCCACTTTCTGGCTTCAGCATAGCGTCACATCGATAAGATGTCAAGTATATTTAACAAAAATTCAGATTTATACGACATGAATGCACAAAGACCGCAAAACGGCTGCCCCGGAGAGGGGCAGCCGTTTTTGGCGTTTGCGGGGTTACAGCTCCTCGCGGGCGAGGTGCTTCAGGGTGTCCGCTTCGGTGATCTTGCGGATGACACGGCAGGGGTTGCCCGCCGCCAGCACGCCGTCGGGGATATCGTGGGTGACCACGCTGCCGGCGCCGATGACCACATCATTGCCGACGGTCACCCCGCCGATGATGGTCACATTGCAGCCGATCCACACATTGTTGCCGATGCGGATGGGCTCGGCGTTTTCGGCGATGGTGGGCAGACCGTCATCCCCCAGCATCAGCCCCAGCCGTTCATGTGCGATGAGGGGGTGCGAGGCCGCCATCAGCGAAACATTGGGGGCGATCATTACATTGTCCCCGATGAAAACGTCGGCGTCATCCAGCACGCAGAAATTGTAGTTGGCGAAGAAATCCTCCCCGATATAGGTGTGGATGCCGTAATTGAACTGCACCGGCGTCTGGAAGTAGAAGCGCTCCCCGATCCTTCCTAAAATCGAGCGCATCAGCCCCGGGATGCGGTCATCGTATTCGTCCAGCGAGTTGACCAGACGGCAGGTTTCATGGGCTTTGTGCTTGGTGTCCCGCAGCTCCATGGAATTGGGGCGGAACAGCAGCCCGGCTTTGATCCTTTCGGTTTCTTTCATAGCGGCGTCTCCTTTTCTCCGGTGATGTAACCGGTTACATTATAATTGGAATATAGCACAAATCCGGTGGATTGTCCAGTAGGGGGCTGGGGGTTGGGACGACTTTTTTGCGGGGACGGGGGATGTTTTGCCGAAATGCCAAAGCGGCGGGCAGGGGGCGAGCGAAGCGAGCCCGCAGAGGGAGAAGGCTGGTGGGGGCGGGGTGGCCGTAGGGGAGTGCAGGGGAGTGCAGGGGGAGGGGCGCCCGCAGGGCGCCCCGGCGAAGCCGGGGCCGGTGGCCTCCGGCCGCCGAAACCGTCCGCAGGACGGTTTGCCCTGCGGGCGCGGGCCCGGTTGGCGCAGGGGGCGGGAGGGGAGAGCGGGCGGGCCGCAGGCCCGGCGGCGCAGCCGCCGACACGGGCGCAGCCCGTGTGTTTCGACGCAGTCGAAACGGCCTGCGGCCGCCTGCCGGCCCCCTGCACAAAAAAGCGGCGCACAGACTGCCGTTAAGCAGAGTCCGTGCGCCGCAGATGTGTTTTCAGATCACCTTTTGCTTCAGCCATTTCCCGCTGAAATACCGGGGAAGGTAAAAGCCGATGCGGATGAGCCAGTCGGCGACGATGGCCGCCCAGATGCCCATGATGCCCCACCCGAGGGACACAAACAGATGGCTGCACAGGATGCGCCCCAGCCACATCCCGGTCATGGCGCCGATGAGACAAAACCGCACGTCACCGGCCGCCCGCAGGCAGGGGGTGATGGTAAAGGCAAGCGGGTACAGCGTCACCACGATGCAGAAATAGAACCGCAGCAGCCGCAGCGCCACCGCCGTGGTTTCGGGCGTCAGCTTAAAAAGGGAAAGAATGGGGCCGGCGAAAAGCAGGGTGCTGCCCGCCGTGATAAACAGGCAGAAATAGGCCAGTCCCACCAGCCACCGGGTGTAGTATCTGGCGTCCCCGGTTTTGCCGGCACCCAGGCATTGCCCCACGATGGGGACCGCCGCCAGGTGGATGGCCGAGGTGGGGATGAGGATGATGCTTTGCAGGGTGTTCATCACCGCATTGGCGGTAATGGCGGTGGTCGCCAGCGTAGAAACAAGACTGGCCACCAGCAGCTTACCGATATTAAACGCAGCGCTTTCCAGCCCGCTGGGGATGCCGATATGCAGGATGCGCCGGAACATGGATTTCCGGAAGCGCAGGTCGGCCGGGGAACGCAGCCCCACCGTGCAGTCGGGGCGCAGCAGCCGCCGGACCATAATGACCGCCCCCAGCACCCGGGCGGCCAGCGTCGCCAGTCCCGCACCCAGTACCTCCAGCCCGAAGCCGTAGATGAGCACGGCGTTGCCGATGAGATTGAGGACATTGGAGGCGGTGGAAACGGTCATGGAGAGCTTGGAATTGCCCACCGCCCGGAACACCGAAGCACCGACATTATACAGCGCCAAAAAGGGATAGCTGAAAATGGAGATGGTGAAATAGGTGCGTGCGTAGTCCATCACCTGCGGCTCGATCTGCCCGAAAAGCAGCACCAGGAGCTGATCCCGCAGCAGGAGGAACAACAGCGAAACGACCAGCGAAAAGCCCACCAACAGCAGGGTAAGCTGCCCCACGCTGCGCCGGGCGTTTTCCTCCTCCCCGTGGCCGATGTACTGCGCCAGCACCACACCGCCGCCGGTGGCCAGCGCAGGGAACAGCCACAGGAATACCGCATTGACCGAATCGATGAGCGACACCCCGGAAACGGCGGCCTCGCTGCAGGAGGCCACCATGACGGTATCGGCCATGCCGATGGTCATGGCAAGCGCCTGCTCGATCATCAGCGGCACCAGCAGCCGCCGCAGGTCCTTCCGACTGAACATTCTCTCCAACCTTCGCTTCCCCTTTTCCATAAAAAATCACGAGCCCCTATTGTACCACGCCGCTGCGGGAAATGCAAATGGGGAAAATGTCCGGCCCGGCAGCCGGGGGGGAAGTAGTGGGGGAGGAGGGCGCACCGCAGCGGGGAGGGCTGCCCGTAGGGGAGCGGAGGGTCAGCACGACTCAAGCGGAGGGGCGCCCGACGAGGCGGTGCCAAGGGTTGCCCCCGCATAAACCAAAAATGCGCCGAATATAGTAGAGTGAAACAATGGGACGGCAGCCCGCCGCCCAACTGCGGAGAGGAGAATGAAAATGGAGCTTGAACTGCGCCGGCAAACCGTCCCAAGCTGTGAAACCATACTGGAGGAAACGGCGGAGCAGCCGGTGGAATGTGATGCCCTGCTGCCCGACTACTGCCCCGATATCCGCCGGATCCTGAAATGCACCCTTACCCCGGTGCCGATGAGCAAGAGCATCACCGCCGGGCGGCTGGAGGCGGAGGGACTGGCCGCCCTCCATGTCCTGTATATTTCCGCCGGGGGCGAGCCCGCCAGATGCGAGTACAAGGTCCCCTTTACCCGGACGCTGGAGCTACACGGTGAAGCCGAGGAGCCCATCCTGACGGTGGAAATGCGGCCGGGGCCGGTCACCTGCCGGGCGGTCAACCAGCGGCGGCTGGAGATCCGCGGGTCGGTGGTCATTTCGGCGTCGGCGGTGAGCTGCCGCAGGCAGCAGATTTTGGAGAGCAGCGAGGATAAGACCATCCAGCTGCGGATGACCGAGCAAAAGGGGACCCGGCTTTCCGGGTGCTTTGACCGGGAGCAGCGGCTGGCCGCCACCACCGTTCTGGAGGGCAGCGCCGCCCCGCTGGCCCGGGTGCTGCGGTGTGATGCCGCCGTTTCCCGCCGGGAGGAAAAATGGGCGGACGGCAAGCTGACGATAACCGGGGAGGTGCTGGCAGCCGCCTGCTGCATCGACCAGAACGGGGGCTGGCAGACCGCCGAGTGTACCCTGCCGTTCCGGCTGACGGCGGACTGCCCCGATGCCGCTGACGCCGAGTTTGACATCCGGTGTGCGGCGCTGATGCCGACCGCCGAGCCGGTGCAGGATGCCGACGGGGAGTACCGGGCATTGGAGTGGGGAGTGACGGTGGCCGCAGAGGGGAAGCTCTACCGGCCGTATGCCGTGACCTGCTGCACCGATGGGTATTCCACGAGATACCGGACCACCTGCAAGGAAAAAACGCTGCAAACCATCGAGCTGGTGAGCCTGTGCCGGGAGACCGAGACCCACCGGGAGACGCTGCCCCTGCCGGAGGCAAGCGGCGAGGTGGCGGCACTTTGGGTCGGGGTGGAGGGCTGCACCGCTGCGCCCGACGGCGACGGCCTGCTGGCCGAGGGGCGGCTGGGGCTGACCCTGCTGACCCGGATGGGGGACGGCGAGTATTACAGCTTTGACAGGACGGTGGCGGTGCAGCACCGCATGCCCGCCGAGGGGGACTGCCGCTGGGAGGCCGGGCTGGAATGCCGCAGCTGCCGCTGGGAGCAGGTAGGAAACGAGCTGGAGCTGACCTGCGAGCTGGCGTGGCAGGGGGCGGTTTGCCGCACCGGGCGGCTGGCGGCGCTGGAGGAGCTGACGGTGGACGAAACGGCGCCCAAGGAGGACCGGCTGCCGAGAGGGCTTTATATCTACATGGCGGAGGAGGGCGAGAGCCTGTGGGAGATCGCCCGCCGGTACAATACCAGTGAAGCGAGGATCCGGGAGGACAACGGCGAAATGGGCGAGTGCTGCCCCGCCGGTCCGCTGCTGATCCCGGTGTAAGCGGCAGACCGGGCGGCGGCGCCGCGGGGCCCCCTGCGGGGGCCCCGCGAACCGCCCCGCCCCGCCGGAGGCGGGGCGGGGCGGCAGGCCGGCCGAAGGCCGGCCGCGCCGCCGCCCGGTTCCTGCCCCCTGCACCAAGCCAAAGAAGCAAACGGAGGGAATGAAAATGGCAGCACAAAGCGAGCTTTACCGGGATATAGCCGCCCGGACCGGAGGAGATATCTACATTGGGGTGGTGGGGCCGGTACGCACCGGCAAATCCACCTTTATCAAGCGTTTTATGGAAACCATGGTGCTGCCCCGCATCGAAAGCGAGCCCCGCCGCAGCCGGGCCGCCGATGAGCTGCCCCAGTCGGCAGCCGGGCGCACCATAATGACCACCGAGCCGAAATTCATCCCCGAGGAGGCCGTCAGCATCACGCTGGAGGGGAACATCAGCCTGCGGGTGCGGATGATCGACTGCGTGGGGTACATTGTGCCCAGCGCACTGGGCTACATAGAAAACCAGCAGCCCCGCATGGTGATGACCCCGTGGTACGAGCAGGAGGTGCCCTTCAATATGGCGGCGGAGGTGGGTACCCGCAAGGTCATCAATGAGCATTCCACCATCGGGCTGGTGGTCACCACCGACGGCAGCATCTCCGAGATCCCGCGGGCGGAGTACGAGGAGGCCGAGAGCCGGGTCATACGGGAATTGCAGGCCATCAATAAGCCGTTTGCGGTGGTGCTGAACTGCCAAAGCCCCAAAAGCCCGGCGGCAAAGGCGCTGCGTGCCGAGCTGGAGGAGCGCTACGGGGTGCCGGTGGCGGCGGTAAACTGCATGGAGCTGGACGAGGAGGACATCGCCGGCATACTGGGGAAGGTGCTGGTGCGCTTCCCGCTGAAGGAGGCGGCGCTGGAGATCCCGGCGTGGGCAATGAACCTGCCGCCCGACCACTGGCTGAAGGAAAGCCTGTACCGGCAGATCCGGCAGGCGGCCGGGGAGCTGGGCGCCGTGGGCAGCGCCGGCCCCACCCTGAAAAAGCTGGAGGACTGTGAATTCGTCAAGGAGAGCCGGGTGCTTTCGGCGGACCTGGGCAGCGGTACGGTGCGCTGCCGGGTGGAGCTGTGCGACGGGCTGTTCTACCGGATTCTGGGGGAGGCGACGGGGCTGGAGATCACCGACGAGGAGGGACTGCTGCCCTGCATGGTGGAGCTGGCCGCCGTCAAGAAGAAGTACGAGAAGTTTGCCGGGGCGCTGGACGAGGTGGCGGCGACCGGCTACGGGATCGTCATGCCGACGATGGAGGAGCTGCACCTGGAGGAGCCGGAGATCATGAAGCAGGGCGGGCGGTACGGCATCCGGCTGCGGGCTTCGGCACCATCCATCCATTTGATGCAGGCCAACATCACCACCGAGGTGGCGCCGATAGTGGGCAGCGAAAAGCAGAGCGAGGAGCTGGTGCACTACCTGCTGCAGGAATTCGAGGAGGACCCGGCGAAGATATGGGAGAGCAATATTTTCGGGAAGTCGCTGCACGAGCTGGTGAACGAGGGGCTGCATAACAAGCTGTACCGGATGCCGGCCGACGCCCGGATGAAGCTGCAGGAGACCATCGAACGGGTCATCAACGAGGGGTGCTCGGGTCTGATCTGTATTATACTGTGACGGGTTGCGGCGGGATGGCGCGGCTGCGCGGGCGGCTTTGCCGCCCGCCGGCGTTCCGCCGGCAGCCCGCCCCCCGCAGGGGGGCGGGCGCGCAGCCGCGCCTGATCCTGCCCCCGGTGCAGGCGTGCGGCAGGGGGACAGGCCTGCCCCCATCGGTGCGGCGATGCGGCCGGCGGCCCCCCGTGGGGGCCGCCGGCCCTTGGTGCGCCCCCGGCAGGGGGCGCACCGGTTCGCCCGCCCCCCGGCAGGGGGGCGGGCGGCATCGCCGCACCGTTTGGCGGGGCGTGCAAGCCGGGAATAAGGGACAGGCCCGTTACACCGCAGTCGGCGGGACGGGCGGGGGCTGCGGCAGGGCAGGCGCCGCATCGACCTCCGGGGTTTGCAGAGGGGCGGCCTCCGGCGCCGGGACTTGAGTTTTCTTCTCGTCCATCGTTACCCCTCCGCCGCGATCACGCTTACCGGGCAGTTCTGTGCCGCTGCCCGGCACTTTTCCTGCTCCTCCCCGGAAACGGGCGGGTCGCTGACCTCCGCCCTGCCGTCTGCGGCCAGCCGGAATACCGCCGGGCAGACCGAAACGCACAGTCCGCAGCCGATGCATCCCTCATGGTCCAATGTTACCTTCATGCTCATGCCTCCTTTGGCTTATTATGGATTTTAATGCTGCTAAAATCCTGCTATATTTTGTGAAAAAAGCACAAGCCGTATGCATTGATTTCTGCCCGAACCGCACCATTTGGGCGGGAGGGTAGAAAATGCGGAATAAAGCCGCAAATCCACAAAAAGATTGTTGATTTTTGTCATGCAGCTTGCTAAAATGAATTGTATGCTTTTCATAAGGGGGAGTGCACGGTGCAGGAGCTTTCGCTCAATATCCTGGATATTGCCGAGAACTCGGTCAAGGCCGGCGCCGCGCTTGTCACCGTGGGGGTGTGCTACCGCCCCGCGCAGGACAGGCTCACCGTGACCATTGCCGATGACGGCTGCGGCATGGACGCCGAAACGCTGCAAAAGGTCACCGACCCCTTTTACACCACCCGCACCACCCGCCGGGTGGGGATGGGCCTGCCCCTGTGGAAAATGGCCGCCGAAATGACCGGCGGTTCGATGACGGTGCAAAGCACGCCGGGGGCCGGGACGGTGGTAACTGCCGTCTTCGGGATGGGGCACATAGACCGCCTGCCGCTGGGCGACCTGCCCCAGACCCTTGTGACCCTCATCGGCGGCAGCCCGGAAATGGATTTCCGGCTGGAGTTTGACTACGACGGGCGGCAGTTTGCGGTGGATACCCGCGAGGTGCGGCAGGTGCTGGGGGAGGACATCCCGCTTTCCGAGCCGGAGGTGCTGGGCTTTATAGCCGGGCAGGCGGCGGAGGGGATAGCCGAGTGCTGCCCCCGCCCCGAATTACTTTAGAATTTGTAAAAGGCACAGGACGGCCCCGCAGTGCTGCGGCGCAGCCGCAGCGACGGGCCGCCGCAGGCGGCCCGCAGGCCACCCGGCCGCAGGCCGGGCGGCCGCTGCGGGGCCGGGTCCCCGCGGCGGGCAGGAGCCTGCAAGGAAGATATGGCAGAAACTACGCTTTGCGGTAGTTGACGATAACGAGAACATGCCCAGACGAAGGAGGAACCATTCTCATGGCAAAAAGAAAGACCGTCGTGCCGTTCCACGGGACGGCCGAACAGGAAAAGGCGCTGCGGGAGCTCATCGCCGCCTGCAAACAGCAGCAGGGTGCGCTGATGCCGGTGCTGCAGGGTGCGCAGGAGATCTACGGCTACTTGCCCATCGAGGTGCAGACCATCATCGCCGAAGAACTGAATATACCGCTGGCGGAGGTGTACGGCGTGGTGACCTTCTACGCCCAGTTCACCCTGAACCCCCGCGGGGCTTATAATATCGGCGTGTGCATGGGTACCGCCTGCTACGTAAAGGGCTCCGGTGAGGTGCTGGACCGCATCCAGAAGAAGCTGGGCATCGAGCCGGGCGGCACCACCCCCGACGGCCGTTTTTCGCTGGAGGCGACCCGCTGCATCGGCGCCTGCGGTCTGGCCCCCGTTATGACCGTCAATGACGAGGTTTACGGCCGCCTGACCCCCGATGAGGTGGACCTCATTCTGGATAAATACCTGTGGGAATATGAGGGAGGAATAAGCAAATGAAATCTTTAGAAGAGCTGGCCGCCCTGCGGGAGCAAATGAAAAATAAAGTAGCCATGCGGCAGGATAACAGCGCCGCCACCCGCGTGGTGGTGGGCATGGCCACCTGCGGCATCGCCGCCGGGGCCCGCCCCGTCCTCTCCGCCTTTGTGGAGGAGGTAAACCGCCGCAGCCTGCAGGATGTCGTTGTGACCCAGGCGGGCTGCATCGGGATGTGCAAGCTGGAGCCCATCGTGGAGGTATTCCAGCCCGGCAAGGAAAAGGTGACCTATGTGAAGATGACCCCCGAAAAGGTCGCGCGCATCGTCACCGAGCATCTGGTAAACGGCAGCCCCGTAACGGAATACACCGTGGGCGCCTACATGGAATAAGGAGGACAATAACCAATGGCTATCGCAAGAACACACATCCTGGTGTGCGGCGGCACCGGCTGCAGCTCCTCCAATTCGCAGGCGCTGATAGACGAGCTGAATAAGGAGCTGACCGAAAAGGGCCTAGCCGGTGAGGTGCAGGTCATCAAGACCGGCTGCTTTGGGCTGTGCGCCCTGGGCCCCGTGGTGGTGGTTTACCCCGATGGCTGCTTTTACAGCCAGGTCAAGCTGGAGGATATCCCCGAAATCGTGGACGAGCATATCCTCAAGGGCCGCATCGTGACCCGCCTGCTGTATCAGGAGACGGTGGTGGATGATAAGACCGTCAAGAACCTCAACCACACCAAATTCTATGAAAAACAGCAGCGTGTGGCGCTGCGCAACTGCGGCGTCATCAACCCCGAAAATATCGATGAATACATCGCCATGGACGGCTACGAGGCGCTGGGCCGCGTGCTGACCCAAATGACCCCCGACGAGGTCATTCAGACCATCAAGGACAGCGGACTGCGCGGGCGCGGCGGCGGCGGCTTCCCCACCGGCCAGAAGTGGTTCTTTGCCCGGCAGAGTAAGGGCGATGTGAAATATGTCTGCTGCAACGCCGATGAGGGCGACCCCGGCGCCTTTATGGACCGTTCCGTGCTGGAGGGCGACCCCCACGTGGTGCTGGAGGCCATGACCATCGCCGGCTATGCCATCGGCGCACACCAGGGCTATATCTATGTCCGTGCCGAATACCCCATCGCCATCCACCGTCTGCAGATCGCCATTAAGCAGGCGAGAGAGTACGGCTTCCTCGGGGATGATATCTTCGGCACCGGCTTCTCCTTCGATATCGAGCTGCGGCTCGGCTCCGGCGCCTTTGTCTGCGGCGAGGAAACCGCCCTGATGACCTCCATCGAGGGGCACCGCGGCGAGCCCCGTCCCCGTCCGCCCTTCCCGGCGGTCAAGGGCCTGTTCGGCGTTCCCACCATCCTGAATAACGTGGAAACCTGGGCCAACATCCCCCGCATTATCCTCAACGGCGCCGAATGGTTCTCCTCCATGGGCACCGAGCGCAGCAAGGGCACCAAGGTATTTTGCCTCGTCGGTAAGATCAACAACACCGGCCTGGTGGAGATCCCGATGGGCACCACCCTGCGGGAGATCGTCGAGGATATCGGCGGCGGCATCCCCAACGGCAAAAAGTTCAAGGCGGCGCAGACCGGCGGCCCCTCCGGCGGCTGCATCCCCGCTTCCCTTATCGATACCCCCATCGACTATGATAACCTCGTCGCCATCGGCTCCATGATGGGCTCCGGCGGCCTGATCGTCATGGATGAGGACACCTGCATGGTGGATATCGCCAAGTTCTTCCTGGAATTCACCGTGGATGAAAGCTGCGGCAAATGTACCCCCTGCCGCATCGGCACCCGCCGTCTTTTGGGGATGCTGGAGCGGATCACGGCCGGAAGCGGCACCCCCGAGCTGCTGAAGGAGATGGAGGAGCTGTGCTACTACATCAAGGCGAACAGCCTGTGCGCACTGGGCCAGTCCGCCCCCAACCCCGTTCTTTCCACCCTGCACTACTTCCGGGATGGCGGCGAGGGTGGTGCGGCGTGGGGCAGCCTTCATCCCGCCTGTGAGCAGGGCCACCCGCATCCCGAAGGGGGTGAGCAGACGGTTCAGGTTCTCGGCGTGCTGGCTGGCCAGGATCTCGGTAGGCGCCAGAAGCGCTGCCTGATACCCGGCCCGGATGCAGGCCCAGATGGCCGCAGCGGCCACCAGCGTCTTTCCGCTGCCCACATCGCCCTGCAGGAGCCGGTTCATGGAGGTCTTGCCCGCCATGTCGGTCAGGATCTCTTCCACGGCCCGCCGCTGTGCGCCGGTGGGAGAGAAGGGGAGTGCGTCCCAGAAGGGGGAGGCGTCGGCCTTTTGCATGGGCGCGCCGGTGGAAGCCGCGCCGCGGTTCTTCATCCGCCCGATGCCCAGCTGCAAGACCAGCAGTTCTTCGTAGATGAGCCGCCGCCGCGCCGCGAAAGCCTCCTCCTCGGAGGCAGGACAGTGGATGGCCCGGACGGCGTCGGCCTTGGGGAGCAGGCGGTATTTTTTCAGCATTTCGGGGGGCAGGGGGTCGGGCAGAAGTTCGGCGTGGGGGAGGAGCTGACGCACGCATTTGGCGATGGCGCTGCTGGTCAGCCCTTCGGTCTGTGGGTAGACGGCCTCGAAGGGGGAGGATGCCACCTGTGCGTCGGTGCGCACCTGCGGGTTGACCATCTGGCGGCGGAGCATCCCGCCGGTCACGATGCCCTGAAAATAATATTCCTGTCCCAGCTCCAGCTTCTGGACTGCATAGGGGTTGTTGAACCATGTGACCTCGAGGCTGGACACATCATCCCCGGCGGTGATGCGCTCCATCCGCCGCCCGCCCGGGAGGATGCGCCCGCCGGGCTTTGCGAATACCTCGGCCTTCACGACACACTCGGTGTCGCTGGGGGCTTCGGCGATGGAATAGGGCTTCGAGAAATCCAGATACCGGCGGGGATAGTGGCAGAGCAGGTCGCTGAGGGTCAGGATGCCCAGCTTCTCGAACCGCTCGGCGGTCTTGGGGCCGACGCCCTTGAGGTAGCGCACCGGAGTGTCCGGGGTGAGGGTGGTATGAGACTCGGCAGGCATGGCGCGGCCTCCTTTCCGGAAAGTGATGATATGTCCATTGTATCACGGCGGAAGGCAAAAGAAAAGCGCCCCGCCGGAGCGGAGCGCGAGGACGCTCAGACCTTGCTGCTCTTTCGGAACAGCCCTTTGAATCCCTCCCAGAAGGCCACGACCCGGGCACGGGGGAGGAAGTAGTTGACCAGAAGCGCCACGATGACGCCGATGGCCACCAGCATGGCACTGACGGCAGTTTTGATGGTGCGCCAGCCCACATGAAGCTGGAAATCTTTGCGCGGGAACTCTGGCATGAGTCTGTATCCTCCTCTGCCGATGCAGTTCTTAGCCGTTTTTTGCTGACACACCTAGCATAGCACAGAGCGAAGAGGGGAGACAAGACTTTTTGCGTAAGTAGATTATTTAACGAGAGAGGAAAACAAAAAATCCCGAATGCCTCAGCATCCGGGAATCTTTTGGAGGTGACGACCAGATTTGAACTGGTGGATGAGGGTTTTGCAGACCCTTGCCTTACCACTTGGCCACGTCACCATATTTAGGAGTGAATTTCCACTCCTGTTGGAGCGGCCGACGAGGCTCGAACTCGCTACCTCCACCTTGGCAAGGTGGCGCTCTACCAGATGAGCTACGGCC
>ENA-UEQL01002013-UEQL01002013.1-human-gut-metagenome-genome-assembly--contig:-NODE-2013-length-13707-cov-9.490242_pt1 | contig 13707 bp, 13 predicted proteins | sample MGYA00242905_ERZ507926 | MGnify/ENA primary metagenome ERZ507926 (study PRJEB26167, sample SAMN06115531) | human gut metagenome | host: Homo sapiens | place: China:Henan | collected 2015-09-09...
GATCAGATAGCCGCCTATATAACCTATATATCCAGATATATCCGTGCATAAGTCCGATTCTGGACTACATAGGTCAACACACATATACGACCGACACCGGACTCCCTCCGTATATTGCGTTCAGCGACCCCGAGACCGCGATCCCTTTCGAAAGACACCTCCCGATTCCGACGAATATCGAGAGTCCGCATCCGCCTGCGTCGGGACCGTAAGCATATCGCAAATTCTTTTTTACAACTGCTGGCTCTATTTCAATACCTACATTTCTCATGCACATGGGATATCGAAAAAACCATCATGAATTCAAGATCCGCCCGGAACGAAGCGGCCGTCTGTCGAAGAAAGGGAGGTACTCCCCCCATGAGTTCCAATCTACGGGGGAGGCCACCTGGGAACAAGTGGTCGGATGGCGATAAGGAATAAGGCACAGAGGGATTCAAACAGAACGGGAAGGATGACGCCGTACGACGCGAGGACCGCGTACGTAGCCCTTACCTGGTGAATGATCGCAGGTCCGATCATCGGACAGTGTGAGCCCGAGGACCAACTTTAAAGTCAGCGTGCAGATACGGAAGACATGGCGACCCTGGATGAGAGCGGAGAGAGGATGCTGATAGAGCATATGCGCTCGATCTTCCGCAGAAGGTCGGAGGATACAGTCATCGGTCCTGGGGACGATGCCGCCGTAATCGGCGGACTCTCCGACGGAAGGGTCGTAGCGACCACCGACGCCGTATCGGTGGAAAGACACAAGACCCCCAATATGAGTTGGGAACAATTCGGGTGGACGGCCGCGGCTGTGAATTTCAGCGACCTTGCGGCGATGGGTGCCCGCCCCGTAGGACTCCTGACGGCCATGAGTATGCCGGGCGATATGGAGGAGTCGGACCTCCTCGACATAGCCAGCGGTATCGACCAGTGTTGTGAGTTCTGTAAGACGGAGGTCGTCGGCGGGGATACAAAGCCGGGACCCGGGATCGTCTCGTCCACCGCGCTCGGGAACCTCGAAGGCAGGAAACCCATGACCAGAGACGGTGCCCAACCGGGAGACATCGTGGCTGTGACCGGCAGTCTCGGAAACGCCGCCGCCGGATTCCTGGCACTGGAGAACGGCCATACGGAGTACGAGGACAGCATATTCTCGCTGACGGTCCCTGTACCCAGATGGGAGGAGGGGATCAAAATGGCCGCCTCTGGTGCGGTATCTTCCTGCATGGACCTGTCGGACGGTCTCGGGAATGCGTGCCGTACGATATGTGCCAGATCCCATGTGGGAATGGAGATCGAGTGGGAGTTCCTGCCTATCGGCGAAGAGGTGGAGGAGATCTGCGCCCTCTGCCGTAAAGACGTCAAAGAGACCGTCGTGAGATGGGGAGGGGACTACGAACTCCTCTTCACGTTCGACAAATCCAAGATACAGGATCTGTACGACGCAGGGGTCGCGTTCTCCATAATAGGTGTCGTGACCAACGACTCCGCCCCGTACCTCTGCGACGGAGAACAAAGGTCGGAGATGCAGGATGGCATTTATTAACCCCAACATCGAGGCCAGACACTGGCACATAGAAGACGGCAACATCATGGCATGCGACCTTTGCCCCCACCGCTGCCGCATACAGCCGGAAGGTTTCGGCCGCTGTACCGCCCGCAAGGCGGTTAACGGGAAACTGGTGGCATACAACTACGGCAGGATATCGTCCATGGCCGTGGACCCGATAGAGAAGAAGCCGTTCTACCACTACAGGCCGGGCACCAGGATATTCTCCGTGGGGTCCGTCGGATGCAACCTCCACTGCGAATACTGTCAGAACTACTCCATCTCCATGTCCCCTATCGGCAAGAAACGTACCACGTTCAAATCGGCCGAGGACATAGCGGCGTTCTGCAGACAGCAGAATTTCGACCAGATCGCATTCACCTACAACGAACCCAGCATCTGGTTCGAGTACATCATGGACGTCCACGAGTGCGACCCCGACCTGAAGATCGCCCTGGTGACCAACGGATACGTCTGCGAAGAACCTCTGAAGGAGCTCTGCTCCGTATCGGATGCCATGAACATAGACGTCAAGGCATTCAACGACAGATTCTACAACAGGCTTTGCGGAGGAAAGCTGGAGGATGTCAAGAGGTCCTGCGAGGTCGTCTTCGAACAAGGCGTCCATCTGGAACTCACCTATCTGGTCATACCGGGGCAGAACGACAGTACCGGGGAGGTGGCGAAATTCGTGGAATGGGTCAGGGACAGCCTGTCCCCCGACGTACCAGTACATTTCTCCAGATTCCACCCGGATTACAACATGATGACCACGCCGATGACCCCTGTGGACACCCTCCTCAGGTTCCAGGGCATGGCGGAGGACAGCGGATTGAACTACGCATATGTGGGCAACATCCTCCATGACGATGCATCTGACACATACTGTCCGGAATGCGGGGCGGCGGTAATCAAGAGAACGGGCTACATGGTCGACATAATCGGCCTGGACGGCGACCGTTGCGCATTCTGCAAGCACAGGCTGAACATCATCAGATAAGGAACAGTGGGTTTCCTACGACCAATGTGAAAACCGTCGCGACGGTCAGCGGCGCTATGAACGGTATCATGTAAGATACCTCCACCTCGGCCTCCCCATGGTCGCGGAGCCTTGCATACACTTCCGGCATATCCTCGTCCGAGCATGTGCCGGTGCGGACCTTCTTTCCTTCCTTCACATCCTCGAGGGGCCAGACGAACGCCTTCTCCGCAGAACCAATGTCCATCACACAGGAGAGTCCCCTGCGCTTTTTCCCATCCATCCTCAGCAGGCACCACCCTACACACCACAGCGCCGCAACCATGGCGCCGAACAGCAGTATGGACAGGGAAGGGACGAATATATGCGATGCCGGACCCGCACTATCGACCAGTGGGATGTTCCAGACGTCGTAATAGATGGGGAGCGACACGCTCAGGGCGATGAGGCATTTGGCATCCGCCCCTCCCCTCAGGACCCCGAGCATATACAGCAGAAAGTATGCGAACACCATGACCTGTGCGGCCACCCCTGCGTTCGACAGGGACCCTCCGTCCCCGAATACCAACACCATGGCGGCCATGACGACGGATACGGCCCCCATGACGACGTCCTGTCTAGCATCCCCTGCGGTGAAACAAAGGGCCGCACACAACATACCCAGCAGGTTGGCGGCAAACTCCCAGCGGAGGCCCTCGGAACATACGCAATATATGAAGAACAGTACGGGGCCGGATACCGCCAGGATCTGCCAGTGGCGGTCGGAGACCTCCCTCTTCGAAATATCGCTGCGGGATGCGGACAGCATGACCAGGATTACGATGATAATGTCAACCAACACCACTGCATCCGTCAAACTTCATCAACCCCTTGTTATTCTGCCACTGTGTAATAATAAATAAAAGAGCTTGATTACAATTAGCATGAAGTCAAGCAGGACCAAATTCTTCCTAGCCGCAGTAGCGGTATTGGCCATGCTAACTGTAGCCGCGGTGCCGTTAGAATCGGACGATTCGTCAGCAGTCACTACGGATATTCCAGGAACTCAGATAAAATACTACTATGATGCGACTGAGTCCCTGACAGTTTCGGCCGGAGGAACCACCACTCTGACATTCTTCTTATACAGCGAATACTCTGAAGATGTCAAAATCAGGGCAAGCGTATTTTGCAACGAATCCAAGATAACTGCAAAATCAGATACGAACTACATCTCACTGGCACATGGTGGGGAGGCTCAGATAGACATAACGGTAAGTGCTGGCGAGTATGCTCATCAAGGAACTTACGCCCTTGAGGTTACAATAACCGCCAACAGCGTAAACATCGACGGTGACGAGGGATCATTCCCCATCAACATCAAAGTCACATCAAACCTTACCTCCGACAAGTACAACAAGTTCCTCGGCCTGTTCCCGAACGAGTTCGACGGAATACTCGGCAACGTATGGTTCACGGCCATCGTATCGTTCCTGGCACTTCTCGCCATCGGATACGCCATCGTGATCGTGGTCGTCCCCGTCTGCGCAAGACTCATCACCAGAAAGGACGACCCGGAAAGGAACGCCATCAAGAAGACCCTCTACCAGCTGTGCCACGCCATCATCATAATATGGGCGTTCGGAGAGGTCCTCCGCATCCTCGGTACGGACGAATCCCTCATCGATATAGCCAACAGGGTGTTCTCCGTAACATACGCCATAGTCGGGGTCATAGTCGGCTGGCACCTGTACAAGGTCATAGTCGACATCATCCTCCGCCACATGTCCGAGAAGGCCGAGCTCCACAAGGAGGAACTCCAGAGCCTTCGTCCGCTGTTCATGTACATCGGGGAGATCGCCATCGCAGTCGTAGCCGTCATTGTGGTCATGAACTTCCTCGGCTTCGACCTCGCGGCCATCATCACCTCCGCCGGAATCGTATCTCTGGGAATATCAATGGGTGCACAGGACGTGCTGAAGCAGTTCTTCGCAGGACTCGTCATCCTGGCCACCCGCCCGTTCAAGAAGGGCGACCTTATCCGCATCGGATCCGACTCCACCATCTACAAGGTGAGGAAGGTCAACGTCATGAACACCGAGTTGGAGAACTGGGACAACACCGACGTCAACATCATGCCTAACAGCACGATCGAGACCAGCAAGATCCAGAACATCACCGGCGAGACCCTCGTCACGAAGGTCTATCTCACCATGGACGTCGCATACGGGCAGGACATCAACAAGGCCCGTCAGATTATGCAGGACGTCGCCTGCAGCAACCCCCATGTGATCACGGACGGCAGCTATGGGCGCCCGTATACCAGGGTCGAGAACCTCGGCAACACCAACATAACCATCAAGATGGGAATGTACTTCGACGACATCAACACCAGCTACACGGCCCGCGGACATATCAGGCAGGCCATGGTGGAGGCGTTCATGGCGAACGGCATCCAGTTCGACTACGACAGGATCACCATCGACGAAGTGCGCGTCACCGAGGCCGAGGCGAAGAACGACAAGGGCTCCAACGAGTACAACAAGAGGAACACCGAATCCTGAACCTCGAAAATCGTAAAACCTCTTACCTTTTTCTTTTTTCAATAGATGTTTTTCTAAGTTTATCGTATTCCATTCATTATTGTTATATAGGGATGCGCACTACACGTGCGTATTAGAAGGGAAGGCGGGCCGAATTGATAGACAACCTAGACAAACGCATCCTCGAGATCATGAAAAAGGATTCAAGATGCCCCTACGTCGAGATAGCCGAGAAGCTCGGCGTCTCGGAGGGGACCGTCCGCAGCAGGGTCCACAAGATGACCGAGGACGGTATAATCCGCGGGTTCACGATCAAGACCAGTTCGAAGAACGTGAAGGCGCTCGTGGAGGTACGTATAGACGTCAACACCGACACCGAGGAGATAGCCAGGAAGCTGTCCGAGTATGACGGCGTGACCGAGGTCTTCGAAGTCACCGGAGACCAGGACATAATAGCCATCGTCGACGTGGAGTCGTCCCAGAGCCTCAACGAGATCATCGAGAGGGTCAGGAGATACGACAACGTCCTCAGCACCCGCACCCGCCTCATCCTGAAGGAGCATTTCGGAGAGAATTGAAAATGCATTCCAAGAGCAGAGAATTTACAGGAACCGGAACCGCACTTATCACCCCGTTCAAGAGGGACGGGACCATCGACGAGGAGGCCCTCAGGCGGCTCGTGGACTTCCAGGAGGAGAACGGAGTGGATATGCTGCTCCCCTGCGGATCCACCGGAGAGGCGGCATGTCTCGGAAGGGAGGAGCACCTGCAGGTCATCGAGATCGTCATAGACCAGGCGAAGAAGGCCAAGGTGGTCGCGGGAGCCGGCAGCAACTGTACCAGGGAGGCCATAGACCTCTCCATGGAGGCGGCCGACATGGGTGCCGACGCCATACTTTCCATATCCCCGTATTACAACAAGCCCACCCAGGAAGGCATCGTGAAGCACTACGAGGCGATCGCCGAGGCGGCCGGAGTCCCGGTGATAGTGTACAATGTGCCTGGAAGGACCGGTCTCAACATCACCGCCGAGACCGAGGCCCGTCTCGCCGACATACCCAACATCGTAGGGGTGAAGGAGGCGTCCGGCGACCTCGGACAGGTCAAGGCCGTCATCGACAACAAGAAGGAGGATTTCGTCGTCCTCTCCGGCGACGACTCCATGACCTACGACGTGATGGGTGCTGGAGGGGACGGGGTGTTCTCCGTCGTATCCAACTGCTGCCCCAAGGAGGTCTCCCAGATGGTGGACTTCCTGAAGGATGGGGAGATGGGCAAGGCGAAGGAGATCCACGAGAGGATGCTTCCGCTGTTCAAGGGCGTATTCTGCGAATCGAACCCCATACCCATTAAATACATCATGTCCAGGATGGGATTCGGGGTCGACTTCCTCAGACTCCCCCTGACACCGATCTCGGACAAGGGAAGGGCCACCCTGGACCCCATATTGGAACAATACGGACTGTGATAGGGTGGTCATAAGGGTCGCGGTGGCGAGGGCCACCGGCAAGCTGGGTTCGATCGTATGCGACCTCGTCGCAGACGATCCGGAACTGGAGCTCACCGGGGCCGTCGTCTCTTCCGGAGGAGGTCACGAAGGCGAATCCATCCATGGGGTGGCCGCGGTCGGACCCGACGGATTGGACCGCGTACTGAAGGACTGCGACGTATATGTCGACCTTACGTCCCCCGAGGCCACGGAGGCCGCCATCGGAAGAGCGTCCGATTCGGGGGCGGGGACATCGTAGGCGACCACACCGTGATGTTCGCGAAGAACATGGAGATATTGGAGCCGACGCACCGTGCGATATCGCGCGAGTCGTTGGCAGAAGGATGTATACAGTCAATAAAGTGGGTCGCCGCCAGAAAGGACGGCGAAGTCCACAGCATGATCGAGGTATTGGGACTATGCTGACAGTAATGAAGTTCGGCGGAACCTCCGTTGGTTCCATCGAAGCGCTTGAGAGAGTAGCTAACATCGTATTGAACACCGAAGGCGACAAGGTCGTCGTGACCTCCGCGATGTCGGGGATCACCAACTTCCTGGTGGGCCTCTGCGAGGACGTGTACGGGAAGAGGGACGAGGCACTCGCCACCTTCGAGAAGAAGCATCTGAGCGTGGCGAAGGCCATGCTCGACGAGGAGCACTACAGGCTCTTCCTCGAGGAATTCAGACCTAGGATGGATGCCTTCCGCGACCTCCTTTACGACGAGGAGGCCATGAAGAGCCCGTTCTACAAGGACAATGTGACCTCCCAGGGAGAGAGGTTCTCATCCCTCCTTCTGAGCCACAAGCTGAGGGCCCTCGGACACAAGTCCTCCGCACTCACCAGCGAAGACTGCGGGATCGTCGCCGAGGGACACCCCCTGAACGGCTCCGCGGACCTCCTGGAGACCGAGAGGGCCATGGCCATCAACGTCCTCCCGTATGTACAGAAGGGATGCATCCCCGTGATAACCGGATTCTACGGGGTCAACAGGGACGGTCTTCCCCTGACGTTCGGCAGAGGCGGGTCCGACTACGCCGCCGCGGTCGTCGCCAACGCCCTCAACGCGGATATGCTCGAGATATGGACCGACGTCGACGGATTCATGTCGGCGGACCCGAGGATCGTCCCTGCGGCCGTGAAGATCGACGAGATGAGCTACACCGAAGCCGCGGAACTCGCCTACTTCGGAGCGAAGGTCCTCCATCCTAGGACCATCGAGCCCGTTAGGAAGAAGCACATCCCCCTGAAGGTCAGGAACTCCTTCAAGCCGGACGAGAAGGGTACCCTGATATCCCAGTTCAGGAAGCCTAAGAACGAGCTCCTGAGGTCCGTGGCCGCCAAGACCGACCTCTCCATCATCAGCATCAACTCCCCGGAGGTCGCATACCGCCCGGACATCGTCACGAGGATCCTCGCCAAGATATCCGAGAACGACGACGCCATCTACTCCATATCGACCACCCTGTCCACCATCGCCATCCTGATCCACAACAACGATGTGAAGAACACCCTGAAGAAGCTCGACGACCTGGACACGGACGAGATCGAGAGGATAGACGTCACCGCGGACGTGGCGCTGATATGCTGCGTCGGGGACAGCCTTCTGACCACCTGCGGCGTATCCGGAGACATATTCGGAGCCGTCAAGGATGCCAAGGCCAACGTACAGATGATAAGCGAGGGCGCTTCCGCGGTCTCGCTCAACTTCGTGGTCCCCATGACCCACGTCATGGACACGATAAAGATACTCCACAAGAAATTCGTCGAGGACGACGAAGAGGAGGCACAGCAATGACAATGAGGGATTTCGACAGCAAGGACGGCAAGATGATCTTCGCCGGGATGAACGTCGAGGACATCGCCAAGGAGTTCGGCACTCCCTGCTATGTGGTCGACGAACAGAGGGTGAGGGAGAACTACCGCAACGTCTACAACGCGTTCTCGAGATACATGGAGACCGAGGTCCACTACGCCTGCAAGGCCAACACCAACCTAGCGGTGCTCAGGATCCTGCAGCAGGAGGGCGCCGGGATCGACGCCGTCTCCATCGGGGAGGTCAGGACCTGCCTCAAGGCGGGTTTCGCCCCGGAGAAGATCATGTACACCGGGGTCTTCGTCAGCGAGGAGGAGCTCAAGGAGGTCGCCGAGACGGGCGTCCTCATCAACCTCGACTCCGTCTCCGAGATGGAGAAGCTCGCCCGCATCAAGCCCGGCGCACCCGTATCGTTCAGGATCACACCCGGAGTGGGATCCGGTCACGGAGACAAGGTCATCACCGGGAACAAGGGGGCGAAGTTCGGCATACCGAAGGAACATGTGGTCGAGACGTACCTCAGGGCCCAGGACCTGGGACTCAACCCCATAGGCATCCATGCCCACATCGGCTCCGGAGGACAGCATGTGGAGCCTTTCATCGAGGAGGCCGAGGTCCTTTCGGAACTCATCAACCAGATCGGCGAGGCAGGCATCCGGCTGCAGTTCGTCGACATAGGCGGAGGTATCGGCGTCCCCTACAGGCCCAACGAGGACGAGATGGACCTCAACGAGATGGCCAGCGAGGTCTGCGACGTGTTCGAGCAGAACACCGACGTCAGGAAGATCATACTCGAACCCGGCAGATACATAATCTGCGACGCCGTCGTCCTGCTTACGACATGCACCGATGTGAAGGATGCGGACACGAAGAAGTATGTCGGCGTGGATGCGGGATTCAACACCCTCATAAGGCCCGCCATGTACGACTCCTACCATTACATACAGGACGGAAGCAAGTTCGGCAAGGCCTGCACCTCGAGATACGACATCGCAGGACCCATTTGTGAGACGGGAGACTACCTCGGACACGACAGGGTACTCCCCGATGTGGAGGAGGGCGACGTCATGGTCGTCTATAACGCGGGCGCCTATGGTTTCAGCATGAGCAGCAACTACAACTCCCGCCCCCTGTGCGCCGAGGTCCTCGTCAACGAGGGTAAGGCGGAACTCATCCGCGAAAGAGAACAGGTGGATGAACAGTGGAGACATCAGATCGTTCCGAAGAGGCTGCAGTGAGATGAAGTTCTGGAAGTACCATGGGATCGGGAACGACTTCATCGTCCTCGACTGCATCACCGACCCGGTCCCGGTGGATCCGGCATGGTGCGAGCAGGTCTGCGACCGTCATTTCGGCATCGGTGCGGACGGCGTCCTCTATATCCTACCTGGACAGGGCACGGACATAACCATGAGGATCATCAATGCCGACAGCTCCGAGGCGGAGATGTGCGGCAACGGCATCCGCTGCGTCGCCAAACACGCGGTGGACACCGGCCTCGTCGACAAGGACGAATTCACCATCATGACCGGAAGGGGTGTCCTGAAGGCCAAGGTGAGGAAGGACCCGGACGACGAGTACACATCGTTCGTACAGATCGACATGGGTGCCCCCATCCTCGATGCGAGGAGTGTCCCGGTGGACTTCGACGGAAGATTCATAGACCAGCCTTTCGAGGCGGACGGCGTGAAGTTCCATGCGAATGCCGTCTCCATGGGCAACCCCCACTTCATCACCTTCGACGACATCGGCGAGGAGAACGTGAGAAGACTCGGGCCCGTCCTGGAGAAACACCCGTTCTTCCCCAAGAAGACCAATGTCGAGTTCGCACAGGTGAAAGACGGGAAGATACACATAACGGTCTACGAAAGAGGCGCCGCATGGACGCTCGCATGCGGCACCGGGGCCTGTGCCACCACCGTGGCAGCGGCCCTCAACGGTCTCGTGCCCTTCGATACCCCGGTGGACGTACGTCTGCCCGGAGGATGGCTGAAGATCACGGCCGACAGCAAACTCGGATACGTCCTCATGGAGGGGCCGGCCGAGCTGGTCTATACGGGCGATATCGATTATCTGAGGTGATAACAAATGTCTATGAAATTCAAGCAGGCAGAAAGGCTCCAGAAGCTCCCGCCGTACCTCTTCGTAAGGCTCGAGCAGCTGGCGGCGCAGAAGAAGGCCGAAGGCGTCAAGATGATCGACTTCGGAATAGGGGACCCCGACCTCCCCTGCCCCGGCGAGATAGTCAGGGCCATGAAGAAGGCCGCGGACGTCAACGAGAATCAGAAGTACTCCTCCTCGAAAGGGGAGAAGGACCTCAGGGAGGCCATCGCAGAGTACTACAAGAAGAGGTTCAACGTCAAGGTCAACCCCGACACCGAGGTCTGTGTGACCATAGGGTCGAAAGAGGGGATCTACAACATCGCCCAGGCGTTCGTCAACGACGGGGAGAAGATCATCGCCCCCAACCCCGGATACCCCGTGTACTCGGGAGCGGCCGCCCTGTTCAACAACGCCGTATGTGACAAGGTAACCCTGAAGAAGGAGAACAAATGGCTCCTCGACGTCAAGGAATGCCCCACCGACGCCAAGCTGATGTACATCAACTACCCGAACAACCCGACAGGCGCCATCGCAGACCTGGACTATGTGAAGGACGTGTACAAGTGGGCCAAGAGGAACAAGACCATCCTCGCATACGACAACGCATACTGCGAGATGACGTATGACGGGTACAGGGCACCTTCCGTCCTGCAGGCCGGAAAGGACGCCATCGAGTTCATGTCGTTCTCCAAGACATTCTGCATGACCGGTTTCAGACTCGGATTCGCCGTAGGGAACGAGGAGCTCGTCAGCGGACTGACCAAATGCAAAGGGCAGATAGACTCCGGAGCACCCATCTTCATACAGAAGGCCGCCATCACCGCCCTCCAGATGTACACCGACGACGGATACCTGAAGGAATCCGTCCAGAAGAACATGGACGAGTTCGGCGAGAGGAGGAAGGTCCTCGTAGAGGGACTCAACGAGCTCGGATACGAGTGCGACATGCCCAAGGGAACATTCTACGTGTGGTTCGACTGCGGCAAGACCTCCATGGAGTTCACCCAGGAGATGATCGATAAGGGAGTCATCGTGACCCCGGGCACCGGATTCGGCGGAGAAGATGGATACATCAGGATGGCCGTCACCAAACCCGTCGACCAGATCCAGGAAGCCCTCAGAAGGATGGGCAAGAGAAACGATTGAACCGGGAGGGGCCTTGTGCCCCCCCCCTATTTTTCAGATCACGGTTTGAGAGAGGTTATGGGAACCACGTATACCCCATCCGACCTCCGATATGCGAAAGAAGTCATACCGCAGATCACACAGAGAACGGACGGAGGACGGGCATTCCCGTCTGCGATGAAGAACTTCTGTAAACGGACGAGATTCTTCGCGGCCTCGTCTATCATATTGGCTCCCAACTTTATCTCGAATGCCCCCCATCTCCCGTCGTAAAGTTCGATCGACCCAAGTTTTTCCACACCATTTAGGACCCTCCACGCATACAGCTCCAAAAGAATCCAGCATGAATTTCAGACGTGTATCGGCGATACGTGGCATAAGTCAAAAAGAACACCACCGACTGCACGGAAAAATGAGGGGGGTTTACTTCACACAACCAAATGTCGTATCGCGCCTTGACCCACATGAACAAACATGGGCCCGATGTTTGTTTTACAGACACCGTGCGAACAAAGATATTTAGGTCAATATGCAGTTGTCATCTCATCTGGACGGCCGATGGCAGTCGGCCTTCCGTAGTCGCGCACATATCGTGTGCGGGGATGATCCCATGGAAACGAAAATGGAAAACAGGAAAAAGGCCATGGTCGCACTGGCCGTTATCGCCGCAGTGGCACTTTGCTCCGCAGGTGTCCTCATGATGTCCGATGACGTCGAGGCCGACACCTCCTCCACCGTCACCGCAGAAGGCGACAATGGAACCGAGGACCTCTGCGCCATCGCCTTCGTCACCGTCACCATCGCGGCATTCACCGCGATGTGCGTCATGCTTTTCTGGAAAAAAGAAGAATGACGATCGGCACCACCTCTGATGGATCAAACACTTTACCGATATTCTCGGTTCTTTTAATCCGTCTCATCGCATTCCGACATCGACACCCAGAGACGGTCCGCCCACCCCTGCCAGATATTTTTAAACCTTGATCGACATACGACCTACGATAATCGGTCGAACGAATATGGTATCTGGCCGGCATCGAAAAAAAGCCGGGCACATATAGCGACCAAGTACGAAGGACGGACATGTTTGCCAAAGTACTGGGGCATCGGATGTCGGCCGTTGCGGCCACGATATTCTCCTTTTTGACCGTCATCACATTGCTTCTGCTCTCGTCCCCATCCGTGGATGCGGATCCGACCGGCGCCACCCCGGAAGATGCAATACGTGTCTACGGGAACAGTACCGGTTTCGTATCGGAATGGTCGGGAAAGAACATACAGATACATTATTCCGACACGGTCACATGGGACTTCGGAGACGGTACGGAATCCCACTACTACGACATTACCAGGACCCTGTACGGGATAAGCATATCATCGGCAAGCCACACCTTCGAGGACGGTGCGTACCTCATATCCGTCACCGTAGAGGACTCGGACGGGAATATAAGGTGGACCGACTCCGGATGGTTCAGATTCGGCCCTCCCGTGGTGTCCTTCGTATCCGAGGGTGAGGTCCTGATGACCGTGACCGTATCGTCCGGATCCACGGTATCCGCCCCCGAGGACCCCTCGAAGGAAACCGACGAGGCATACACATATACATTCGCAGGCTGGGAAGGCTACGATCCGGAAATGCGTATCGATAAGGACTATGTATTCACCGCGGTCTTCGATAAGACCCTTCGGGAATACCTCATCGAATACTATTCGGAAAACAGCCTGTTCTTCGAAGACATGAGACCTTACGGGTCCCCTCTCGGGATGACATGGGTCCCGGAGAAGGATTCGGATATCCAATACGACTATGCATTCGTCGGATGGAATACGGAAAAGGATGGGACAGGCGCCTGGTATGATCCGACATCCGCAGTGTCCGGGCCACTCACACTGTACGCCGTCTTCGATAGGACGCCCATAGAATATTGTGTGTCCATCTATGTCGACGGGGAAGAGGCCTCTTGCAGCAACTATGTGTATGGCGATATCCTGAACCTCCCGGACAATCCGTCGAAAACCTCGGACAACAAGTACACATATCCTTTCAAAGGGTGGAATTCGAAGGAAGACGGTTCCGGGGAATGGTACGATGGGTCCTCCGTTGTGACAGGGGACATGTCGATATATGCGGTGTTCGA
>ENA-UEQL01002019-UEQL01002019.1-human-gut-metagenome-genome-assembly--contig:-NODE-2019-length-13703-cov-5.750037_pt1 | contig 13703 bp, 10 predicted proteins | sample MGYA00242905_ERZ507926 | MGnify/ENA primary metagenome ERZ507926 (study PRJEB26167, sample SAMN06115531) | human gut metagenome | host: Homo sapiens | place: China:Henan | collected 2015-09-09...
GGCGGCTCCGCCGTAGTGGGGGCAGGCAGGGGGCTGCCGAGGAGGGCAGGGCGGCCGGCAGGCCGTGCGGCGAAGCCGCACGACGCCCCCCGCCGGAGGCGGGGGCGGGCTCCGCCCCTCCGGGGCGGAGCGCCTGCCGGCCGTGTGCCTGCGGCAAGGGGGCGTTTGGGGTGGGGGCTATGCCTGCGCCTTTTGGCGCTTTTGCCAGAGGAGGTAGCCGAGAAGCGAGAGGGCCGAGACCCCGGCGGTGATGCCGAGGGCGATCCAGAAGGCGGGGGAGCCGGGCTGCGAGACGCTGGCGCCCAGCAGGGTGGCGGCCAGCAGACTGGGCAGCCCGCCGAGGAGCCCGCCCAGCAGGATGGTGGGGTAGGGCGCCCGGATCGAGCCGAAATACATACTGACGATGTCGCCGGGGAGAAGGTAGATGACCCGCAGGAAAAAGGAGAGGAAAAAATGGTGCCCCTGCTGATTTTCAATCAGGGTATCCAGCTTGGGGTAGCGCAGCAGCAGGCGGTTGGTGAGGCCGCTGCCCGAAAACCGGCCGATGCCGTAGGGCAGCGTAAGGACGATGGCGAGCCCTGCAATATTAAGCGCAAGCGCCGCCGCAGGGGAAAACAGGTGCCCGGCGGCGACCTGTATAATGATGATGGGGAAGGCGATGCTCAAGCTTTTGGCGGCGTAGAGGAGCAGCAAAAAGCCGGCGGCAAGCCACGGGTTTTGCGGGGCGTAGGTGAGGATGTCCTCGACGGTGAAGCCGCCGCGGGCAAGCCAGACGGCCACCATGGCAAGGCAGAGGACCAGCGGCAGCAGCCGCAGCGGGTGGAGGTCGTGCAGGGAACGGGATGGGGTTTGCATGGGGTCACTCCTTTGGTGGGATGGATGGGAGGGGCAGGGTCGGCCGGCAGGCCGTGCGGCTGCGCCGCACGCCGCCCCCCGCCGCCTGCGGCGGGGGGCGGGCTACGCCCCCGGAGGGGGCGGAGCGCCTGCCGGCCGTATGCCTGCGGCTTTTGCGGGGTGTGCGGCGGGGGAAAAGCCGCAAAATGCGGTTTGGGACAGAATTTGCTGTTTGTCCCACAATTTTGCGAAACGAGGGGGTTAAATTCGGCGAGGGGATATGGTAAGATAATAATATATGGGGGGTGAAGACTACGGCCGATTCCAACCTGACCAAGCGAGCCCTGGCCGCTGCCATGAAAGAGCTGATGGAGCAGATGCCGTTTTCCAAAATCAGCGTTTCTGATATTGCGGAACGGTGCGGAATGAACCGCAAGAGCTTTTACTATCACTTTAAGGACAAATACGACCTGGTCAACTGGACCTTCGATATGGAGTACCTGCAGCTTTCCAGCCGGCAGGACTACGCCGGGATCTGGGACTTTTTGACGGCGCTGTGCTGCTTCTTCTACGAAAACCGGGCGTTCTACCGCCGGGCACTGCGCATCGAGGGGCAAAACTCCTTCCTTGAGCATTTTAAGGAGGTGCTGGAGCCCTCCGTCAAGTATTATCTGGCGTCCTCCCTTGAGGAAAAGACCTACCAGCAGTTCTGCGTGGATTTCTACGCGGATGCCTTTATTGCGGCGTTCGTGCGGTGGCTTTCCAACAGGGACTGCGTGCCTCCGCAGGAATTTGTGCGGATGCTGAAGGCCAGCATCTACGCCGCAGTGAAGCGTGCGGAGATAGCCGAGGTATAAAAAAGCGAATAATGCCCCCGATCTTGCGGACTATGCAGGGTCGGGGGCTGTTTTTATCGGCGGGCGGAAAGGATGTCCTCCAGCGACAGGTGGGCAAAGGAAAGGCTGTCATCGGGGGAGCCGTCGGGGCGAAGCAGCCGGCAGTCGGCGTCAAAGACGGCACACCGGCTGGGACGGGGGGAGATGGCGCTGTCGATGTAGTGCAGGTCCTCCCAAAGCTCCACCGGGACGCTGTCAAAATGCAGGTCGTTGCGGATGGAGATGGTCTGCCCGTAAAGCGGAGAGGTGTGAATGGGCCGGGGTCCCTCCTCGATGAAGAAGGTGAGGGGGGCGTGCAGCCGTCCGGTATCCGAAAGGGTGTCCTCCAGAAGGTCGGCGCCGGCGGTCCGGGGGGAGTAAAGGCAGTAGGCGGCATACAGCATTTCGCGGCGGCGCATGGCCTCGCATACCTCCTCGGCATCGGTGCCGAAGCGCACCACCGGCATGACATGGGTAAACTGCGCCATCGAGTCAATGGCATCGTCGGTCAGCTCCTCCGGGCCGGTAAAGACAAGGAAGGCGCAGTCCTTTTGGCTTTGCAGCAGCGAAAACAGCCCGACGGGCAGCTGCGGCGCCAGCAGCAGATAGGTGTAGATGCCCAGCTTTTTGCCCTGCTCGATGAGGGCGGTATAGGCGTCCTCGTGGGCGGCAAAGCCCTCCTGCCCGATGACAAGGGTAAGGCACCACGGGATATCGCAGCTGCTTTCGGTTTCCAGCCGGCGGATATGCCGGGCGCCTGCGGTAAGGCTATTGTACCCGAAATTCATACCGAAGCCCAGGAGATGGTCGGTATTGATGTGCAGGGCCATATCGTAGATGATGCGGTAGTAGGCGCTGCTTTCATCCTGCAGGGTCTGCTGTGCCAGCTGCAGGATATGCTGCTGCTCGCCCCCTCCGGCAAAGTTGAGCCCCATATCCACCAGGCTGCGCAGGCTGCGCTCCGGGTCGTTTTTGATGGCGGTCAGCTTTTGCCGCACCACGGTTTGGATGAGGGTGCGGGCGATGGTATTCACGGAACGGTTCTGCATGGGGAACCTCCTCTGTCACACATAGTATTCTATTAAAATTATAGTGCCTGACGCCGCCGGGAGAAAGGGACAATCGGGGGGATATGTCCTAATATATAGAAATTTTCGGGATCGGCGGCGGGGGGCGGTGCAGGGGGCAAGCAGGCGCAAAAAAGCGGGCCGCAGGCCAAACCGTCCTCCGGACGGTTTCGGCGGGCGAAGCCCGCCGGCCCCGGCGGAGCCGGGGCGGCCTGCGGCCCGGGCGGGCTACCTGCAATAGGGAATAGGGGAAGATGAAAGCCGCCCCAAGCCCGGCAAAGGCAAGAAGCGGCTGACTTACTTATCGTAAAACCTGCGCACAGCATCGGGGAGATAAAAAAAGAAGCCAACCCGCTGCTTCATCGAGATGGGCTCCAATTGCCCAGACGGAACACAGTGGTTGACCTCTGTACTGCCAATATAGCACAGGATACCGGCGTTGTCAATACCCATTCTATGGTAGTCCAAATAAAAATGGTGGAGCAGTCCGGAAACTCGGACACATCTACCACCACTGACATGGTACCACAATCCGATACCGCTGTCAATACCCATTCTATGGTAAACCCAACAGCTTTTACGGTACGCTGCATTTGGTTGACAACAAAACCAAAAAAGCTGTTCGCTCCCCGAGGACCCAGACCCTCAACCCGGATGGGTTGATTACTTCCTCTTCAAAGTCGAGCAACAGCTTTTCTGCTTATAATCTACCACAATCCGATACCGCTGTCAATACCCATTCCATGGTAAACCCAACAGCTTTTACGGTACGCTGCATTTGGTTGACAACAGAACCAAAAAAGCTGTTCGCTCCCAAAGGCATCAGACCCTCGGCTCTTTCGAACCGATTACTGCCTCTAAAATGGGGAGCAACAGCTTTTCTGCTAATAATCTACCATAATCTGATACCGCTGTCAATACCCATTCTATGGTAAACATGAAAAAGTCTGCGCTCCCCAAGGGCCGCCAAAAAAGCCCGCCAACACGCACCCCGCCCCGCCCCGCCGCTTCGGAGGGAAAGATAGTGTGAAAGAAAACCGTCAGGGTTGTCTTTCGCATTTAATCAGGGCTGAAACCGACGACTTATGTAAAGGTATGCGCTCCCCGGTTTCACCATAAGAAGGCCGCACTCTTTGTGCGGGTTTCTTATGGTGGAACGGGCAGTGTGATGGGGGAACCGTTTGCGGGTTCCCCCATCGCGTAAAATCAGGACTGGGGCTTCCCCTTTGTATGAGGGTTTACGCTCCCCGGTTTTCCCGTGCAAACCGCCGGTGCGGTTTGCACGGGGAAAGATAGTGTGAAAGAAAACCGTCAGGGTTGTCTTTCGCGTTTAATCAGGGCTGAAACCGGTGGCTTGCATAAAGGTATGTGCTCCCCGGTCTCCACCAATAAAAAAAGAGCCATTCGGCTCTTTTTTTATTGGTGGACCCGAAGGGATTCGAACCCTCGGCCTCCGCGATGCGAACGCGGCGCTCTCCCAACTGAGCCACGGGCCCATCTCTGTGCAGACCTCAAATTCCGCTCACCTATAATAGCACGATTGCCGGGCGGTGTCAAGCAAAAACCGCCGCCGGAACTGCCCCGCCGGGAACTATTTTTACGGGGCAACATAAACTGGTAGCGGGGGAGCAGCAGGCGATCTGCGCCGTACGGCGCCCCCAAATGAGAACCAAGGAGGGAATAAGACCCATGGCTGCTTTTTACAATACCGCAACCCTTTCCTACCGTGATACCTCCACCAATTCCAATACCGTGGAGGGGCAGCTGGTGCAGGTGCTGGCTGCCGAAAAGACCGCCGTGCTGCCCACCTACGGCAGCAGCAATACCGTCACCTATATCGTCAGCATCCGCAATAGCGGCGCGGCCGCCTATACCGGGCTCACCGTCACCGATGACCTGGGCGGGTACGCCTTTGCCGGGGAGACCCGGGTGCCCCTCACCTATGTGGAGGGCTCGCTCAAGTATTACAGCAACGGTACGCTGCAGCCCGCCCCGGCGGTCACCGCAGGCGCCCCGCTGGTAATCGGCGGGATTACCGTTCCGGCGGGCGGCAATGCCCTGCTGATCTACGAGGCCGAGCCTAACGGCTACGCCCCGCCTGCCGCAGGCGGCACCATCACCAATACCGCCTCCATCACCGGCAACGGCCTGACCACCCCGTTGACGGCACAGGCGACGGTCGCAGCAGGGGAAACGCTGCGGCTTTCCATCAGTAAATGCATGAGCCCCACCAGCGTGGTGGAAAACGGAACGGTCACCTATACCTTCTACCTGCAAAACAGCGGCAATACCGCCACGGCCGCCACCGACTTCGTAACGGTCAGCGATACCTTCGATCCCGTCCTGAACGGGCTGACGGTCACGCTGGACGGCACACCGCTGGCCCCCGGCACCAGCTACACCTATAATGCCGCCACCGGCGAATTTGCGACCGCCAGCGGGGTGATCACCGTCCCGGCGGCTACTGCGGTGCAGGATGCCGAAACCGGCCTGTGGCGCATCACCCCCGGCGTGACCAAGCTGGTCATCACCGGCACGGTATAAGCCCCTGCAGGGTGCGGGGCGGCGGAGCCGCGGCGGGCGCAGCCCGCCACGCAGGCGCAGCCTGCGTCTTTCGCCCTGCGGGCGAAAGGCGGCTCCGCCGCTGCCTGCCCCCCGCAGGCGCCCGGAAAGGACAGGCTACAGGCTCTCCAGTATCTCCCGGATGGCCCGTTCCACCTGCTCCACTTCCTCACGGAACTGCCGGGCGGGCAGCCGCACCGCCCCGTGCCCCAAAATAATGATCTGCTCCAGCCCGTCGGAGGTCGCCACCCGTACCCGGTGCTCCTTCGCCAGCGTGTGGGTCACCTTTTCGATATACATATCCGCCGTTTCGGCCTCCTTGGTGTACACCACGTGGATGCCGTGCTGCCGTTCTATGCTGCCGGGATTGCCCTTCACCTTGTAGGCGTCAAATACAAGGATCAGCTCGCAGCGGCGGTAGCCCTGGTAGTTGCACAGAATTTGAATAAGCCGGTGGCGGGCGGCGTCCAAATCGGTCCGGGCCAGCTCCGCCAGCTCCTCCCACGCAAAGATGATATTATAGCCGTCCACCAGCAGGTATTCTGGGCCTTCGGGCAGCGGTACTGCCTTCGGCGGCTTGATGCGCTCGCTCCCGGCGGCTCTCGGGGTATGCATCGCTTCGCCGTTTTTTCGCCGGATGGGCCCGTAGGTCATCTCGAAGATCCGCATCAGCTCCTTATCCTGCAAAAGGGAGCCCCGGTAGGCCTCGCTCCGCTGCCGGGTCACGATCGGCTCATCCGGCACATCGGCAGGCTTCAGCACATCCGTCACGATATGCGCCATCCCCGGCACCTCATCCCACCGGACGGTATGCCCGGCGCCGTGGCTGCAAAAGACCGAATCGGCGGTATTTTCCGTATCGGCGTCACAGTTGTAGCCGCAGGCGGCTATCACCGCTTCGGGGTGCCGGCAGGGCGCATAGCCGTCCGGCTCCCAGGTTAAATGCCCCCGCCCATGGGTATAGCGCACCACCTCGGCGGGGTAGTCCCGCAGCATGGAAAGCGCCGCCGTGCCCCGCAGGGTGGCGGTCTCGGGCAGCAGCTCCGGCGGCTCGGTCTCGGCCTCCCGCTGCTGCAAATCGTTGAGTGCCCGCCCCAGCTGCTCGGTCGGCACCGTCATGGTAAAGCGGCATTGCGGCTCCAGCAGGATGCTCTTTGCCATCCGCAGCCCCTGCCGCACCGCCCGGTAGGTCGCCTCCCGGAAGTCCCCGCCCTCGGTGTGCTTGGGGTGGGCGCGCCCGGCGATCAGCGTAATTTTCATATCGGTGATGGGGGCGCCGGTCAGCACCCCCTTATGGGTCTTTTCGGCCAAATGGGTCAGGATCAGCCTTTGCCAGTTCAGGTCCAGACGGTCGGCGGGGCAGCCGCAGGCAAATTGCAACCCGCTGCCCGGCGGCAGCGGCTCCATCAGCAGGTGAACCTCGGCATAGTGGCGCAGCGGCTCGTAGTGGCCGATGCCCTCCACCGGGGCGGCGATGGTCTCCTTATAAAGGATGCTCCCCTCCTCAAAGCCGATGGCCAGCCCGAAGCGTTCCATGGCCACGCTCTGCAAAATCTCCCGCTGGATCTCTCCCATCAGCCGCACCCGGATCTCCCGCTTCTGTTCCTCCCATTCGGGGCGAAGCTGCGGGTCCTCCTGCGCCAGCTGCCGCAGCTGTGCCAGTGCGGTGCGGGGGTCGGCGCCCTCCGGCAGTACCACCCGGCAGCTGATGACCGGTTCCAATAGCGGCGGGGCCTCCTCACGGGCGGCGCCCAGTCCCTCTCCGGCACGGGTTTGGGTCAGCCCCGTCACGGCGGCCACCGTCCCTGCGGGGATCTCCTCCGCCGTTTGGTATTTGGCGCCGTTATACAGCCGTATCTGGGTGATCTTCTCCCCGTTCGGCAGCGCCATCCTTACCCACAGCGTGCCGCCCGTCACCTTCAGGTGGGTCAGGCGGTTGCCCTGCGGGTCGGTGGATATTTTATACACCCGTGCCGCCGGCTCCGGCAGGTAGGCCGGGGGCAGGGTCAGCCGGTCCAGTCCCTCCAGCAGCCCGGTGATGCCTTCCTGCCGCAGCGCCGCCCCAAAAAAGCAGGGGAACCATTCCCGGCGGGCAGCGGCGGCAGCCAAATGCTCCTTTTTCAGCCTCCCGCCCTCCAGATACTCCTGCATCAGCCCCTCGTTACACAGCGCCAGCGTTTCCTCCTCGGCGTCTGCGGGCAGGCAGGCAGGGGAGAGCTTCTGCTGTAAATTTTGTAAAATTTCGTCCCGGTCGGCTCCCGGCCGGTCCATTTTATTGATGAAAATAAAAACCGGCAGCCGGTAGCGCTCCAGCAGCCGCCACAGCGTTTCGGTGTGCGCCTGCACCCCATCCGTCCCGCTGATGATAAGCAGCGCATAATCCAGCACCGAAAGGGTACGCTCCATCTCCGCCCCGAAGTCCGCATGACCGGGGGTGTCCAGCAGCGTCAGCTCGGTATGGGGCAGCGTCAGCCGTGCCTCCTTGGCAAATATGGTGATGCCCCGGCTGCGCTCCAGCGCATGGGTGTCCAGAAAGGCGTCCCCGTGGTCCACCCGTCCGGCCTGCCGCAGCGCCCCGGCGCCCACCAGCATCGCCTCGGTCAGGGTGGTCTTGCCGCTGTCCACATGGGCCACCAGCCCCAGCGTGATATTCTTTTTTTTCACGGCAAGTCCCCCTTTCCCGCTGCCGTCAGCGGTCTATTTCCCGCAGATACCGGATGCCCTCGCTGATGAATTTTTCCCGGTCAAAGGCCGGGTTGCCGATGGCCTCCTGCACGATGATGCCATCGCACAAAAGCAGCAAAAGCCAGGTGAAAAAGTCCGCCGGCAGGTCGCTGCGCTCCGCTATTTTCTGCCGGATGAGCCCCTGGAAATTACCGTACAGCCCGGAAAGCTCCCGCTGCATGGCGGCGTTTCCCAGCTGCGCCTCGGCCAGGAGCTGAATACGCAGCCCGGCGGAAGCGATATCCCGGTCGGCCACATACCGCACCAGCCGCTCCAGCGAGGTATCCTTTTCCTTATTCTCGGTCCAGCGGATGAGATCCTCCCACTGCTCCCGCAAAAAGTCCTCGGTCAGCTCCATAAAGATCTCGTTTTTGGTTTTATAATGGTAGTACAGCGTCCCCTTGGAGATCCCCGCCGCCGCAGCGATATCCGCCAGCGAAAGCTCCGCCAGCGGGTGGGTTTTTAAGAGCTCGGCCGTTGCCAGTAAAATCTTCTCTTTGATATTATCCTTTCTCGGTGCTGCCATGATGGGCTCCTTTCTCATTTCTGACAAAATGATACCATGAAATGCCCCGTCTGTCCATCAAAAATGCGCTGCGGGATATTGACATTTCCCGATTCCGGGGGTATCATTAGGGTAGAGTCGGCCGCTTGGCCGACAATGACGGGAGGTGCCGCAAAATGAACATCACAAAGCTGAACCGGCGGCTGGAAAAACACTTCGGCGGGGCGGTCTCGGCACGGCTTGATGAGGACCGCATCCTGCTGTCCGGTCATCTGGCCACATGGGCGGAGGTCATCGAGGCCTGCTCCATGGCGGCCACAAAGTACAGCCGCATCCATGTGGTCAATGATATCCGCTGCGATGAGGTGGGGGAGCAGCCCATGCGCTGTCCCTCTCTGCGGGATAGCGCCTTGGAGGGGCAGCACCCCGATGTCCTCATCATCGGCGGGGGCATTTCCGGGGCGTCCATCGCGCGGGAGCTTTCCAAGTGGAATCTGGATATCCTGCTGGTGGAAAAGGAAGCCGACCTTGCATTGCAGGCCAGCGGCCGCAATGACGGCGAGGTGCACCCCGGCATCGACCTTTCCACGGGGTCGCTCAAGCATCACTACATCCGCCGGGGCAATGAACACATGGAAAGGGTCTGCCGGGAGTTGGGCGTGCCGTTTCACCGGGTGGGGCAGTATGTCTGCTTCGAAAAAGCCTCCCTCAAGCCGATGATCGCCATGTACTGCCGCATCCGCAAAAACCGGGACGGCATCAGCGATACCGAGCTGATCTCCGGGGAGGAGCTTTCCCGCCGGGAGCCCAACCTGCACTTTGCCTTTGCCATCTCCAATCCGTCCTCCGGCTGCGTCTGCCCCTACGGGCTCACCATCGCCTATGCCGAAAATGCCGTGCAGAACGGCGCCCGGGTCTCCCTCAATACCGCGGTGCTGGGCATGGAGCTGAAGGACGGCAATATTTACAGCGTCACCACCAACCGCGGCACCCTCTATCCGGCGCTGGTCATCAATGCGGCCGGTGTGTTCGCCGAGGACATCGCCGCCATGGCGGGCGACCGCTTTTTCTCCATCCATCCCCGCCGCGGCACCAATTCCATTCTGGATAAAAAGGCCGGGGCATATATGCACACCATCGCCTCCATCAAGGATGTGACCCGCAACACCATGCACTCCAAGGGCGGCGGCATCCTCCACACCGTGGATGATAACCTTCTGGTCGGCCCCGACGCCGTGGAAACATGGGAAAAGGAAAATACCGAGACCCACCGGGAAAGCATCGATACCGTTTTCCGCAAGCAGACCCGCACCATGAAAAAGCTCTCCCGGGGGGATATCATCACCTACTTTACCGGGGTGCGCGCCCCCACCTTCGAGGAGGACTTCATCATCGAAATGGGGCGGAAAACCGGGAATATCCTGCACTGTGCCGGCATCCAGTCGCCGGGGCTTACCACCGCCCCGGTCGTTGCCTTGGATATCGAAAAAATGGCGGTGGAGTACCTTTCCCGCAGCAGGCAGGTCACCCCAAACGAGCAATATGACCCCATCCGTCCCGCCCCGCCCGTCCTGCGGGAAATGAGCGACGAGGAACGGGCGGCATTCATCCGGCAGAACCCCGATTACGGCGTGATCGTCTGCCGCTGTGAGGAGATCAGCCGCGGGGAAATATTGGACGCTTTGCGTTCTCCCATCTGCGTCCCCACCGTGGACGGCGTAAAGAAACGGGTTCGTCCCGGCATGGGGCGCTGCCAGGGCGGGTTCTGCTCGCCGCTGGTCACACAAATGATCGCCGAATTCCTGGGGGTACCGCCGGAGGAGGTCCGAAAGTCCTCCGAAGAAGCGGTCATCACCTACGGCAAAACCAAGTAAGGGAGGGGAGACTATGCGTTCTGTTGATGTTCTCATTATCGGCGGAGGCCCTGCGGGGCTGGCCGCTGCCATAGCTGCCCGCAAAAACGGCGCCGAGGTGCTGCTGCTGGAACGGGAGGCCCGTCTCGGCGGCATCCTCAAGCAGTGCATCCATGACGGCTTCGGTCTGGTGCGCTACGGCGAAAAGCTCTCCGGCCCCGAATATGCCGGCCGCTTCATCGATGAGTTCCGTGCCCTGGAGATCGAGGCGCTGACCCTCACCTTTGTCACCCGCATCGAAAAAAAGCAGGAGGGCTTTCTCATCACGGCGGTGAACCGCGAGGGGCTGGAACAAATCCATACCAAGGCGCTTATTCTGGCCACCGGCTGCCGGGAACGGACGGCAAAGCAGGTGTCCATCCACGGCACCCGCCCCGCCGGGGTCTTTACCGCCGGGACGGCGCAGCATTTCACCAATCTGTTGGGGCTGCTCCCCACCAAAAAATGCGTCATTCTCGGCAGCGGGGATATCGGTCTCATCATGGCACGGCGGCTGACGCTGGAGGGCGCCGAGGTGCTGGGCGTCTATGAAGCCAAGCCCACCCCGTCGGGGCTGACCCGCAACCTGCACCAGTGCCTTCACGATTTTAATATCCCGCTGCACCTTTCCCACACCGTCACCCGGGTGTTCGGGCAGGATCGGCTTTCCGCCGTGGAGATCATGCAGGTGGATGAAAGGATGAACCCCATCCCCGGCACCGCGCAGCGGGTGGAATGTGATGCCCTCATCCTTTCGGTGGGGCTTATTCCCGAAAACGAGTTGGCCGAGGGGCTGGGCGTCGTCATCGACCCCAAAACGAAAGGCCCCCTGTGCGATGCCGGTCTGATGACCTCGGTTCCCGGGGTATTCAGCTGCGGCAACGCCCTGCACGTCAATGATTTGGTGGATTATGTTTCCCAAAGCGGCGAGACCGCCGGGCAGAACGCCGCCCGCTACCGCCCGGAGCAGCAAAGAACGCTGATCCCGGTGACGGCGGGGGAGGGGCTGCTGTATGCCGTCCCGCAGCGGCTGGACCTGCAAAGCGACAACAGCGCCGTGATCCTTTATTTCCGCAGCCGCCAAAATCTGGGTCGCTGCCGCCTTGTCATCACCGCCGACGGCCGGGAGCTTTTCACCCGGAACTATCCCTTCCTGCGCCCCCCGGAGATGGAACGGCTGACGCTGGACCTTTCCGACCGCGGACTGACCGCGGAAACCGAAATCAAGCTGGAAATAGAGGTGATGCCGGATGCGTGAACTGACCTGTATCGTCTGTCCCCGGGGCTGTACCCTGCAAATCACCGGGGAGGCGGGAAGCTATACCGTTACCGGCAATGCCTGTAAACGGGGCGAGCAATTCGCCGTTGCCGAGATGACCTGCCCCATGAGAACCCTATGCACCACCGTAAAAACCGCTTTTCCCGCGGTGCCGGTCATCAGCGTCCGAACATCACGGGAGATCCCCAAGGAGAGGATCTTCGATGTGATGCGGGAGATCAATCACCTCTGCATCACCCACCCCACCGGGCGGGGAGAGGTCATACTGCAAAACGTGCTGGGCCTGGGAGCGGATATCATCGTGACCGCCGACTGGCCGGAGGAACAAGATAAGGAGGATCGTTATGAGCAATAAACCGTACAAAGGCTTTGAACCCAAGTGGCTGCTGACCCCCGCCCCGGAGGGCAGCTACCGTTCCATCTTCCGGTGGGGCGACCCCGAATTCTTCAAATATCCCAAGGAGTCTCTCTACAAGCTGATGAAAGAGACCTTCCACATGACCGATGACGACTTTAAGGACTATGCCGATGACATCGGCTTTGACCGGGTGGAGCTGCCCGATCACCCTTCCGGAATGGCCCCGGAGCATCTGCAGGCCCTCCGGGAGATCGTCGGCGAGGAATTTGTCACGACCGATGACTACGCCCGGCTTTCGGTGGCCTACGGCTGCACCGGCTATGACCTTCTGCGGCTGCGCCATAAGCAGATCGACAGCCTGCCGGATGTGGTGGTCTACCCCGATACCGCCGAGCAGGTGGAAAAGATCGTCTGCTATGCGGCACAGCACCATATCCCGCTGTATGTTTACGGCGGCGGCAGCTCGGTCACCCGCGGCGTGGAGCCCATCAAGGGCGGCATTTCGCTGGATATGAGAAAGCGCTTTAATAAGATCATCAGCTTCAATGAGGTGGATCAGACCATCACCGTGCAGGCGGGGCTTTCCGGCCCCATGCTGGAGGAGGCCCTGCAGGACGCCCCCAATCGCTTCGGCGCAAAGCGCCAATATACCTGCGGCCACTTCCCCCAAAGCTTCGAGTACAGCAGCGTGGGTGGCTGGGTGGTCACCCGCGGCGCCGGCCAGAACAGCACCTACTACGGTACCATCGCCGATATCGTCCTTTCGCAAAAATATGCCACCCCCATCGGGCGCATCGTTACACCGCACTACCCGCGTGAGGCCACCGGCCCCGATCTCAACCAAATCATGATGGGCTCGGAGGGGACCTTCGGCGTGCTGACCGAGGTGACCCTCAAGGTATTCCGCTGGCAGCCGGAAAACCGCAAGCGGTTCTCGTATATGTTCCGGGACTGGGAAACGGCCATGGCCGCCGCCCGTGAAATGATGCAGTGCGAATGCGGCTATTCCTCGGTGTTCCGTCTTTCCGACCCCGAGGAAACCCGACTGATGCTGCGGCTTTACAATGTGGACGAAACGCCGCTGGCCCCCCTGATGGATAAGCTGGGCTACAAGGATATGGAGCGCTGCATGTTCCTCGGCTTTACCGATGGCGAAAAGGGCTTTTCCAAAAACGTGGCGAAGAATATCCACCGCATTGCCCGGCGGTACGGCGCCATGCCCATGACCGGCTATGTGACCAAGAGCTGGGAAAAGGGCCGCTTCAATGACCCCTACCTGCGGGATACCCTGATGGATTTCGGGGTCATCACCGATACGCTGGAATGCAGCGTCAACTGGTCCAATATGGCGCAGGTTCATCGGGATGTCCGTGCGGTGTGCCATGCCCTGCTGGATACCATCGTCACCACCCACATGAGCCACTGCTACCCGCAGGGCGCCAACCTGTACTTCATCTTCATCACCCGGATGAACGATGCCGCTGAATTTAAGCGCTACCACACCACCATTCTGGATGCCATCCAGAAATCCGGCGCGGCCATCGCCAGCACGATACCCACGGCGGTGAACGCGACGGACACAAGGTTAGCAATCGAGTTTGCCCTGC
>ENA-UEQL01002030-UEQL01002030.1-human-gut-metagenome-genome-assembly--contig:-NODE-2030-length-13666-cov-10.791375_pt1 | contig 13666 bp, 10 predicted proteins | sample MGYA00242905_ERZ507926 | MGnify/ENA primary metagenome ERZ507926 (study PRJEB26167, sample SAMN06115531) | human gut metagenome | host: Homo sapiens | place: China:Henan | collected 2015-09-09...
CCGGCCAGCTTCTCGCGCAGGCGCTTGACATGGACGTCGATGGTGCGGCTGTCGCCGTAGTATTCGAAGCCCCACACCTCGTCCAGCAGCTGGTCGCGGGTGTAGACGCGGTTCGGGTGGGAGGCCAGACAGTTCAGCAGTTCCAGCTCCTTGGGGGGAGCCTCCACCACCTTGCCCTTGACCCGCAGCTCATAGCTGTTCATGTCCAGACGCAGGTTGTCGAATTCGATCACGCCCTCGGTGCTCTCGGCAGCAGCCGTGGTGGTCTGGCAGCGGCGCAGCACCGCCTTGATGCGGGCCACCACTTCCTTGGCATCAAAGGGCTTTACCATGTAATCGTCTGCACCCAGCTCCAAGCCCAGCACCTTATCAAAGGTCTCGCCCTTGGCCGTGAGCATCATCACCGGGGTGTTGCCCGCCTTGCGGATGCGGCGGCACACTTCCAAACCGTCCATCTTGGGCATCATCACGTCCAGCAGCACCATATCGGGCTTGACCTGATTGAACTTTTCCAGACCTTCTTCGCCATCGTTTGCCACCGTGACCTGATAGCCCTCCTTGGTCAGGTACAGCCGCAGCAGCTCGCAGATATTGGTATCGTCGTCCACAACGAGGATCTTTTCGTTGGCCATAATGATCTCCTCCCATTTTATCGGATGCCCGCCGGGGCGGACAGAGCAGCAAAGTATTCCACTTCTTATTATACGGAAGAGTTATGACAAAATAAAGAAGGATTTGTATGATTTTTTCACAATTCCGGCCCGGCCTTACTCGATCATCAGCCGGATGATCTCCTCATTGGTCTCCTTCATGCCGTCCTTGCCCAGACGGCCGATGCCCTTGATGGTGGTCTCGATGTCCTTCATCACGATGCCGTCGCCGCCCTTGAACTCCTGATGGCACTTGTACATGTTGTAGCCAAGCAAGGCCGCGTCCACCGAGGATGCGATCTTTGCCGCGCAGGAGGCCTTTGCGCCGTCGCACACGATGCCGGACACGATGGCCAGCGCATTGACCACCGTGTGGATGGCGGCCTGATAGCCGTCGCCGCACAGATATACGATGCCCGCGCCAGCGCCCGCACCAGCACTGACTGCGCCGCAGTAGGCGGACAGGGTGCCGATGCCGGTCTTTTCGTGGATGGCCACCAGATTGGAAATGATGAGGGCACGGTAAAGCTTTTCCTTGCCGCTGTGCAGCTCCTTGGCATATTCAATGAGCGGCACCGAGCAGGTGATGCCCTGATTGCCGCTGCCGGAGTTGATGATGACCGGCAGCTCACAGCCGTTCATGCGGGCATCCGAACCGGCGGCCGCCTTGGCCTTGGCCCGGATAGACACATCGTTGCCGTAGGTAGAAAGCAGCACCCGGCCGATGTTCGCGCCATAGTCGCCCAGAAGGCCCTCCTCTGCAATGGCGTTGTTGTAGCGGATCTGACGTTCCAGCAGGTCCGCCACATCCTGCAGGTCGGCCGTCTCGGCAAAATCCCAGATGTCCTTCATGTTCAGCAGGCTGCGGTCGGCCCGGCTGTCCCGCCGGGCCTCCTCGTTCAGCAGCGGCTTTTCGTAGAGCACCCGGCCATTCTTTTCGATCAGGCAGATGTTGGTGTGAAAATCCGCAATGCGCACCTTTGCGTAGGAATCCCCGCTGCGCTCGGTAACGATGATATCGAACACATGCCCCTGCTCGATGTGCTGGATGGAAATGGGCACCGTCTGCAGATAGTCCCGGATGGCAGCCTTCTTGTCCTCGCTGACCTCGGAGATGACTTCCAGCTCTCTGTCTGCCGAACCGGCAATGATGCCCGCTGCCACAGCGGCTTCCATGCCTTTCAGGTGGCCGGTGTTAGGCACGATGACGCTCTTCACATTCTTAATAATGCTGCCGCTCACCTGCAGCTGCACGCTTTCGGGCAGTGCGCCCAGCACCTCGCGTGCCCGGGCCGCAGCATAAGCCAGTGCAATGGGCTCTGTGCAGCCCATTGCCGGGATGAGCTCCTCTTTTAATATTTCTACATACGCCTGATAGCGCGGATCACTGCGTTCCATGACGGGTCCCTGCCTTTCCTGTCGATTCAATATTTACCAACAGGAATAGTATACTATAGAACCCGCGCAATGTAAAACAAATTCTTCCCCGCCCGCAGGACCGGCTATTGCAAAGCGCAAACCGCAGAAGTAGAATAGGAGCATCCAAATCGATAAATCCATGGAGGGTCTCCCTATGATCGAAAAAGAAGTACAGGAGCTGCTGTCCTTCATTGACGGCAATCCTACCGCATACCACACCACTGCATCCGTCCGGAACATTCTGCTGAAGGAGGGCTTTTCCGAGCTGCTGGAGAGCCGCCGGTGGCAGCTGGAACCCGGCGGGAGCTATTTTGTCTGCCGCAACGGCTCCAGCATCCTTGCGTTCCGCATGGGAGAGCAGCTGGAAAACTACAGCTTCAACGTGGCCGCTGCCCACACGGATTCCCCCTGCTTCCGCATCAAGGAAAACGCCGAGATCCATATGGGCCGGAAGTACACCAAGCTGAACACCGAGGGCTACGGCGGCATGATCTGCTCCACATGGATGGACAGGCCGCTGTCGGTGGCAGGCCGCGTGCTGATAAAGGAGAACGATGCCATCACCTCCCGCCTGCTCACGCTGGACCGCGACCTGCTGATGATCCCCAGCGTAGCCATCCACATGGACCGTGAAGTCAACGACAAGGCTTCCTACAACAAGCAGGTGGATATGCTGCCCCTGCTGGGCGGTGCCGCCGAGGAAGGCGTGCTGAAAAAGCTGGTCGCTGCTGAGCTGCAGGTTGCAGAAGAGCAGATCCTTGGCAGCGACCTGTTCCTCTGCATCCGCGAAAAGGCCGCCGTCTGGGGCTGCAATGAGGAGTTCATCTCCTCCGGCCGTCTGGATGACCAGCAGTGCGTGTTCGGCATCCTGAAGGGTTTTCTGAACGCGCACTGCGCCCAGTCCATCAATGTTGCCGCCTTTTTCGACAACGAAGAAGTGGGCTCCGGCACCAAGCAGGGCGCGGCTTCCACCTTCCTGTACGACGTTCTGCACCGCATCGCGCAGAACGTCTGCCCCAGCGATGAGGACTTCCACCGTGCGGTGGCGTCCAGCTTCATGTTCAGCGCCGACAACGCCCACGCCGTGCACCCCAACCACCCGGAATATACCGATGTGAACAACTGCACCTACATGAACGAGGGCGTTGTGGTCAAGGTGCACGCCGGCCAGAAGTACACCAGCGACGGCATGAGCATGGCCGTTGCCAAAGAGCTTGCCTCCCGCGCCGGTGTCCCGCTGCAGTATTTTGCCAACCGTTCCGATAAAGTCGGCGGCAGCACTCTGGGCAACCTTGCCATGGCACAGGTATCCATGAACTGCGTGGACATCGGCCTGCCCCAGCTGGCCATGCACTCCTGCTACGAGACCGCCGGTGCCCGGGACATCGTTTCTCTCATCCGGCTGCTGGAGGAATTCTACGCCAGCCATTTTGAGGAGACCGCGTCCGGCACCCTTGCCATCTGCAAGTAAGACCCGTACAACCTGAATCATAAGGACTGCCCGTGGAAAAGCAGCACTGCTTTTCCACGGGCGGCTTTTCGTTTCCACTTAAGTGAGTATTGAGAAAAAACGTCCATTGTGCTACAATTATCCTGTTATAATATCGCTTTTTACCGCAGCGTAAAATCTTTTTCGCAAGGAGTATAATAAAATGAAATTAGGTATCGTCGGCCTGCCGAATGTCGGCAAGTCCACTCTGTTCAATGCCATCACCTCCACCAAGAACGCAGAAGCCGCAAACTATCCCTTCTGCACCATCGAGCCGAACAGCGGCATCGTAGCCGTACCGGACAAGCGTCTGGACAAGCTGGCCGAGATCTGGCAGACCAACAAAAAGACCCCTGCCATCGTGGAGTTCGTGGATATCGCGGGCCTTGTAAAGGGTGCCAGTCAGGGCGCGGGCCTTGGCAACAAGTTCCTGGGCCACATCCGCGAGTGCGATGCCATTGTGCATGTAGTGCGCTGCTTTGACGATGACAACATCATCCATGTGGTGGAGGATGTTTCCAAGGCTGAGGCCGTGGACCCCATTGCTGACATCGATGCCATCGACTACGAGCTGATCCTGTCCGACCTTGAGGTGGTGCAGAACCGCGCAGGCCGCATGGCAAAGGCTGCCAAGAGCGGCAACAACAAGGGTGCTGCCGCCGAAGCCGCATGGCTGCAGCAGCTGGCCGACCACCTGAGCGCCGGCAAACCTGCCCGCAGCTTCGATTTTGACGAGGGCGATGCCGAGCAGCAAGCTGTTCTGCATGAAATGGGCCTGCTGAGCGCAAAGCCGGTGCTGTACGCCTGCAACGTGGGCGAGGACGACCTGATGGAGGGCATCGAAAACAACAAGTATGTCCCGCTGGTGGCCGCACGCGCCAAGGAAGAGGGCGCACGCTACATTCCCATCTGCGCCAAGACCGAGGAGGATATCGCCGACTACTCTCCCGAGGAAAAGAAGGCTTTTCTGGCTGAAATGGGCATTGAAGCCAGTGGTCTGGACAACCTCATCACTGCCAGCTATGATCTGCTGGGCCTGATTTCCTTCCTGACCGACGGCAAGAAGGAGTGCCGCGCATGGACCATCCGCAAGGGCACCAAGGCACCGCAGGCTGCCGGCAAGATCCACAGCGATTTCGAGCGCGGCTTCATCCGTGCCAGCGTCATTGGCTACAGCGATCTGGAAGCCAACAACTTCGATTACGCCGCCGTCAAGGCCAAGGGTCTGCAGCGCACCGAGGGCAAGGAATACGTTGTCAACGATGGCGATGTGATCGAGTTCCTGTTCAACGTCTGATATCGAAATAGCAGCCATGTAAAACTCTGCCGGGCTTGCCCTCTCCGTCTGCTCACTGCGTTCGCATCCACCTCTCCCAAAGGGAGAGGCCTTGGCACAGAGATAAAGTTTGCCGCCACGACCCCACCTGTGAAAATAGCGTTTGTTGCGGCCCGCAGGCCGCAACAAACGCGAAATAAAAATATTCTTTCCGCTGTACATGGCCAGAGCAAAGCGGAGGCCATTCAAAATCGTCCCGCCATCCGTAAGGACGCTGAAAAAAAAATCAATCCTACTATAAAAGGAGTTCACCATGATTTTCGGTATTATGGGCGCAATGCCCGATGAAGTCGATCAGCTGTGTGCAAAGCTGGAAAACGTCACCGTGGAGCCCTACGGCGGCGTGGATTACCACAAGGGCACGCTGGCCGACAGACAGGTGGTGGTGTGCTGTGCCGGCATGGGCAAGGCCAATGCCGCCGCCACCACGCAGGTGCTCATCACAAAATTCGGCGCGGAGAAGATCATCTTTTCCGGCATCGCAGGCAATATGACCTCGAAGATCGGCATTGGCGATGTGGTCATCGGCAAGACCGTGCTGTACCACGATGCACAGCTGGACATGATCTGCCAGAACCCGCCGTTCCTCAAGGAATACACCGGCGACCCGGAGCTGATCGCTGCCGCCGAAAAAGCCTGCGCCGAAGCAGGTGTGAAGGCTCTGGTGGGCAAGATCGCCACCGGCGACCTGTTTGTGGGCGACAGTGAAACCAAGGCTGCCATTGAAGCCAAATGCGCCCCCGACTGCGTGGAGATGGAAGGTGCCGCTGTGAGCCAGATCGCCGCCAAGAACGGTGTGCCCTGCGTCATCCTGCGCGCCATGAGCGACAACGCTGACGAGGACGGCCACGAGGTGCTGGTGGTGAAAAAGTTCAGCATTGCGGAATATGTAGCCACCGCCACCAAGATCGTGGCAGCAATGGTGGAAGCACTGTAAAAGGATGTGCCGCTTTTGCGGCAATGACCCCGCCCGTCAGGCAGCTGTACCTGACGGACGGGGTCGCTTTTTTTCATGCGCCGCAGCGCAGCCTTATAAGAACTGTTCCAGCTTTACCCGGCTATCCTCCTGAAACTCCTGCAGCCTTTGGGCAAGGCGCTTTGCACCGGGCGCGGCATTGGGGTAATCCTTCTGGGCCTTTACGCAGTCCACCACCCCCATGCCGCTGCCCTGTGTGAGCATCTCGGCCAGATTGCGGGTGGACTTGTCCGTGAGGGTCTTCATACTGATGCCCATTTTCGTGTTCAGCTTTGCCATGGCGCTCTGCCCCTGCGCGGTGCCGCCGCAGGCCTCGATGGCGGTGTGCGCTTCCTGATTGAGCTGGTGGTACACATTGCGCTGGCGCAGCAGCTCGGCCTTGAACTGCACATCGTCGGTCATCGGCACGATCTGTTCCAAGGTGTTCTTGCCCATCTCGGTATTCTGCACCACGGCTTCCAGCAGGTTCAGGTTGTCGTTTTTCTGGTTTTCCATACAAAAAATCCCCCTTCTGGCCTTAGTCTGCGCCAAAAGGGGGATTTTATACACTGGTTTTATTCTGCACGCATCTGATCGCCGCCGGCGTTCTGTGCCTCCCGCAGGCGTGCGTCGCACAGCTCATACAATGCCTGCCAGTTCTTTGCAGGGACATCCTCAAGGCTCGCCACGCCGCAGCTCAGGGTAAAGGGCACCCGGCGCATCATGCCGGTGGTGGTGATACACTCCCGGGGCATCTGCCGATACAGGTTCTGCATTTCCTCTGCCAGCTGCTTGCCGTCGGCGTCCAGACAGCCCACCGCAAAGATGCTGCCGGTCAGGCGGCAGACCACGCGGGCCGCAGGGGTATCAAAGCTCTTTTTCCACTGGTTGCCCACAAAGCAGTGCAGCTGGTCCATCACAGGCTGGCCGTAGGTATCCCGCAGCTTCTGGCCGTTGTCGATGCTCACCAGCGCCACAGCCGCCTTGCGGCCCTGCGCTGCACACTGTTCCAGCTTTTGGGCAAACACCGTTTCCAGATAGCGGCGGTTGTACACGCCGGTAAGGAAATCGTGGCTCATATCCTCGCGGCACAGTTCCCGCTCCCGGGGTGTCATGCGCTCTTCCGGCAGCACATTGCCTGCCAGCGGTGCACTCATTTCCAGCTCCCAGCATTTGCCGTCCGCTTCCACTCTGCGGTGCAGCACACAGTCCACACGGCCATTGCGCAGCTCGTAGTCCACCCGCAGGCCATCGTCCTGCCAGCCGTCACAAAGCGGTGCTTCGGTCAGGGTCACTGCCTCAAATACGGCCTGCGCTGAGCGTGCAAGTTCCCGTAGATCCTGCTCGGTACATTCTTTCTTCATGTAATTTTCCCCATCATCTGCGCACGCGGCGCTCCCGTATCCCGCGTGCAGTCACCTGTTCCCCATACGTTCAGGAACCATCTGCCGCATTATGCATCCCGCGCCCGCCCTGTTTCCGGAAATGCCGGGAACGCATCAGGCAAAGAAAAATGGCATAATGCTGCTTTAGCAACATTATACCATTCAGCTTCCGATTTTACCAGCAAAACGCACAATTTTCTGCCGGAGTTTTTATATTTTCGTCAAATTGCTAAGCTCCCGCCGCTCTGTGCCTTCTGTTTATACGCGGCAGTACACACTGCACTCGTCGTGGATGGTCTTGGCCAGTGCCTTGGCGGCAAAGCCGTCAGCGGCGCGCCATGCCCAGTTTCCGCCCAGCTTGCCGGGGGTATTCAGGTGTGCTTCCGCACCCAGACCCAGCCAGTCGTACATGGGGATGATAGCCCGGTCAGCCACCGACCCCAGCGCTGCGCGCAGCAGAGCGATGCGGACATCATCGGTCCGGATGGCCGCCAGCTCCTTTGCGGTGGGCTTTACGCCGGTCAGGTGCAGGTAAGCGGCAGCGGCAGCCTTTTCCTTTTCGGAAGCGCCGTTCTCCCACCAGTCGGTCAGGGTGGTGTTATCGTGAGTGCCGGGATACACCACGCTGTTCTTGACGTGGTTGTGGGGCAGATACTCGCTGTCCCCACCGCTGAAGGCGAACTGCAGCACCTTCATGCCCGGGAAGGTGCTGTCGGCCAGCAGCTTTCGCACGCTGGGGAACAGTTCACCCAGATCCTCGGCAATGATGGGCAGCTTGCCAAGGGCAGCTTCCAGCGCATCGAACAGCTCCATGCCGGGGCCGTTCTCCCACTTGCCGGTGCGGGCGGTGGTGCTGTCCGCCGGGATGGCCCAGTAGGTATCGAAGCCGCGGAAGTGGTCGATGCGCAGCAGGTCGTAGATGCCCAGTGCGTGGCGCACCCGGCGCACCCACCACGCGTAGCCGGTCTTTTTGTGGTAGGCCCAGTTGTACAGCGGGTTGCCCCACAGCTGACCGTCGGCAGAGAAGTAATCCGGCGGGCAGCCCGCCACACGGGCAAAGCCGCCGTCGGCATCCAGCTCAAACAGCGCGCCGCCCACCCATGCATCCACCGAGTCAGCAGAGACGTAGATGGGGATATCACCCAAAATCTGCACGTCCTTTTTGTTGGCGTAGGCCTTCACCACCTGCCACTGGGCCGCAAACTTGTACTGCACGAACTTCCAAAAGCCGATCTCTTCCTCGTTTTCGGCGGCAAAGGCAGCAAGGGCCTTCTTATCGCGCAGGCGGTAGGGCTTGTCCCACTCCACCCAGTTCTTCATGCTGTTGGCCGCTTTCAGGGCCATGTACAGGGCGTAGTCGTCCAGCCATTCCTCATTGGCGAGGGTAAAGGCATAGTAATCATCCGGGAAGTAATAGCTGCAGCCGTGCAGCCCAGCGCACTGCTTGCGCCATGCGGCGTAGGCGGTGCGCAGGACTTTAAAGCGGCTCACATACAAAGTGCCGTAGTCCACCTCTTTGGGGTCTGTGCCCCATTTTTCGGCCTTGAGCTGGGCGGCGGTGAGCAGGCCTTCTTCCTTCAAAGCGTCGAGGTCGATAAAATAGGGGTTGCCCGCAAAGGCCGAGCAGCTCTGATAGGGGCTGTCACCGTAGCCGGTGGGACTGAGCGGCAGGATCTGCCAGATCTTCTGGCCCGCTTGTGCCAGAAAATCCACAAACTTGAATGCTTCCTTGCCAAAGCAGCCAATACCGTAAGGGCCGGGCAGGCTGGACACCGGCATCAGGATTCCACTTTCACGCATGCTATTACCTTCCTCATTTTTAACATTTTATGGGAATATCGTTGTTTCTTATCATAACATATCCGCAGACTATTTTCCACAGGCAAAAAACGTGGTATACTTATTTTTAAACTGGGTGTGTATCCCTTTTTCGATTTTAAATAGCCTCCGCTTTCGCTCTGGCTATGTTCAGCGGAATCCAGATTTTTTTTCGCGTTTGTCGCGGCCTGCGGAACTTGTCGGGGCAAAGCCCCGCCATCTGCTGACGCAGACCGCTCGCCGCTTAAAAGCCCCACCGGGGCTTTCATTGCTGCGCAAACGCGGGCCGCTCCAAACGCATTTTCACCAGAAGGGCCGAAACCGGCAGATGCAGTAAAATCTCTTTTGTTGTTGGCCTTTACGGCCCCTTGCGTGAAAAAGCAGAATTGGAACGACCGCAGTCGTTCCAATTCTGCAAAAATAAAAATAAATTTTCCGCTGAATATGGCCAGAGCCTGCGGCGGCCATTTTAAATCGTCAAACTGCACCCTGAACAGGAGGTACCCGCGCCATGCAGCGCACAGAAAAATACTTTGAACAGGACGCTTTCCGCACCCAGTGCGAGAGCACCATCCTTGCCGCAGAGCCGGACGAAAAGACCGGCGGCGGGCGCATTGCGCTGGACGGCACGGTGTTTTACCCGGAGGGCGGCGGTCAGCCTGCCGACCGGGGCACCCTGACCCTGCCGGACGGCACCACGCTGAATGTGACCGATGTGCACGAGCATGACGGCATCCTCTGGCACAGCGTGGACGCTCTGCCGGAAAGCGCTGTTCCCGGCACTGCCGTTTCCGGCTGCATCGACTGGGAATGGCGCTTTGACAAAATGCAGCAGCACACCGGTGAGCACATCCTTTCCGGCATCCTGCACCAGATGTTCGGGGCCGAGAACGTGGGCTTCCACATCGGTTCCGAGGCTGTGCGCATGGACACCAGCGTGCCCATTTCTGCCGAGGGCCTGCAGGCAGCCGAGCTTGCCGCCAACCGCATCGTGTGGCAGGATGTGCCGGTGCTGGTCAGCTACCCCACCCGGGAGGAGCTTGCCGCCCTTGTCTACCGCTCCAAAAAGGAGATCGAAGGGCAGGTGCGCATCGTGACCATTCCCGGTGCGGATGTCTGCGCCTGCTGCGGCACCCACACCCGCACCACCGGACAGGTGGGACAGATCAAAATTCTGGCCAGTGAGAACTACAAGGGCGGCGTGCGGCTGAGCGTGGTGTGCGGCCAGCGGGCATTGCTTGCTGCACAGGCTATGCGCCAGCGGCAGGCAGAGATCGGGGCGCTGCTCTCGGCCAAGGCCGACCAGACCGCTGTGGCGGTGCATCGCGTCTACGATGAGTATACTGCGCTCAAGTTTACACACTTTGGCGTATGTTCTCAGCTGTTTGATGCACTTGCCCAGCTGGCAAACCCCGGTGAGGATGCCATCCGCACAGTGCCCGGCCTTGACCCGGACGGCCTGCACCGGCTGGCGGTGCGCCTGACCGAAGCCACCACCGGTCTCTGCGCCGCCCTGACCCCCACCGAAAAGGGCACCGGCTACTGCATCGCGCAGGCAGACGGCGATGTGCGCGCCCTGACCAAAGCCCTGAACGACGCCCTGAACGGACGCGGCGGCGGCAAGCCCGGCATCTGTCAGGGCAGCTGCGCCGCTGCACCGGAACAGGTGGAGGAATTTTTGCGGGAGCAGAATTTGTAAGCATCCTCGCCCTCTCCGTCTTTGCTTCGCAAAGCCACCTCTCCCAAAGGGAGAGGCTTTGGCAGTACGGAAAACCTTCCGGCTTTGCCAAGGGCTCCCCCTTTGGGGGAGCTGGCGCGTCAGCGCCTGAGAGGGCGAGCCACGTTAATTTTAAGGAGAACAACAAACTATGAGAATGCGTTTCAAACCCTATGCCCACGACGAGCTGATGGCAGCCGACTTCCATGTGCATGAGCCGCTGATCTGGGGCGGCAGGTGGCACGCCCAGTACGCCCGCCCGGAGCAGCCCTTTGTGCTGGAACTGGGCTGCGGCAAGGGCGGCTTCATCTCCCAGCTGGCCTGCGCCCACCCGGAAAACAACTATCTGGGCATCGATATCACCGATAAGGTGCTCATCCTCGCCAAGCGCAAGATCGAAGCCGCCTATCAGGCTGCAGGCCGCCCCATCGACAACGTGAAGATCATGAGCACCGACATCGAGCGCATCAAGGGGGTCATTACCGCCGAGGATACGGTCAGCCGCATCTACATCAACTTCTGCAACCCGTGGAGCAAGAACGGCTCTTCCCACAAGCACCGCCTCACCTACCCGCGCCAGCTCATCAACTACCGTGAGTTCCTCAAGGACGGCGGCGAGATCTACTTCAAGACCGACGACGATGATCTGTTCCGCGACAGGCTGGAATACTTCCCCGCTTCCGGCTACGAGATCACCTGGAAGACCTTCGACCTGCACGAGAACGAGCCGGCGTGGAACATCCGCACCGAGCACGAGGGGATGTTCACCGAGATGGGCATCAAGATCAAGGCCCTCATCGCCCGGAAGCTGCCCGGCGACGAGACCGTGACCTGGATCGAGCCGAAGGTGCTCAAAAAGATGGCGGCTGCCGAAGCCGCTGCCGCCGAGGCCGCTGCCCACGGGGAGACCGCCGATGCGTGACCCCTGTGAGCTGTGCGTGAACAATGTCCCGGACGAATACGGCACCTGTTATTGTGCACAGGGCGCCGCACTCGACGAGGACGAGATGGCACGGTATCTCTCCCGCAGCACCCGCGCCTGCCCCTTCTTTGAAGCGGGCGATGAATACAGCATCGTCCGGAAACAGAATTAACGGAGGTGTTCCCTTGCTTTCTTTTTTCGTTGATACCACCGTCTGCGGCTTTTCGCTGTATCAGGTCTTCGCTTACTTCCTCATCTACTCCTGCCTCGGCTGGTGTCTGGAGGTCATCTACGCCGCCGTCACGACCGGCAAGCTGATCAACCGCGGCTTTCTGAACGGCCCGGTCTGCCCCATCTATGGCTTCGGCATGGTCATCGTCCTCTTCGCCCTGACGCCCCTGTCGCACAGCCTGCTCCTGCTCTACCTCGGCGGCGTCATCCTGCCCAGTGCGCTGGAACTGGTGGGCGGCTGGGCACTGTACAAGCTCTACCACACCCGCTGGTGGGATTACAGCGACTACCCCTTCAACATCGGCGGCTACATCTGCCTGGAGTTTTCCCTGCTGTGGGGCGTGGGCACCCTCATCGTGATGAAGCTCGTCCACCCCATCATCGCCGATGCAGTGGCCTTCATCCCGCCGCTGGTGGGCCTGATCCTGATGTTCCTGCTCTACGCCCTCTATGCCGCTGACACCATCGCCACCGCCTTTGCTGCGTCCGACCTCGCCCGCGACCTGGATGCGCTGGAAAAGGTGGCCGACAGTATGCACGCCGTCAGCGACGCCATGACCGAGCTGCTGGGCACCAACGCCATGGCCATGGACCAGAAGATGGACGAGAGCCGTTTGCAGTTCAAGCTGGCGGCCGCCGAGGCCCGCGACAATGCAGCCAAGCTGAACGCCCGCGAGGCAGTCGCTGCCATGCGCGCCAAGGCCGACGAGGCCATGGAGGCCGCGAAGCGGGCCTCGCAGGACGCAAAGCTCAACGCCAGCGAAGCGGCCAATGCCGTCAAGCTGGCGGCCAAAGGCAGAGCCGAGCGCACGGCCGAACTGTTCCGGCTGGAACAGCTGGCCGAGGAGCTGCAGGCCCGCAGCGAGGAGCTTCGCTCCCGCACCCAGCGCGCCACCCCGCACTTCGGCAAGCGCCGCATGCTTCGCGCCTTCCCCAAGCTGAAGCACGGCGAGCAGAACCGCTCGCTGGACACGCTGCGGGAACAGCTGAAGCGAAAATAAACCAAAAATGGAGCGCTCCCCGCAAAAGGGAGCGCTCCATTTTTTCATGGTCCGATTCAGTTCCAGAGATCTTCTGGGTACAGGCCGTCCTGCGTCTTCTGCGCGATGGCGGCCACGACGGTGGGCTTGTCCTCGCGGTAGGTCACGCCGAACCACTTGTCGCGGCTGTGCAGGATCTTCACGGTCGCCTTGCCCTCGTCGATGAGTTCGCTGATGACCAGCGGCAGGAAATACTCGCACTTGAGCGGGTTCTGTTCCAGATTCTCGGTCAGCCAGCCTGCAAAGCGGCGCTCGGCCTCATCGAGGAAGCTCCGGCCGAAACCCCACAGGTTCATGCTGACGGGGGCGTCCAGCGGCAGGTCGTGCCAGCTCGCGCCGCCGTCCTCGGTGTAGTGGATGCCGCCCTCGTATTTCTCGATGCGGGTGCGCTCGGTGACGCTGTGCAGGGTGCCGTCCGCGTTCGCGACGCAGACGCCGCGGGCAACGCTGCCGTTCTCGGAGACGGTGTTCTTCAGCAGGTAGCTGACCATGCAGTAGTCGTAGACCGTGCCGTCCGCGTGGGTGGACAGGTAATCGTAGATGACCTGGAACGCCTCCGGGCCGTAGTAGTCATCTGCATTGATGACCGCGAACGGGCCGTCGATGAGGTCTTTTGCCGCCAGGACCGCGTGGCAGGTGCCCCAGGGCTTGACACGGCCCTCCGGCACGGCAAAGCCTGCGGGCAGCTCATCCAGCTGCTGGAA
>ENA-UEQL01002034-UEQL01002034.1-human-gut-metagenome-genome-assembly--contig:-NODE-2034-length-13655-cov-9.250479_pt1 | contig 13655 bp, 13 predicted proteins | sample MGYA00242905_ERZ507926 | MGnify/ENA primary metagenome ERZ507926 (study PRJEB26167, sample SAMN06115531) | human gut metagenome | host: Homo sapiens | place: China:Henan | collected 2015-09-09...
TTGTAGGCGGCGTTGGTGATCATGACCTCCTTGGGCTCGTAGCCCATGATCTTGCTGGTGACGGCCTCGCAGGCCACCAGATCCTTGGAGCCGACGATCAGATCCATCTTCTTGGTCTCGCCGAAGATGGGGCCCAGGCCCTGCTGGCCATAGGTACCGTCGATGATCTCCAGGCAGGGCTTCAGGTGCAGGCACCAGTCCACGACGCCCTCAATCAGGCCCTTCTTGTGGAAGTCCTTCTTCTGGGTGTCGATCAGCAGGCCCTTCAGGTTCTTCATGCCCAGGGTGACCTCGGTCTGGTCGTGGGTCTTCATGACGGGGACGGTGATGATGGCGTCGCAGTCACGGACCAGCTCCCAGGTGTTGATCTTGTTGAACACCACGCCGTTCTCGATATCCACGGTGCAGCAGGCATTCTCCTTCTGCTTCAGGTCGATGACGGGGATGCCCTTGTCGCGCAGCCCCTGATAGCCGCACTTGGCGATGGTCAGCTCGGTGTCGGCACCGGCGGCGGAGGACTCGGCGATGACAGGCTCGCCGCCCACGGCCTTGACGGCCTCATAGATGGCCAGGCAGACCTCCCAGCGGGTGACGCCGCCGGACAGGCGCTCGGTGGGGCAGGCCACCAGGTTGGGCTTGATGATGACCTTGTAGCCGGGCTTGATGATATCCTCCAGGCCGCCCAGATCGGCGATGACCTGATCGACGCCGGTCTTGATGGAGGCGTAATCCTCACCGTGGGTCTTGCGAATGGAAACAGTAGACATTGCGCTTTCTCCCTTCTTGATCACGATTACTTTGGATGTATCGCTGTTGTCGGAAAAAATAGGATAGGTTTTCGGATAGGTTAGAATGAATTAGTCCTTGTAGTAGTCGCACAGGTACTCGGCCACGCCGTAGGTGCTGATGTCATACTCGCAGTTGGCCTGGATCTCGAATTCCTGGGGAGCGGCGAACTTCACCCAATCGGTGTCCACGGGACGCTTGACCTCCACCTCGCCGGCGATGAGGGTGACGATCTCACGGTCGCCCACGCCGAAGGTGTAGGTACCGGCGGTGATGATGCCCAGGGTGTGCTTCTCACCGTCGGCGGTGAAGAAGGTGCGGCTGGTGACCTTGCCGTCCCAATAGACGTTGGCCTTGGTCATGACTTCCAGATTGCTCAGCTTTTCAGATACCATGATGTGTCTCCTTATAGTATAGAATGGATGTTACTTGTTGGCAAGCGCTGCCTTGATGATGTAGTACACGAACAGGCCCCAGTTCAGGCCCAGACAAACGATCAACCACAGAATCCACATAAATATAGCCTCCTTACTTTCTCTCGCGGGATCAAAGCAGACCCTCGGGCATTTCGGGGAACTCCTCGCCGTCGTAGTAGTTGGCGACGATCTTCTTGTTGTACCAGCGGCTCAGGAAAATGCTGGCAATGAACACCACGATCCACTGATACAGGATGGTACCGGTGGTGACGCCGGTGAAGGTCATGGCCCAGGGGGTATCGCTCCAGCCGATGGAGGAGACCATCCAGACCACCAGCACGGCCAGCACCAGCAGCGGCGCAACATAGGGGGCCAGGATATCGAAGGTCTTGTTGATCTTGATATCGGAAACGGGGTTGAGGAACTTGGTACGCATCTTCTTGGCGCCAAACTTCATGGCGGCGATGCCCAGGAACAGGGAGCCCCACATCAGGCCGAAGCCCCAAACGTTATCCTGGTTGTTCAGGATGTCGGGATTGATGGCGGAGGGCAGACCCACGATGGCCAGGAACAGGACAACGATCAGGGAGCCCTTCTTACGGGACACGCCGCAGTCAATCAGGATGTTGACGCCGCACATGGCCATCAGCGTGGCGGAGGTGAAGGCGGCGAAGCTCAGGCACAGGAAGAAGGCGCAGCCCACGAAGCGGCCGCCCGCCATGCCTTCGAACATTTCGGTCAGGGCCATGAAGGTCAGGCCGTTGTTGCCGGAGGCGCAGATCTCGCTGGCAGCCTCGGGGGAGAGGGCGTTGGCGAAGATGATGGGCAGGACGCAGACGGTGCCCAGCAGGGCCACGGTCATGTCGCCGAAGGCCTGGACGTGGGAGTTCAGCGTGATGTCGCCGTCCTTGTGGGAGACCATGGCGGCGGTGATCATCATCATGGTGCCGGGCCCGATGGACCAGGCCACCTGGGTCAGGGCTTCCTTCCAGATGTTGATGTCAACCAGGCTCTTGGGATTCAGGGTGAAGGAATACTTCAGGCCGTCATAGGCGCCCTTGCGGGTCAGGGCGTAGACCACCAGACCGATCAGCAGACCGAACAGGCAGGGCATCAGAATGGAGGACACCTTTTCCAACGCCTCCTGCTTGGCGATGCCGAAGTAGACCAAGACCAGTGCCGCCACCCAGACGCCGATGGTGGCCGGATTGGCCGTTGTGACAGAGGTGAACAGGGCTTCCTTATCCACGCCGAAGTAGCCGCCCGTCAGGGACATACCGGCATAGCGGAGGCACCAGGCCAGAACCACCAGATAGTAGGCCAGCATCAGCAGATAGGCCAGCGTGGCGAACATGCCCAGGCAGGTATATTTCTTGCCGCAGATGTCGTGGAACGCGCCGGGTGCGGAGTGACGGGTCGCGCGGCCCATGAAGTTTTCTACATACAAAAGGGGAAGTGCCGTCAGGAACACGCAGACCGTCATAACGATGATGAAGGCCGCGCCGCCGGTGTTGGCCACCAAACGCGGGAAGCGCCACAGGTTGCCGGTGCCCACGCTGCCGCCGATCAGCACGCAGATCAGCGCGAAGCGGGATGAGTAACCAGATTTCTTCGTTTCCATGTTTTCTCCTTTTCCGTTTTTCTCTCTTTTTTAATTCTCTCGTTTACGCTTTCTTGTGATAAATAACGCCTTCTTGTGATAAATATGCGCTAACGCTTTCTTGTGATAAATGCGGAAATTGCTCAGTGGATGGAATTGGCCTTCTTCACGGCGGCGTCCACGGAGGTCATCAGCGCGCCGGTGAAGCGCTCCTGATGCAGCACCTGCAGGGCCTCGATGGTGACACCGGCGGGGGAGGTCATGTCATCCACCTTCAGTGCGGGATGGGCACCGGTGGCGTCCAGCACCTGGGCCACGCCCAGCATATTCTTGATGACCATGGCGCGGGAATCGGCACGGGAGAAGCCTGCGTACACGCCTGCGTCGATCAGGGCCTCGACGGTCTTGTAGAACCAGATGGGGCCGGTGCAGCAGAAGGCGGTGGAAGGCGGCGAGGGCTGGAGCGCCAGCCGGACGTGGTTCGTGGGCAACGGGCCGTACCGCCGCACCGGCGATTGGAGCGACAGTCTCTTCGCCACGCTGGTGAAGCAGGAGGACCACTATAACGCGCGGCAGGTGCGCGCGGACCGGATCGAGATCCGGTTCAAGAGCGCGGCGGAGGCCGCCAAGGACGCGGGCACCGCGGACGCGGTCATCGGCGCGGCAGGAGAGGACGGCACCTACGGCGGCAGCAGCACCGTGGGCGTGCTGCTCATCAACCAGATGGCCACCAACATGGACCGGACGGAGCTGCGGCAGGCCATGAGTCTGGTCATCGACCGGGATGCGGCGGCCGGCGCTCTGGGCGCGGACTATGCCGCCGCGGAGGGGCTGGTGCCTCACGGCATACGCACCGCCGGGGGCGAGGAGTTCCGGGCGGTCAACGGCGCGGTGATCGACTGCGAGGCGGATACCTACACGGACCGGTGCAGTCAGGCGCTGGAGCTGATGACGCAGGCGGGCCTGCGGCGGCCGGAGGCGCTGATAAGCCTGGGGACGGTGACGCTGCTGTACCGGAATACGCCGGCGCAGACGGCGCTGGCCCAGCGGCTGCAGAAGGTGTGGCAGGAAAAACTGGGACTGAGCGTGACCCTGCAGGGTGAGGATGCGGAGACGTATCAGCAGCTGCTCAGCAGCGGCGCGTTCACCCTGGCCCTGACGGAGCTGGACGCGCTGTACAACGATGCATCAGCCTATCTGGACCTGTGGCGCAGCGGCGACACGCGGAACTACGCGCTGATCTACATGAACGCTTATAATATTCTGATGCGGGTGGCGGCGGCCAGCACCTCCGCCGAGGCGCGGGACGCCTATTTGAAGGATGCGGAGTGGCTGCTGCTGGACACGGCCAACGTGATACCGCTGTATGAGAAGGGGCAGGCCTACGCCCTGCGCGGCGACGTGACCGGCGTGGTGTCCGACGGCATGGGTGCGTGGTACTTCGGCGCACTGTGGCGCATGGAGCAGTGAGCGAAAAACGCCCGGACCAACAGGCGTTAAACGCCTGCCCGCTATACTGTACAGAGAAAGCGCATATTTCCGGCCCCACAGCAGAAAGGAGCGATCATACTGATGATAGAAAAAGCTGAGGTCACAGCACTTTTGCAGCAGCTCACCGCCATTAAGAGTGCGTATTTCCATGAGGACGAGATCATGGCCTTTGCCAGAGACTGGCTGTGCCGGCAGGGACTGCCCGCCCAGCTGCACGAATACCACGATGCCAAGGTCACAGATTTCCATGGAAAAAATGTCATCGCCGTTATCGACGGCGGCAGACCCGGACCGGTCATCTGCCTGAACGGCCACCTGGACACCGTGCAGCTGTGCGGCGGTTGGACCCGCGATCCCTACGGCGAGCTGGACGGTGACAGGCTCTATGGTGTGGGCGCGCTGGACATGAAATCCGGCTGCGCCGCGCTGATGGTCACGGCTGCCCGCTTCGCCGCCGCCCACAAGACCTTCGCCGGGAAGATCAAGCTGGCGCTGGTCTCTGACGAGGAGGGCCCCTACGGCCTGGGCACCAATGCCCTCATCGAGGACGGCTATCTCTCTGACGTGGACTTCTCCATCATCACCGAGCCAAGCGCCGGCTTTGACGGCAAGCCCTTCCCCGATGTCTGCCTGGGCGCCCGGGGCGGCTACGGTCTGGAGATCCGCTTCTACGGAAAGTCCGCCCACGCAGCCAACCCGGAAAAGGGCCACAGCGCCCTGCTGGACGCCGCCAAGGTGGCGCAGGCCCTGGAGCAGGTGGACTATGTTGAGGACCCGCACCTGGGCAAGGGCACCTGCTGCGTGGTAGGCATCAGCGCCGACGGCGGCGCGTGCAGCGTGCCGGACTTCGCCGTGCTCCGCCTGTTCTGGCACATCGTGGTGGGCGAGAGCCCGGACACCATCGTCCGCGAGATCGAAAAGGCCGTGCAGCGCGCCGGTATCACCGGGCGATACGAGATCTGCTTCCGCGAAGCACCGTCTGAGGGCTCCCGGGGCTTCATGCCCTACACCGTCCCCCAGGACGACCCCATGACCGTCTCCCTGCTGGAGTCCATCCGCAAGGTCACCGGCAAGGAACCCACCATCTCCTACTTCGCCAGCATCGGCGACTTCAACTACCTGGGCACACGGCTGGGCGCGCCGGCCATCATCTTCGGCGCCGACGGCGAGAACTATCACAGCAGCGACGAATACGTCCTGCTGGACTCCGTCCACCAGACCGCCGAGGCCGTTTACGACTTCCTGGAGAAAACACTGCTGCCCTGAGCAAGCAAAACCACCCCCGGCGGGAGCCGGGGGTGGTCTGTTTTTCAGAAGGTCATCTCCAGCCCGCATTTCAGCTGGTGCAGTCTGTCGCCCAGGACCGTCTCCATCACGCCGTAGGCCCTCTTCCGGGTGCAGTGGCCGCGCAGGCGTACCGCACGGCCAATTCCACTCTTGCGCTCCGGCATTTTTCGCGGTAAAATAGCACCACAAAAAAGGAGGGCAATGCCATGATCTATCGTGATTTTCATGACCTGCACCTGTCCCTGCTGGGCTTCGGCACCATGCGCCTGCCCACCACGGTGGACGGCGCCATCGACGAGGACACCACCCAGGCGATGGTGGACTATGCGCTGGCCCACGGCGTCAATTATTTTGACACCGCCTGGCCTTATATGCAAAATCTGTCCGAGACGGTGGTAGGCCGCTGCCTGAAAAAGCATCCCCGGGACAGCTTTTACCTGGCCACCAAATACCCCGGCCATACGCTCACCTGCGACCCGGACCCGGCGGACACCTTTGCCCAGCAGCTGGAGAAGTGTCAGGTGGACTACTTCGATTTCTACCTGCTGCACAACGTCTATGAAAACGACGTGGATATTTACACCGATCCCCGGTGGGGCATTATCGACTACTTTGTGGAACAGAAGCGTCTGGGCCGTATCAAGCACCTGGGCTTTTCCACCCATGCGGACCTTCCCTGTCTCACCGCTTTTCTGGAGCGCTATGGCAAGGAGATGGAGTTCTGTCAGATCCAGCTGAACTATCTGGACTGGACCATCCAGCGGGCCAGGGAGAAATACGAGCTGCTGGAAAAGCACCATATCCCCGTCTGGGTCATGGAGCCGGTCCGCGGCGGCAAGCTGGCCGCCCTGGATGCCGACAGTGAACAGCAGCTCCACGCCCTCCGCCCCAACGCCAGCATCGCCTCCTTCGGCTTCCGCTGGCTCCAGGGACTGGATAACGTCCACATGGTCCTCTCCGGTATGTCCGACATGGCGCAGATGGCGGATAACGTGGCCACCTTTGAGCGCCTTGACCCCCTCTCCCCCGCTGAGGAGGCGATCCTCTTTGCTGCGGCGGATAAGATGAAGAATTCCATCCCCTGCACTGCCTGCCGCTACTGCTGTGACGGCTGTCCCCAGCAGCTGGATATCCCGGATCTGCTGCACAAGTACAACCAGCTCCGCACCGGCAGCGGCGGCACCATCAAAATGCAGCTGGACGCGCTGCCCAAGGACAAGTGGCCCCACGCCTGCCTGGGCTGCGGCGCCTGCGCCGCTGTCTGTCCCCAGAAGATCGACATCCCCAGCCAGTTGGCCGCCTTTGCCGCCGAGCTGGACAAGCTGCCCGACTGGGCGGAGGTCTGCCGCCAGCGGGCGGAGGCCGAGGCGCGGGAGCGAGCCTCCCGCGGGCTGTAAGCGCACAAGAAGAAGTCCCTCCCGGCGGGAGGGACTTCGTTTGTTTACACCTGATATTTCGCCGCGCAGCGCCGGTATTGCTCCCGGAAGTCCGGGTCCTGATGCCGTGCCGCATCCAGTGTGGCGTGCATATTCAGGTCGTGGTGGGCGGCGTCGATCACGCACCCGGCGATATTGGAGCAGTGGTCCGAGGTACGCTCCAGATCCGTCAGCAGGTCGGACCAGACAAAGCCTGCCTCGATGCTGCACTGGCCTTGCTGCATCCGCAGGATATGCCGGGTACGCAGCTGCTCCTTCAGATCGTCGATGACCTGCTCCAGCGGCTCCACCTGCCGGGCGGCGGTCATATCCTGCTCCCGGAAGGCGTCCAGCGCCCGCATGAGGATATCGTTGACCGCGGCGGACAGCACGCTCAGCTCCCGCTTCGCCTCGTCGCTGAAGGCCAGCCCCTTCTCCCGCAGCTCCTCCGCCGACTCCAGCACGTTCACCGCATGGTCGGAGATACGCTCAAAATCGCCGATGGCCTTCAGCAGCTCCGCGGACTCCTCGCTCTCCTGCTCACCCAGCTTCTGGGCGCTGAGCTTTACCAGATAGGTGCCCAGCACGTCCTCGTAGTGGTCGCAGCGGCTCTCATCCTCCCGGATGGCGGAGGCCAGCGCTTCGGTGTAGTGGTCAAAGCTCCGCAGGGCGTTTTGCAGCGCCCGCACGGCAACCTCCGCCATCTCGCAGGTGACGACCCGGCAGCGCTCCAGCGCCACGGCCGGTGTGGTCAGCAGGCGCTGGTCCAGCTCCACCGTTTTATCGGCCGCGTGGGCCTTATCCGGCACCAGGCGGATAGCCAACTTCTCCAGCAGGCCGCCGCAGGGCAGCAGTATGGCCGTACACAGGATATTGAACACCGAATGGGCCACAGCGATACCCGCCATAGACGCCGCCTTGTTCAGCAGTACCGGGGCAAAGATGGCCTTGACGATGCAGAACACCGTCAGCAGCACCGCCACGCCGATCACATTGAACATCAGATGCACCACGGCCGCCCGCTTGGCGTTTTTGTTGGTGCCGACGCAGGAGATCAGCGCCGTGACGCAGGTACCGATGTTCTGGCCCATGATAATGGGCACCGCGGCGGCGTAGCTGACCTGGCCGGTAGAGGCCAGCGCCTGCAAAATACCCACCGAGGCGGAGGACGACTGGATGATCGCCGTCAGCACCGCGCCCACCAGCACGCCCAGCAGCGGGCTTGTAAAGGCCAAAAACAGCTCTGCAAACCCAGGCACGTCCTTCAGCCCCGCCACCGCGGCGCTCATGGTGTCCATGCCGAACATCAGGGTGGCGAAGCCCAGCAGAATGGAGCCAGTCTCCTTTTTCCGGCTGTCCTTGCAGAACATATAGAAAATAATGCCGATCAGCGCCAGCACCGGCGTAAAGGAGGTGGGCTTCAGCAGCTGCAGCCACACGCTGCCGCCGTCAATACCCGCCAGGCTCAGCAGCCAGGCCGTCACCGTGGTGCCCACGTTGGCGCCCATGATAACATTGATAGCCTGCCGCAGGGTCATCAGCCCGGAGTTCACGAAGCCCACCACCATGACGGTGGTGGCCGATGAGCTCTGAATGATGGCGGTGATGCCCAGTCCGGTCAGGAAACCGGCACCCACGCTGCCGGTCATTTTATCCAGCAGCGTCCGCAGCTTGCCGCCGGCCCGGCGCTCCAGCGCCTGGCCCATGAAATTCATGCCGAACAGAAACAGGCACAGCCCGCCCAGCATGGTCAGCGCATGAAAAATATCCATTTTCTTTCCCTCAACTTTACATTTTCTCAGATGTCACCTTATTGTCCATCTACATTGTACGGTATAAATGTCAAGTTCGCAGGCCATCTTTTGTAAAATCCATGTAAAACAGCGCAAAAAGAAGCACCCGTACGGGTGCTTCTTTTTTATGCTTCTTTTACCGCTGGCCCTTGTCGTAGGGGATACCCTCCGCCTTGGGTGCGCGGGATTTCTTGGATGTGAAGGCCAGCACCACCAGCGTGATCAGGTACGGCAGCATACGGTACACGTGGGAGCTGATGCCGATCTCCGCCAGCCAATACACGCCGTCGCCGTTGATATCCAGGCTGGAGTACGCCGCGGCAATACACTTGAACAGGCCGAACAGCAGCGACGCCCCGGCGATGTTCAGCGGCTTCCAGTTACCGAAGATCATAACGGCCAGCGCCAGGAAGCCGAAGCCCGCCACATCGCCGTTGGCCGTGCAGTTGGCCGTGGTCAGGGCGTAGACAAAGCCGCCCATGCCGGCCAGCGCGCCGGAGATGGTCGTACCGGCATAGCGCATCTTGTACACGTTGATACCCACGGAGTCCGCCGCCTGGGGATTTTCACCGCAGGAGCGCAGCCGCAGGCCAAACCGGGTCTTGTACAGCAGGATCGACAGCACCACGAAAATGATGATGCAGATATAGGTCGCCAGATACACCTTGTGCAGGAAGGTATTGCCCAGGAAGCCCAGGTCGTCCGTTTTTGCGTAGCCCAGAGTGGTCTTCTTGATCATGAACCAACTGGCCGCATCGCCGGTGGCCATTTGCAGGGTGTTCTGGTTGGCGATGATACGGATGAGGAACAGCACCAGGGCCGGAGCCATCAGGTTCAGCGCCGTACCGCCGATGGTCTGGTCCGCCCGCAGATTTACGGAGGCAAAGCTCAGCAGCAGGGAGAAAATGGCGCCGAATATGGCCGCCACCAGCATAGCCAGCAGCTCAAAGCCCTGCAAAGCCACCCAGTCGCCGGCAGCCTTGGCCGCGTCGTAGACGTGGTTGGTCTGCATGATGTTCACGAACAGCACGCCGATAAACGCACCCAGGATCATAATACCTTCCAACGCCAGGTTGATGATACCGCTGCGCTCAGCGAACACGCCGGCCAGCGCCACGATCATCAGGGGAACGGCGTAGATCATGGTCTGTTGGATCAGAAATGTCATGCCTGCTCCCCTCCTTCCTCCGGCTGCTCAGGTACCTGCGGTGCTTCCTCCATCGGTATGTCCGGTCTGTCCTCCGGCGGCACATCCAGTGGCTGTGTCTCCGCCTCTGCCGGTATATCCGCCGTGGTGGTCTTGTTGGCCTCCACGACGAGCTTCTTTTTCCGTCCGGTCAGCATCATCTGGATGAGCAGAGAGAAGGCGGACAGGTACACGATGACGGAGATGATCACGTCGGTGATGTACTCGTTGTAGGCAGTCAGGTTGGTCAGCTGCAGACCGACGATATCCAGCATGGCCATGAAGATGCCGGTGAAAATGACCGCGATGGGGTTGTTCACCGCCAGCAGGGCCACGGGGATTCCGTTAAAGCCCACGCCGGGCAGGGCCTGATAGGTGTTCCAGTAGAACTCGGTGTTGCCGCTGAGCCAGTACAGCGCGGCGCCGGCGCCGGCCAGCGCGCCGGCAATGGCCATGGACAGCACGATATTGCGCTTATCGGGGATACCGGCGTAGCGGGCCGCATGGCGGTTGGCGCCGCAGGCCTTCAGCTCATAGCCGAACACCGTCTTCTCCATGATAATGTACACCACGATGGCCAGAATGATGGCCACCAGAATACCGGCATTGACCTGGGAGCCGGGAAACAGCTGATCCAGTCCCAGCTTGGGTGTGGCCACACCGTTGAAGGTGGTTTTGTAGATGTAACCGGACTTCGTACCCTCTGTTACATTCTTGAAGCTGCTGATATCAAACATCCAGGTAACAAGATTGGCTGCGATCCAGTTGGTCATGATGCAGGCCAGCACCTCGTTGATATTCAGCAGCGCCTTCAGCAGGCCGGGGATCGCACCCCACAGGGCGCCAGCCAGCATACCGCCCAGAAAGGCCAGCAGCCAGATGATGCCCACGGGCACGGACTCGGAGGGGATGCCCAGCGCGACGGACAGCGAGACAAGCGTACCCATCAGATACTGGCCGGGTGCGCCGATATTGAACAGGCCCGTCTTGAAGGCCACCGCCACGGAAAGGCCGGTCATGATCAGCGGCATGGCGCGGAAGAGCATATTGCCCACATTCTGGGCGTTAAAGCCCCAGGTCAGCGCGCCCGCAGCGTCGCGGCCTGTGCTGAGGATGCCGGCAAAAATCAGCCGGACGCCCTCCCACATACCGGCAGTGGTGATCTTCTGCTCCGCCAGGCCCACAATAATGACCACGATGCTGCCCAGCAGCAGGCCGGCCAGGATGGACAGCAGAGAGGCCAGGACCTTCTTGGTGCCATTCTTGGCATACAGATCTGTCAGTTTTTGCTTCACGCCGTCTCACCCTCTTTCTTGTCCGCCCGCTTGGCGCCGGCCATATAGAGGCCCAACTCCTGCACGGTGATCTGCTTCGGGTCGAACTCACCCACGATCTCACCCTCGTACATGACCAGGATGCGGTCGGAAAGGCTCATGACCTCGTCCAGCTCCAGGGATACCAGCAGCACTGCCTTGCCGGCATCACGCTGCTTCACCAGTTCCTTGTGTACGTTTTCGATCGCGCCCACGTCCAGGCCGCGGGTAGGCTGGACCGCCACGATCAGCGGCTTGTTGCGGTCCACCTCGCGGGCGATGATCGCCTTCTGCTGGTTGCCGCCGGACATACTGCGGGCGGTGGTCACGGGGCCCTGTCCGCTGCGGATATCGTATTCCTCGATCAGCCTCTCGGCGTAGGCACGCACCGCGTCCTTTTTGATAAAGCCGCCCTTTTCGAATTCCGGCTCCTTATACCGCTGCAGCACCAGGTTCTGCTCCAGCGTAAAATCCAGCACCAGGCCGTGCTTGTGCCGATCCTCGGGGATGTGGCTCATGCCCTCTCCACGGCGACGGATGCTGGCGTGGGAGATATCCTTGCCGCACAGTGTCACCGTGCCGCCATTGCTCTTATCCAGGCCGGTGAGCGCGTGAATGAACTCCGTCTGTCCGTTGCCGTCGATACCGGCGATGCAGACGATATTTCCAGTAAAATCGTCAGAAAGACGACTGGTATGTTCATCGAAGACTGGAGATCTGGGTTTGAGAACAAGTTTGCGGATGAACTAAAGGAAGCGGTCGATGAAGTCCTCTCCAAGAAGGAGGATGCGGCGGGCACTTCTCAGAAGATCCTGCTCGTATCTGATGATGGCACCTCGGTGGAAAGATTCTACGACTTCAATGCTGAAAAACTTTCCGCCACGGCGACTTTCTTCAGAAGTGCTCTTGAGGATACGATGGAAGAGTACGATGGTATTCTTGAAAACAATGAGAAGATCGGCGTGCTGATGGATATCATCAAAAAACTGATGAGCTAAGGAGCCTCAATATGATTTATTTGGACAACGCGGCAACCACGTTCCCGAAGCCGGAAAGAGTTTATGATGCGCTTGAAGTGGCAAATAGGGAGCTGTCCTTTAACGCTGGCCGCGGTTCATACAAGGCTGCTCGAGATGCTTCGGCAGTTATCGATGATACAAAGAAACGGCTCCGTTCTCTCTTGCATGCGACTGGATATGCGGATGTGGTCTTCACTCCATCTGTAACCCATGCGCTGAATCAGGTTCTCAATGGACTGGATCTGACCAGAAATTCCGTTATCTATGTTTCGCCCTACGAGCACAACGCAGTTGCCCGTACAGTCCATCAGTTGTCAGTACATTCCGGAGCAAGTGTTGAGATGATTCCCCTGACTGATGATCTGCAGCTTGATTTGGAGAAGGCAAAGTACCAGTTCAGCATGAACGCGCCTTCTGTCGTGATCCTGAATGCGCTCAGCAATGTCACTGGATATGTTCTGCCTGTGGCAGAGTTGTTTTTGATGGCGAAAGAGTACGGAGCGATTACCGTTCTCGACGCAGCGCAGGCAGCCGGATTGATCGATCTGAATATGCCAGTTCTAAATGCCGATATTCTCTGTTTTGCTGGACATAAGACTTTAATGGGGCCTTTCGGTATCGGGGGATTTCTAATTAAGCACGGCATCACTCTGAAAAAAGTGTTGACCGGTGGAACCGGAAGTGCAGGCCTGAATGCTTCCTTGAAAGGCTTGGACATTGATAAACATAGAGAAACAGTTCGTGAGCTGACCGAGTATTTGCTTAAGGCGTTGAGCAATGTTCCGTCGGTCAATCTTATGGGTGCGTTTGATGCTGATAAAACCCTTGGAATTGTTTCTTTTGTAGTAGAAGGGTATCAGTCCGACGAAGTTGGCACCATCTTGGATGACGAATATGACATCGCCGTTCGCACAGGATACCACTGCGCTCCATATATCCACGATTACCTTGGCGACAAGCCATATCATGGTACGATTAGAATTGGCATCGGACAGTTTAACACGAAAGAAGATATTGATGCACTGATAAAGGCACTTGAGAGTCTTTAAATACACGCAAGGGGGATGAATGAGGAAAAGTACAGCGGCCCCGATAAACTGGACGTTATCTCTTTCCCGTCCTGATCATTTGTCAAAAAATCTTCCGTTTGCTTTTCGGCGCAACCGGTAAAGTTTTCGCCGCTCACTATCGATTCAAGCTCTTTTTTCGTGAGATTGAATCTTTTATCCGCAGCTATTTTTTCGAGAAGGTCGTTTTCCTTACCCTCGGCTTTGACTCTATACCCCGCTTCCACCGAAAGACGGCGGATTTCTTCGTGCAGTTCTTGTCTGTCGCCGCCTTTTTTGACG
>ENA-UEQL01002036-UEQL01002036.1-human-gut-metagenome-genome-assembly--contig:-NODE-2036-length-13644-cov-6.263507_pt1 | contig 13644 bp, 9 predicted proteins | sample MGYA00242905_ERZ507926 | MGnify/ENA primary metagenome ERZ507926 (study PRJEB26167, sample SAMN06115531) | human gut metagenome | host: Homo sapiens | place: China:Henan | collected 2015-09-09 | study...
CGCTGCGCACCGCGTTTTGCCGCGGGTGCCGCGGGCAGTCAGTTTATTCCAGAACGTTTTTTTCATGCTGTGCTCCATACCTCATGTATTTTTATCGGGATGCCGCCCTTCGCAAAAAGGGCAGCGTTTCATCTTCTCAATACTCTTTCAGTATACACCCGCGGGCAAGCCCGCCCAGATAAGGGATGTGGGTGATCATGTTGATCTCATTGAAGGTCATCCAGTATTTTACCAGATTCCGGTAGCGGTCAAACACGGTGGCAGCGTATTTTTCATACAGTGCGATCAGCCTGCGGTCTGCCCAGGCACCGTATTTCCGGATCAGGGCTTCCGGCACCGAAGGCTGGCGTACCAACGCCAGTGCCGAGGATGTGGCCTATGCCTGCCGCTACCTGCGCTGCCAGCCGGAAGAGCTGACCGAGGCCATGATCTGTGCCTGCCTTGCCAGTGTATCGGATACCGCTGTGATCCCTCTGGCGGACTGGCTGCATCTGGGCAGTGAGGCCCGCATCAACACTCCCAGCACCCAAGGCTCCAACTGGCAGTGGCGGCTCGCCTGTCCCCTGCCAGAAGCACTGGCCGGGCACATTGCGCAGCTGACTGTGCTCTACGAACGGGCACAGTAATTCCCCGATCATTTTCTCCCCATAAAAGCGTCTGCACCCGGAATCTGCAGGCGCTTTTGCTTTTTCTACAGAACATTTTTTCAGGACCAGATTATGGACATATTGCGCATTTTTGGCCTGATATCCGTGATTTTACCGTCTTTCTGTAACAGTTTATTCACAAATGTATCATGATTTTGCACATCTCTGCTCTTGTTATTTGGACACAGTTATGTTACAATTCAGATAGTATTATTGTCTGCCTTTGTGCAGATTCCACTACGGAAAGGAGTTCTTCCACCATGGATCATCCCAATCAGAATACCATGCTTTTACCGGCTTCCTATGCCGTTATCTCCGAAGAAGAAATGACCTATCTGGATGGCGGTCAGTCCATCTACCTTGGCTCAGCCTTTAATCACGATATTTATTTCAACACCGATCAGTTTGCTACATTCTGCCAGAATGCAGCGATCAACCTGTTCGTGCTGATGAGCAACTATTCCTTCCGGTACATCGCAGGCCGTGTGCAGTCCGGTCTGTCGAATGGTCTGAGCCTGTCCGGCACCTTCTATCACACCTGGGATAAGATGAACACCTGGAGCCGTATCGCTTCTGTGGGCGTTGCCGGTCTGGCCGGTGTCTATGTCTATTCGCAGGTCATGAACGTCATTCGTACCGTTACAAGCATCTACGATCAGATCGTGAACCCCATGCCGAGCTTTGATGCCGCTCAGGCCGAGGAAACCGCTGCCGCCTGAGTTTGATTCCATTCCCGGAACGATTTTGTCAGAAAGGAGCTTTCTCCATGAAAAACCTTCAGATGCCGCATTCATACATTTCTGTTTCCGAAGAAGAGCTGCGCAGTATTTCCGGCGGCGGGCCGCTGGGCGATGCGCTGGATCTTTTCTTCAGCAATCTGCGTCTGGACGATCTTTTCTTTAGCGGCGGATTGATCTCACTTTCTTTCACCTTTGTGCCCATGCTGCTGTTCAATGTGGTAAAGACAGGCTTCAACTTCGTGGTGAGCGCCTACGATACCATCGCAGACCTGTTCCATTTTTCCCACGAGGAGCGGGAGATGGTGCAGTATATCTCGGATCAGCAGCGCCGGGAAGAAGAGAAAGAGCAGGCTCAGTCCGCTCCCGGCCCGAAACCGGTTTTCTGAACCTTCCCAGCAGTATAAAGCATAGCAAAAAACGCATCTGCAAAATCTTGCAGATGCGTTTTTGTTTTCAGATCGCTTTCACTGCCCCCTGCTCCCGCAGACGCAGAATGTAGCAGCTGCCCTTGCCGAATACCCGCTCGATCTCGCTGTGATAGCGTTCCAGCAGGCTCTGGGGAACATACGCCTGAATGGTGCCTGCAAAGCCGCCGCCCTGCATCCGCCAGGCTCCCGTGCTGCCCTGCAGGATACTCTGGCTCAGCGCCAGTGCCACCGAAAGCCCCTGATGCCGCACATCGGTACTGCAGTAGACATTCTGGCATAGCGCAAAGGATGCGCGTCCGCTTTCCAGCACCAGCGCTGCAAAGGCATCAAACTGCCCGGCCTGCAGCGCATCCCTCTGGGCAAGGGTGCGAGCGTTCTCTTCAAAATAGTGGATGGCGCGCAGCACCGCGCGGTCGCCGCAGGCTTTGCGCAGCGCAGGCAGTGCTGCCCAGAATGCGCTCTCCGTCACCTGTCCCAGCACCTTTTTGCCAAGAAACGCTGCGATCTGCTCCATCTCCTGCCGGATGGCTGCAAACTCACCGGTCAATTCGCTGTGGCTGTCGCGCGTATCGGTAACGCACAGGCTCATGCCCGGCGGCAGCAGGCCGTCGGCGTGGATCTTTTCCAGAACCGGCTGCTGGGGGTCTGCAAAATCCGCAAAGATAATGCCGCCCACTGCGCTGGTCAGCTGATCCAGCAGGCCGCTGGGCTTGCCAAAATAGGTATTCTCCGCATACTGACAGATCTTTGCCAGCTCCGCCGGGGCCAGACCGCAGCCATATTCTCCGTTCCAGATGGCAGCCATGCCCATTTCAAAGGCAGCAGAACTGGAAAGGCCGCTGCCGCGCAGCACATCACTGGCCGTGTATGCATCAAAGCCGCCCACCGCTTTGCCTGCCGCGCGGAAGCCCTCGGCAATGCCGCGGATCAGGCTGGCCGAGTGGGTGCTCTCCCCTTCCTGCGGCCCCTCCACGGTCAGGTCGATCACATCCAGCTTGTTGAACCCGCGGGATTTGACCCGCACGTAGCCGTCTGTATTGTGCGCAGCCACGGCCACAAGATCCAGCGTGACAGCCGCCGCAAGGCCATAACCGTGCTGGTGGTCGGTGTGGTTGCCGCCCAGCTCTGCGCGGCCCGGTGCCGAATAAACCTGCACCTGCCTGCCCGGCCCAAAGTACAGCTCAAACTGTTCCAGCGCAGCACAGTAGCGTGCCCGCTGCCGACAGATCTCCTGCGCCGCATCGCCATACAGTGCCCGGAGCTTATCGTCCCATTTGCCCGCCGCGATCTCATTTCGGAGCTGCGCACTGTTTGCCATAACGATTCCTCCCTCAATATGCTGCTTTGGGATAGATGGGTATGTTACGTCTATTGTAATGCATCCAACCGCTTTTTTCAATTTCCAACGCTGAAAAAACGCGAATTTTGGCACCCAGTTCAAAGAATAAGATGTACTTTTGTTGAATTTGCGGGCAGATGTGTGGTATACTATACCAAAGATCGGGCACAAAGCTGCCCGCAACGTGACAGAGCGGAGGAAACGCGGCTATGGCAGATGTATATAAGCAATCCTTCAAACAAAATTATACCAATAATATTGAGCTTTCCATCTTCAATTGCGGCATCGAACGCTGTGCTCCGGGCCAAACATGGGGGCCGGGTATCCGCGATCATTACCTGATCCATCTGGTACTTTCCGGCAAGGGCGTATTCGAGGTGGGCGGACGCACCTGGGAAGTGAGCCAGGGCCAGCTGTTTTTTGCCCGGCCAAGCCAGCTGATTCGGTATACTGCCGATGAGCAGCAGCCTTGGGAGTACAGCTGGGTAGGCTTCAACGGTGCGTGTGCCCACAAACTGGCCGCACAGCTCCCCTTCACCGACGACTCGCCGGTGCATCACACCCACGACCCCGATGGGATGCGTGCCGCTCTGGCCAACATTTATTCCTCCCGCGGGCTGCAGCCGCAGGATGAAGCCGCCATGGTGGGCTACCTTTATCTCTTCATCGCTTCTCTGATGAAGGAGACCAGCGCTGGCAAACCGCACACGGCTTCCTCTTCCAGCCAGTATGTGCTCAACGCCATCAAGTACATCCAGTTCAATTATTCACACGATATTTCCATTGATGATGTGGCAAAAAGCGTAGGTGTCTCCCGCAGTCACCTGTACCGCGTGTTCATGCTGAACGTAGGCAAAAGCCCCATCGATTATCTTACCGAATACCGCATCAACGAAGCCTGCAAGCTGCTGCGCGCAGGCAACCTTTCCATTGCCGAGGTCGCGGTGTCGGTAGGCTTCTTTGATCAGTTCTATTTCTCGCGGGTATTCAAGCGCGCCAAGGGCGTGCCGCCCAGCAAGTATTTTGCGGCGCAGGCTGATGCTCCCGCCGACGGCCCCGACCACCAGTAAAGGAGACCCTTCATGCCCTTACAGAAAAATCAAGTTCTCACCCTGCGCGTAGAGCGTCTTTCCAGCGATGGCAGCGGCGTAGCACACAGCCCAGACGGTGAGACCGTGTTTATTCCCGGTGCCGCCCCCGGCGACGAAGCCCGGGTGCGCATCGTTAAGGACTGCAAGCGCTACGCCTTCGGTATTCTGGACGAGGTGCTCACTCCTTCGCCGGACCGTATCCCGGTGGATTGTGCCGTGGCAGGCCCCTGCGGCGGCTGCAGCCTGCGGCATCTGGACTATGCTGCCGAGCTGCGCGCCAAGCAGGAGAATGTTGCAGATGCCTTTGCCCGCATCGGAGGATTGGATGTGCCTGTGCTGCCCATTGTGGGTTCGCCGGAAGTGAACCGCTACCGCAATAAGGTGCAGTTCCCGGTGGGCGTGGACAAAAGCGGTAAGCCCTGTATCGGCTTCTACGCCGGGCGCACCCATCGTATCGTCCCCTGCCCGGACTGCCGCCTGCAGCCCGGTGTGCTGAATGAGATCGGCAACGTATTGTGCGCTTTTTTTGCAGAAAAGGGCATCCAGCCGTACAGCGAGGAGACCGGCAGGGGCCTTGTGCGTCATATCTTTCTGCGGCGCGGCGCTCACAGTGGCCAGATCATGGTCTGCCTTGTCTGCACCCGTGCCAAGCTGCCCTCCGCTGAAGAGCTTTGCACCCGGCTGAAAGCTCAATTTGCAGAGATCACCACGATCCTGCTGAACGTAAATGCTAAAAACACCAACGTGATCCTTGGCACCGAGACCCACACCCTGTATGGGCAGGGGTATATTGAAGACACCCTGTGCGGTGTTCCGGTGCAGCTTGGCCCGCTTTCCTTCTATCAGGTCAATACCCTTGCTGCCGAGCAGCTTTACGGCATTGCCGCCCAGTATGCTCAGCTTACCCCGGACGACCTGCTGCTGGACCTCTACTGCGGCATGGGCACCATTGGTCTTTCCATGGCAGCGCACTGCCGTGAGCTGATCGGTGTGGAGATCGTACCGGAAGCCATTGAAAGTGCCAAGGCTAACGCTGCCCGCATGGGTGCAGATGTGGCCGCAAAGAGCCGATTTTTCTGCGCAGATGCCGGTCAGGCCGCCACCCGCCTTGCCGCTGAGGGCCTTCAACCGGACATCGTAATGCTGGACCCGCCCCGCAAGGGCTGCGACGAAGCCACCCTTTCCGCTGTCGTGCGCATGTCTCCCCGCCGGGTGGTCTACGTCAGCTGCAACCCCGCCACCGCCGCAAGAGATGCTGCATGGCTGGAACAAAATGGATATCACGCAGAGAAGGTGCAGCCGGTGGATCTATTTCCAAGAACACGGCATTGCGAGGCCGTTCTCCTTTTGTCCAAACTCAACGTCGACCGCCACATTGAAGTGGAAGTGAGCATGGATGAGCTGGATGTGACTGCTGCGGAAAGCAAGGCAACTTACAATGAGATTCGGGAGCATGTATGGGAACATCATCAGTTGAAGGTATCCAATCTCTATATCGCACAGGTGAAGCAGAAGTACGGCATCATCGAGCGAGAGAATTATAATAAAGCGAAAAATGAAAATGCAAAGCAGCCCAAGTGTCCGAAGGAAAAAGAGGATGCGATTGTGGAAGCATTAAAGCATTTTCAGATGATTTGATTTACAGTATGTCCGTCTGATTTTCAGGCGGGCATTTTCTTTTGTTGGAATATGGTGTTTCTATTTTTATCGTGGTACAATATCTTAAAGACTTTTTGTTTTCGGAGGGAGCCGTCATGATCGATCTTGCAAAACTGGAGCCTGTTTTGGGCGGATACCAGACCTATTTCCCGAAGCATTGGCCTCATGTTGAAGATTTCAAATGGGAAGCCGCGCAGCATTTCCACGACCATTGGAATATTGACGCGGCAGATTTTGGTGAAATGTTCAAGGAAGCCACTGCAAAGGTCTTTTCGCTTCTGGATACCGGCTATGCCTATCCCCGTGCGATGATCCTGAATTTCGCAGCAGCGGACTGTGAAGCAACACGCGCAATGTTCCGCAGCTTGTTTGATGAATCCACCGAACTTTCCCAGCGCATTATTGCATTTCAGGCTGCCACCGAAGAAATACGCACAAAATACAACGACGGCAGTTGGAATAACCACTACCAGAACACCAGTGCCATCAGCGTCTATCTGTGGCTCCGGTATCCGGATCAATATTATATCTACCGCTATTCCGTTGCCCGTGACATCTCGGATGCGCTGAACTTCGATGCTCCGCCCAAGCGGGATGGTTCCGTAGAATCGCTGCTAAACAGCTACCGCCTTTATGATGAGCTGCGGGCGGCACTGAGCCAAAATGCTGCCATCACCCAGATGATCCGCAGTGCCATTGAAGCAGCCCCTGCCGGAAAATACTGGCCAGACACACACTGGAATATCGCTGCCATTGATCTGGGCTTTTATCTGAGCCGTTTCTACCTTGCCGAACAAAAGACATCACAGATGCAGGCCGGATGGTTTCCTGCTGAAAGTGAGTATGACCCGGGCATTACAACCGCACAGTGGAGTGCTTTGCTGCAAGACACCTCGGTTTTTACCTCGGAGGCTTTGCGGGTGATGAAATGTATGCTGGATTACGGCGGGCAGGCCACCTGCAAACAGCTTGCCATTAAATACGGTGAAACCAGCAACTTCTACATCTCCAACTCCTACCATCTTGCACAGCGGGTGGCAGAAAAGACTAGCTGCCGCTGCATGCCCCGCGACAGCAAAAATATGCGTTGGTGGCCCATTTTATATGTGGGCAAAAATGCCAGCACAAAGGCGGATGGCACTTACATCTGGCGCTTGCGAGATGAGCTTTTACAGGCTCTGAAAAAAGCCGACCTCTCGAAAGTACCGGCTGCCGCTGCCGCCTGTGAAGCACCTTCACGCCACTACTGGTGGCTGACTGCCAATCCTAAGATCTGGAGTTATTCCAGTCTGCGGGTCGGCGAAGAGCAGACCTATACGCTGTACAATGACAACGGGAACAAGCGCAGGATTTTCCAGAATTTCCTCGATGCAAAAGCCGGGGATCTAGTGATCGGCTATGAGGCCAATCCGGTAAAGCGAGTGGTAGCTCTGGCCAAGATCACACAGGAAAGCAACGGCAAAGAGATTTATTTTGAAAAGACCGAGAGCCTGACTTCCCCCATTGACTATGCTGTACTGAAGGCTTTCCCTGAGCTGGAGAAAATGGAGTTCTTCGTACAGCCGAACGGAAGCCTGTTCAAGCTCTCGGAGGGTGAGTACAACTTTATTCTGGATCTGATCCGGGATGAAAACCCTGCTCCCGTCCGGCAGGCATCTGCCGACAGCTACACCAGAGTTGATTTTCTGCACGATGTTTTTCTGAGTGAGCAACGCTATGAAGTGTTGGTTTCTTTGCTACGCCACAAGAAAAATATCATTCTGCAAGGTGCACCCGGCGTTGGAAAGACCTATGCTGCCAAACGGCTGGCGTACTCTATAATGGGTCAAGCTGATTCCTCCCGGGTTGAGTTTGTTCAGTTCCACCAGAATTACTCCTACGAGGATATCATGCTGGGCTACCGGCCGGACGGCTCCGGCTTCAAGCTGACAGAGGGTGTATTTTACCGCTTCTGCCAGAAGGCTTCCAACGACCCCGACCGAGAATACTTTTTCCTGATCGATGAGATCAACCGGGGCAACCTGAGCAAGATCTTCGGCGAGCTGATGATGCTGATTGAAAGCGACCATCGGGGCGAAAAGATCACACTGGCCTATAACGGGATGCCCTTCTATGTCCCGGAAAATTTGTACATTATCGGTATGATGAATACTGCCGACCGCAGCCTGGCCATGATCGACTATGCACTGCGCAGACGCTTCAGTTTCTTCGAGATCGAACCGGCGTTCACCTCCGATGGATTCCAGAAATATCAATCTGCGCTTGACAATGAAACCTTCAATGCTCTGGTGGAACAGATCAAGGCATTGAACCGGGAAATTACCACAGATGCCTCCCTCGGTCCCGGATTTCGTGTTGGTCACAGTTACTTTTGTCTGGCCGACCCTGCTGCCTGCACCACTGACTGGATGCGCTCTGTGGTGGAGTTTGACCTTCTGCCTACGCTGGCAGAATACTGGTTCGACGCGCCCGACAAACTGCACCGTTGGGAAAAGAATCTGCGTGGTGTTTTCAATGACGACTGACAAAGGGATCTTTATCCAGAACATCTACTACATGCTCTCCTACGCCTATCAGGTGCTGCAGCAGCAGGATTATCAGTGCATCGCCTCGGAAAAGTTTGAGCGTATCGACGATTTGTTTGCTGCCATCCTTGCAAAGGGTGTTTCCCGGCAGCTGAAGCAGGGGCTCTATCGAGAATATGTTTCCCGAAGCGAGACCCGGTCAGTTTTGCGTGGAAAGCTGGATCTTCCGCAGACCATTAAGACCCGTATCCAGCACAAGCCACAGGTCGCCTGTACCTTTGACGAGCTTTCCGAGGATAACCTGTATAACCAGATTCTGAAAACCACCCTGCATGTGCTGCTTCGGGATAAGAATGTTTCTACTGAGCGCAAAGTGGAATTGAAGAAAGCGCTTCTGTTTCTGGACACGGTTTCTGCACTGCTTCCCTCTCAAATCCCATGGAAGCAGTTACATTATCAGCGGAGCAACCAGAATTACGAGATGCTGTTGAATCTCTGCTATTTCGTGCTGCACGATATGCTGCAGACCACCGAAAACGGCAGCTATAAAATGACAGCATTTTCGGATGAACGCATGGCAAAGCTGTACGAACGCTTTATTCTGGAGTATTACCGACAAAATCATCCCTACCTTACTGAGGTCAAGGCTGCGCAGGTCAAATGGGATCTTGTGGGAGAGCACGATGCTGCCATGCTGCGGTTTCTCCCTGCCATGCAAACCGATATTTTTCTGCGTTTTCGCGAAAAAGTTCTCATTCTGGATGCCAAGTATTACAGCCAGACATTGCAGCAGCAGTTTAATAAAGAGACCCTGCATTCTGCCAACCTCTACCAGATCTACACCTACGTTAAAAATCAGGATGCTGCCCATACTGGAAACGTTTCCGGGCTGCTAGTCTACGCCAAAACGCAGGAAGCCATCACGCCGAATTGTCTCTTCAACTTAGGCGGCAATCAGATCGGTGCACGCACCTTGGATCTCAATCAGGATTTTCGGCAAATCACCGCACAGCTGGATGGAATTGCCCAGCAGTTTTTCGGGAAGCATCCGCTTTGATCTTTTCCATGTCGATTTACCCGCTTTCACACCCGCCCGTCTGTTTTTTCAAACTTTCTCCTCCTAAGTGTCCGAAGGCAAAAGAGGATGCGATTGTGGAAGCATTAAAGCATTTTCAGATGATTTGATACGCAATCACCCCAGAGAGAATAGCCTCTTGTGCGTTCTCTCTGGGGTGATTTTTGCGTTATGCTACTTCCGGGTAGCGCATATATACATACTCGTAGATTTTCTTCTGGTAGGTCTGGATATCGCTTACATCATAGCTATTGGGAAGTTCTTGCCAAAGGGTATTGCGAATCAGGTTATCCACAATCGCCTTAGTTTCCTGCTTGTCCGTCCAATGGTCGAGTTTGGCAATCTGCTGTTTGATTTTTGTCAACAAGTCCACAGACACCTTCTTGATCGTTTCAATTTCCTGCTTTGTGAGATTCTCCGAAAACAGCAAATCGTACACTGAAAGTTCCTCATCGCTGGAAAAGCCCTCACGCACATAGCGCTGCTGCTCCGTGTCCAGTGAACTTGCAAGCTCCATCAGATCCATGAAGGTTTTCTCAATGGTTGCCCGGTTCTGCTCCGCATTGTAGGCATCGATGATCTCCTGATAGCGGTCATAATAATCAATGCGCTGCGGGTTTGCAAACAACATTTTCGCCAATTGCTGATTCACCAGTTCATCCAGATCGCGCAGCAAGAGATTCTTCCGCCGGGTGTGGGCGAACTCCCGGCTCAACAAGTCAAAATCAATTTTGCTGATGTCAAACTGCCGGGAAGGTACAGCCTCCTGATCCGGCTTTTCCACATGGATGTACTCGTTGACGATGCCGTTGATCTGCACCATCAGGTCGGTATTGTCCGCGTGTTTTCGCTTCTGCTGCAAGCCCTCGTAGATGACGAGAATTGCGTTTTTCCGGGCGCGCACGGCATCGTCCACATCGTCACGGTCTGCGTAGCGGAACAGCCGCGCCAGTTCAGACGCATAGGTCTGGAAGGTTTTCTTGGTTTCCAACGTCTCGCACATCGCGTTGACTGCATCCTGTACAAGGCTCATCTTTTCAAAGTCCTGTGCGTCCACCAATTCCTGCAGCCGGAACCCGTGTTCTGCCAGAAAGCCGTCCGCTTTTCCGATGACCGTGCAAATACGCTGGATCAGCTCCGTTTTATCCACCGTTGGATCAACACCCGCCGGGCTGTTCTTGCTGACCGTATAATCTGCCAGAGCCTTGCGCAGCGCCTTTACGATACCAATATAGTCCACGATCAGGCCGTTGCTCTTGCCCTCCGAAACACGGTTTGCACGAGCAATAGTCTGCATCAGGGTATGGGCTTTCAACGGCTTGTCCAGATACAGACAGGACAGACACTTTACATCAAAGCCCGTCAGCCACATGGCACAGACGAACACCACCCGGAACGGATTCTTGCTGTCCTTGAATTCTTTATCCAGCTCCCGCTTTTCCATTTTGGCACGGTGCGGCAGAATATCCAGCCCCCACTTTTTGAAGGTCTGCACCTCGTTCTGCTCCTGACTGATCACCACTGCCATTTCGGTTTCTTTCATCCATGCCAGTTTGCGGGCAAGCTCCTGTGCTTCCTGCTGGGTCGCTGTGCCCTGCCGGGCTTCCAGCTCCCTGATCTTTGCCTGCCAGCATTCCTGCACATAGTTGTACATCCGCACACAGGTGACCTTATTCAGGCAGACGAACATCGCCTTGCCGCTGGTCCAAAGGTCAGAGTAATGCTCCACAAAGTCCCTTGCAATGGAACGCAGCCGTTCATCTGCGGTGAGAATATGGATCTCCTTTGCAAACTCGCGTTCCAGCTTTTCCTCCTGCGAGGGATCAAGGTCGGCTGCTTCAATGGCATCCAGAATCCGCCCGGTGATCTCCGGCTTGTCCAACTGGGCGATCTTATCCGCACGGTTCTCATAATACAGCGGCACCGTTGCGCCGTCCTCCACCGCCCGCTTGAAGTCATACACCGACAGATACCCGCCAAAGGTGCGCTCGGTGATATGGTCATCTGCCAGAAGTGGCGTACCGGTAAAGCCGATGCGGGATGCCGTGGGCAGCAGGTGCATCATGTTGTCTGCAAAAATGCCGTACTGACTGCGGTGGGCTTCATCCGACAAAATCAGAATGTCGTGATCCGGGTAGATAGGCGGCTCCTTGGGCAGATTGAACTTCTGGATCAGGGTAAACACAAAGCTGGGGTTGCCCTGCAGCTTTTTTACAAGGTCTGTACCGCTGGATGCAATGAACTGTGAAGCCTTGGTTTTGCCCAGCAGACCGCAGTTTTCAAAGGTATCGCTGATCTGCCGGTTCAGCTCGTCACGGTCGGTCAGTACCACAATGGTGGGCGAGCCTGCAAACTTGCGCCGGATCTTCTGCGCCAGAAAGACCATGGAGTAGCTTTTGCCTGACCCCTGCGTGTGCCAGAACACCCCCAGCCTGCCGTCTTTCAGCTTGCGGTTCTCGTAAGCACTGACGGCCTCGTTGACGCCGAGATACTGGTGGTTGCGCGCCAGAATCTTGGTGGTGCGCCCACCGGAATGGTCGTAAAGGATGAAGTTTTCCAGCAGATCGAGGAAGGTCTTTTTCTCGCAGATGCCCCGCAGCATGGTTTCCAGTTCCACGCTGCCTGCATCGCTTTCCTTCAGACGCTTCCACTCGTGGAAAAACTCGTACTTGCTGCCAAGCGTACCCACCTTGGCTTCCAATCCATTGGACAGCATGAGAAAGGCATTGTAATAGAACAACTGCGGAATGGTATCGAGATAATCCCGATAGTTGTCTATGTAGGCGTTCTGCACATCCACGGTGGGCTTTTTCAGCTCGATGAACAGCAGCGGAATGCCATTGACAAAGCCCACAATGTCCGTTCTGCGGCGGTACAGCTGCGAGTGGATCTTCATTTCTTTTACGGCGAGGAAATGATTGTTTTCTGGATTTTTGAAGTCGATCACCGCCGCGCTTCGGATTTCGGTGCGGCCATCCGGCCGCTTGACCGTCACCGGGATGCCATCCCGCAGCAGAAAATACTTTTCCTCGTTGATCTGCATCAGGGATGCGGTGGAAACGTGTGCCGTGAATTTCTTCTGCACCTCGTCCAGCTGGTTCGGGGTGAGCCACGGGTTCAGCCGCAAAAGCGCCTGCCGAAAATACCGGGTCAGCAGCACTTCCCCATAGCTGGTGCGGCCTAACGTCCCGTCCGGCCCCAGCTTTTCGGAGTTGTAAGCCAGCACCACCTCCCAGCCCAGAACATTTTGCAACAGGTTGCCTGCACTGTTCTGGACAAGGACATTTTCGGAGTATTCGCGGCTCATAGGATCACCTCATTTTTTCAACTTTTCTTTTAAGCAGAATTCTTCATTGATTTTAATGATTATAATTGCCATCACAATTAAGAATCGCATATAATCATCTCTATGTACCTTTTCATCTAATGAATTAGTCGAGTGAATATATTTATTTCTCAAATCTAGTCCATTTGAAAATTTATGTTTATTAAGTAAATAATCAAGATAATCTTGTTCTGGTCGTGAGAACAATGTATTCTCTACCAGCAACTTATTATTTTTCAGTGCATCCTTCAATGGATCATTTTCTGTTTTTTCATAGGCCAAGCAAAGATATTCATATCTATAAAGTTGAATCAACATTCTCAATCTATCATACTTCAGTTCAATTTCCCCAGCTTCATCTATTCTTATAGTACCTTGACTTAATAAGAAGTCGATTTTTTCTTTCTGAATAGTTTTAAAATCATTATAATATACAGTTTCATTCTCTAGAAGTTTAAAGAAAGAATCATAGGCCTTTCCTATTCTTTCCACGTAAGTTAAAAGTGATTGTGATGAAAAGATACTTATATATTCCGATCTAATATTTTCATCATTACAATAGGCATACTTTTGTGTGCTTAGACTTGCAACTTGTGAAAACTCAACGCTTTGAGATGAGAACTCCAGATAATCTCTATCAATTGCTCCATATTTACTGTATAAATCAAATTGCTTTAAAACATGATCTATTTTACTAGAAATCAGTCTGTTTCTTTCCCCAAATGGCGCATCCCTCCTCACTTTCTCATAAACAAACCCCTCCACATTAAACTCATCTTTTAGGTATGTTTCAAAAAACCATTTATAAATATCTT
>ENA-UEQL01002041-UEQL01002041.1-human-gut-metagenome-genome-assembly--contig:-NODE-2041-length-13634-cov-5.248359_pt1 | contig 13634 bp, 13 predicted proteins | sample MGYA00242905_ERZ507926 | MGnify/ENA primary metagenome ERZ507926 (study PRJEB26167, sample SAMN06115531) | human gut metagenome | host: Homo sapiens | place: China:Henan | collected 2015-09-09...
GGTTTTGTTATAAAAACAAAGGGCGGGAAAATCTATCGTTTCACCCTTTGCACTATGAAGATCAAAGATTCGGCGAAGATGTTTTTCGTGAACGTGTAACCATTTTGTGCTACCGTATATAAAAAAACGACCCGTCGGTTAAAACGGGCGTTAATGTTTTTTAATATTCGGCATTGACGTAAGGTGCGGCTTTACGGAGTTTTATCAAAAGCGCAATGGTTACTCCGTGGCGGTTTTTTCGAGATTAAGAAGGGCTATTTTGTTATTTATTCCGCCGCCGAAGCCCACCATGGCGCCGTTTGCTCCGACAACGCGGTGGCAGGGAATTATTATGCACAGACGGTTTGAGCCTACCGCTCCTCCCACTGCCTGAGCGGACATTTTGCCGCCCGACTGCTTTGCGAGCGTGCGGGCGATATCTCCGTACGTAACGATTTTGCCGTAGGGGATTTCGGAGAGCAAACGGTATACGCGGGCGCGGAAAGGCGACGAGGCAAACGACTTTACGGGGAAATCGACGGGTGGATTTTTGCCCGAAAAATACTCGTCCAGCCAGCGTTTTGCTTTATCGAATACGGGCAAATCCTTTCGTTCGGCGACAGAGAATTTTTTGCAGTCAAATGAGTTTTCAAAAATAAGACCGGTGAGAGCGGTGCCGTCGGAAAACAAAATTACGTCGTCGAATTGCGGCGGCGTAAGGTATTTGCAGGTATAAATATCGGTGTTAATCGTGTTTTTCATCGGTAGGACATCCTTCCGATTTTATTACGTTATGGCTTTTTTCATCCGATTCTTGCGTGTTTTCGGTATTTTTTTCATCCGGAACTGCGGATTTTTCCGATTTACTACCGAAATATTTGCCGAGCGGCGGGATAAACGAAAGTCCGGTCTGTCCGGACACGAGAGCAATCAGCATAAGCACGGCTCCGACTATAAACATAGGCGACATGCTTTCGTCGCCCCACAGCCAGCCTGCGAGCGCGCCGAACACCGATTCCATGGACAAAAGAACCGCACTGGCGGCGGCTTTGGTATATTTCTGACCGAAACTTTGGCAAAGGTATGCAAAACCGGACGAGAGTATTCCCAAAAACAGCATGGCGAAAATCGTGCCAGAATTTTTAACGGCGGCAAGCGGGAACGCTCCGTCGTAAACGGGGGCAACTATCCACGCAAGCGCTGCCGCAAACAGAAATTGCAGCATTGTAAGAAGGCATATGTCGTCGGTTTTTGTAAACGAGGACAACGCTATTATGTGCAGAGCGAAAAACAGGCTGCATATTACGGTTAAAACGTCGCCTTTATTTACGGAAAAGCCCGAAAGACTGATAAAGCCTATTCCTATTATTGCGATAATTGCGCAGATAAAGTCCAACAGGTCCGGCTTTTTACGAAAAATCAGCGCACCGAGAAGCGGCACCAACACTACGTACAAAGCGGTTAAAAACGCACTGTTGCCTGCGGTTGTGTATTTTGCTCCTATTGTCTGAAAAGCATATGCGGTAAACAAAAGCGCGCCCACGATAAGCCCGTGAATCCACGTTTTTTTTGTCATGTTTTTATAACGCGGAATAAACACGAGTGCAAGAAAAGCCGCCGCTACGGTGAATCGGAAAGCTATCATATAGACGGCTCCGACATTATGTACTTCGTTTTTTACCACGACAAAAGCTACGCCCAATATTATCGTTGCGGCGAGAAGCGCAAGCGGCGCGATTATTGAATTTATTCTGCGTTTATCCATAGCGATTATTTTAGCATATTGCAAAAAAATTTGCAAGCCGAGTGCGATAAACGCGTGAAAATTTTTAAATTTTTATCGGCTGACACTCGTGTTTGATTTATGCTTTTCTTTGCCGATAATTCTGTAAGCGCAGAAACTTCCGCTCGAAGCCGCGGACGGCAATCCTCCCGGTCCCGTTACCCACTGGCTTGCAAGAAAAAGATTTTTTACGCCTTTCACCTTATCGCGTAAAAGCGTGCTGCCTTTTGCGTTCACGGCGGAAATAAAGCTCATGTACGCGCCGCGGTAAGCGTTACAATGCGAGGCATACGAAACCGGCGTCCACACGTCGCAAACTTCAGTTTTACCGGCAATGCACGGAAACGCCTCTTCCGCTCTTTTTTGTATTTCCGCGGCAAGTTCGCGTTTTTTGTTCGAATAAGCGTTCTTATCGGCGGCAAGCTCGCTCCAGAAAGTAAAATCTTTTTCGGTTTGCGGTACGGACACCTGAACGACGCATTCACCGTCCGGCGCAAAACTCGGATCGTACGAATACGACTGAACGGACATTCTGTTTATTATGCGCGTGCCGACTTTAAGTTCGCGACAGGGAACGACGGTAGTTTCGCTGAGTTCGGGAAATACGCCTTTAACCGAATACGCCGCCTGAAAGCTGCTTTCGACAGGGAACCAATCGCGTTTTTCGTACATTTTTTTAAGTTTTGCGGGCATATATTTTTCGGGCAGCAGCCGATGAAAGGCAAAATAGGGATCGACGGCGCACACGACGTAATCGGCAAAACGGGTTTGACCGTTTTCGAGCAAAACGCCCGTAGCCTTTCCTTTTTCTATGATTATTTGCTTTACCGGGCAAGAGGTGTTGATTTTGCCGCCGAGCGAGATAATTTTATCCGCTATTCTTTCCGCCGTTTTAAGCGAGCCGCCGAGAGGTATATCGCCGTTGCCGCTCGTCACGGTTGCGTACGACACCAAAAATGCGTTTACTTTGTATTTCGCGGGCATATAGTCGACTATTGCCTGCCTTATAAGCGGATGCTTAAAGCGTGCGGCAAGCGAAACTAAATCGTCATTTTTGTATTCGCTCATGCCCTTTATCACGGGCGCCATTGTTTTACCCAATCTCAAAAGTTCGCCGACGGACATTTTGTCAAACGGTTTTTTTGCCGGCATAACCATACCTTCGGCGGCTTTCACCGCGTCGAAGAGTTTGTTTATTTCTTTGCCGTCCTCGGGCGACAGTGCAAGAAATTCCGCTCTCGATTTTTCGCTATCGCGATAAAAACTCAGTTTTTGTCCGACGTAAACCGATGAGTAAAATGTTTGCTTTTCGTACAACTTCACTTCGTCCGAAAGCGCACCCGTTTCGCGCCATAACCCATTCAGCTCGGTGCCGGGGCGCGTGCCGGTCATCCAGTGAATACAGTTGTCTACGGTGTAATCTCCTCTTTTCCAGCTGCTACACATTCCGCCGACAACGTTATTTTTTTCGTAAACGGTAACGTCGAAACCGATTTTTTGAAGCTTTGCGCCGCAAGTAAGCCCGGCTATTCCGCCACCGATTATCATTACTTTTTTCATTTTTTTCTCCGCAAATATTTTTACAAAAGCAATTATATCACAATCGGCAATAAAATACAAGTTTTGCAGCGCATAAAAAACGCCCGGAACAAGTCCGGGCGAGCCCCCCCTTAGCCGTTTTGCCTTAACATTACGCTTTGATAAAGGTAAGGCAGCCGGCGGGCTTACCCTCCTCGCTCATAACGGTAATGCCGTTGGCGTGGCAGACATTGTCTTTGTTGAAAATGCAATTTGCGGTACACGCAACCGCGGTGTCTACGTTGTAATTGGCTTTTTTGAAATCCGATGCCGCTTCGACGTCGGTTTTTCCGGAAACCGGCGTATAGGTAAGGCAATCGGCGTGCTTATCGACGTCGATATTCTTTGCGCAGCAGCAATAGCCCTTGTTGTGCTTACATCTCGTAAGTCCGCATTTTAAGTCTTTCATGGTGTTATACCTCCGAAATTAAATAGCGAATAAATTCGCCTGCACTATTATTTTTGCACCTAATAAAATAAAATATTCCCGTACTTGACAAAATTTACGTTTCGCTATATAATATATGCAAAGAATAAGGAGTAAACACATTCAAATGAAAGTAATTCTCTTGAAAGACGTAAAAGGTCAGGGCAAAAAAAACGACGTTATAGAAGTAAGCGACGGATACGGCAGAAACTTCCTTATCAAAAACGGACTTGCCACCATTGCAACCTCCACGCAGGTTAACAGCATCAACATTTCCAAAGCAGCCGAGGAAAAACGCAAAGCCGCCGAAAAAGCCGAAGCGATAAAGCTGGCAAAAGAGCTTGAAACAAAAACGGTTGTCGTCGAAATTAAAACGGGCGAAACCGGAAAGCTGTTCGGCGCACTTAACACTCAGGCGATAGCCGACGCACTCAAAAAACAGGGCGTGGATATCGATAAGAAAAAAATCGTTTTGTCCGATCCCATTAAATCGGTGGGCGAATATACCATTACCGTCAAGCCTTATGCGGAAGTTTCGGCAAAGCTGAAAGTTATCGTAAAAGCCGCTCAGTAAAGTAATATTTTCGCCGCTTAAAGGGTATTATTCTTTTTGCGGCGGTTTTTTTAATGACAATGAAGCTTTTCAAAAACAATTCCACCGAAATAATCGAAAATATCGACGAAATAAAAAAAAAAAAAGCGGCTTTCTCTTCTTAAAAAAGGCAGGCTGAAAAGAAAAGGCGTAACCGCTTTGTGTTTAGGCGGAGGCGGCGCACGCGGCTTTGCTCACATAGGCGCGATTAAAGCGTTTGAAGAGGCGGGTTTACAGTTCGATATTATTGCGGGAACGAGCGCGGGCGCGATAGTGGGCGCGTTATATGCGTACGGCATTTCCGCCGACCGGATGCTGGACTACGGCTCGGTTTTAAGCAATCGCGACATTCACAACGGCAACTTTTTAATGCCAAACGACCCCGTTAAAATCGCTCGGATAATAACAGATTTTATCGGCGACGCCACTATCGAGGATATAAACGCGCGTCAGAGCAAACGCTTTGCATGCGTTGCGGTTGACCTGATCACGGCAAACCAGATTTTTTTTACCAAAGGGCATGCCGCAACGGCGGTTTCGGCATCGGCATGCGTTCCTCTGTTTTTCAGACCGGTTGTGTACAACGGTATGCATCTCGTGGACGGCGGCGTTCTTAACAATATTCCAACCGACTTGTGCCGCATACTGGGCGCGGACAACGTTGTGACCGTGGACGTTAACCCGACTCGCGGCGAAGGCTCGGACAAACTAAGCACTCCGTCCGTCATCAAAACGGTTTTTTCGATAATGAGCACCAATGCTTCGATAAGCGGAATTGTCGATTCGGACGTACTTATTCCGGTTGACACGGACGAATTTTCGTCCGCCAGCAAAGAAGGATTTTCGGAAATGTATAAACGCGGTTACGACGCCGCAAAAAATAAAATCTACGACATAACAAAGGTTATGTTCAAATAAAATTCGGAGATAAACAACATGATTAAACACGTGGTAATGTGGAAATTCAAGCCCGGTACAAACGAGCAAATGAACAAATTTTTGCAGGCTCTTAAAGACCTCGACGGCAAAATAGACGTTTTGCGCTCGATGGAAATTGGTGTAAACCAAGGCTCGGACGACAACTGCGACGCGGTTCTTATCACCACTTTCGACAGCTTTGAAGACCTGCATACATATGCCACCCATCCGTTGCACGTGGCAGCTTCCTCTCTTTGCAAGCAAATCCGCGTAAGTCGCCATGCCGTCGATTTCGTAATCTGACAGTTTGCATAGCTAAACATAATAAACGTACCCCGAATACGTTTTTACTCGGGGCACGTTTTTTGTTATACGGCATTAAAACAATCCGCTTATTATTCCGTCATCGTCAACGTCGATATTCTCGGCGGCTGGGGTTTTGGGAAGCCCCGGCATTGTCATAATATCGCCGGTAAGCGCAACTATAAATCCGGCGCCTGCGGAAACTTTGACGTTTTTAATGTTTACGATGAAATTTTCGGGCGCACAGATAAGCGACGGATCATCGGAAAAACTATACTGCGTTTTGGCAACGCAAACGGGAAGATTTCCGTAGCCCCGACTTTCAAGCGCTGCAATCTGCTTTTCGGCGGCACTGCTTACGTTTATTCCGCTACCGCGATAAATTGTTTTTACAAGCGTTTCGATACGGTTTTGTATTCCGCCTTCGAGATTGTACGCAAAAGTAAATTGGTTTTTCTTTTCGCACAGGCGAACCACTTCTTCGGCAAGCTCGACGCCTCCTTTCCCGCCGTCCGCCCACACTGTGGACAACTTTACGTTTACGCCGCGCGCTTTGCACTTTTCGATTACGGCGTTAATTTCCGCATCCGTATCGGTGGGGAAACGGTTGATTGCGACGACGCACGGCAAACGATAGACGTTTGTTATGTTGTCCAAATGACGCAACAAGTTTGGAAGTCCCTTTTCGAGCGCAACGAGATTTTCGCTGCCGAGTTCGGTCTTTTTGGCTCCACCGTGCATTTTAAGCGCGCGAACAGTGGCAACCAGCACTACGGCGTCGGGTTTTAAGCCTGCCGCGCGGCATTTTATGTCAAGAAATTTTTCTGCTCCGAGATCGGCTCCGAAGCCCGCTTCGGTTACGGTGTAGTCGGCGGCTTTGAGCGCCATGCGCGTGGCTATAACCGAATTGCAACCGTGGGCGATATTGGCAAACGGTCCGCCGTGCACGAATGCGGGCGTTCCGCCGAGAGTTTGCACGAGGTTGGGCTTTATCGCGTCTTTAAGAAGGGCTGCCATCGCTCCTACCGCTTTAAGGTCGCGTGCGGTAACGGGCTTGTCGTCGTAGGTATAGGCGACGACTATTCTTCCGAGGCGTTCTTTAAGATCTCTCATGTCGCTTGCAAGACAGAAAACCGCCATAATTTCGGAGGCGACGGTAATATCGTAGCCGTCTTCACGCGGGACTCCGTTAGTCTTACCGCCCAAGCCGTCCACAACGAAACGAAGCTGACGATCGTTCATGTCCACGCAGCGTTTCCAGGTGATTTTTCTCGGGTCGATACCGAACGCGTTGCCCTGATAGATGTGATTGTCGAGCATTGCCGCAAGCAGGTTGTTTGCCGCTCCTATTGCGTGAAAGTCACCCGTAAAGTGCAGATTGATGTCTTCCATCGGCACTACCTGCGAATATCCGCCGCCTGCCGCTCCGCCTTTTATTCCGAATACCGGCCCGAGCGACGGCTCGCGAAGAGCGACGACCGTCTTCTTTCCGATGAGATTCATGGCGTCGCTTAGTCCTATCGTGGTTGTAGTTTTACCTTCGCCGGCGGGCGTGGGCGTGATTGCCGTAACCAGAATAAGCTTTCCGTCTTTTTTATTGCAGTCGCGCAGCCAGCGATTGTCTATTTTCGCCTTATATTTGCCGTACTGCTCGATATATTCTTCGCCTATACCTGTTTTTTCGGCAATTTGGTTTATCGGCTGCATTTTATAGTTTTGTGCTATTTCGATATCGGTCGGATACTTCATCGGTGTGCCTCCTTCTTTTTTATTCGTATATCGGGAAGCGGGCGCAAAGAGCGGCAACTTCCTCGTTTATTTTTTTCTTGTTGTTTTCAAAGTCGCCGGCAACCTCTCTCATCCAGCGAGCAATCATACGCATTTCTTCTTTTCCGAATCCTCTCGTCGTGACAGCAGGCGTTCCCACTCGTATTCCGCTGGTTACGCTCGGCTTTTCCGGATCGCCCGGAATTGCGTTTTTATTAACCGTAATATGTACTTCGTCCAGTCGTCTTTCCATTTCCTTGCCGGTGACGCCGAACGGGCGCAGATCGATGAGCATCAGATGGTTGTCGGTACCTCCGGAAACAATGCGGAAACCCTCTTTTTTGAGGCATTCGCAAAGCTCTTGTGCGTTTTCGACTATATTCTTCTGATATGTTCTGAACTCGGGCTTGAGAGCTTCGCCGAAAGCCACTGCTTTGGCTGCGATTATGTGCATTAAAGGACCGCCTTGCGTTCCCGGGAACACTGCTTTGTCGATTGCCGCAGCAAATTCCTTTTTGCAAAGAATAAGTCCTCCGCGCGGACCTCTCAGCGTTTTGTGCGTGGTAGTCGTAACCACGTCGGCGTACGGAACGGGATTTTCATGCAGCCCGGCGGCAACCAGTCCCGCGATGTGTGCCATATCCACCATGAAGTACGCGCCCACCTCGTCGCATATCTTTCTGACGGCGGCGAAATCGATGCTTCTCGAATACGCGCTGGCACCCGCTATTATCATTTTGGGCTTACATTCGAGCGCTTTACTTAGTATTGCATCGTAGTCGATGGTTTCGCTTTCGGCATTAAGTCCGTAGGATATGACGTTGAAATATTTGCCGGATATGTTTACGGGCGATCCGTGCGAAAGATGTCCGCCGTGAGCAAGACTTAGCCCCATTACAGTGTCGCCGGGATCGAGCAAAGCGAAAAATACCGCAAGGTTGGCGTTTGCGCCCGAATGAGGCTGAACGTTTGCATGATCCGCTCCGAACAGCTTTTTTGCGCGTTCGATGGCTATATTTTCCACTACGTCCACATATTTGCAACCGCCGTAATAGCGGCGACCCGGATATCCCTCGGCGTATTTATTGGTAAGTACCGTGCCTGCGGCAAGCAGTACCGCCTCGGACACTATGTTCTCCGACGCTATAAGTTCGATGTTTGTGCGCTGACGATTAAGTTCGTCCTTTACCGCCGCATACACTTCGGAATCGTAACTACTCAGCTTATCGAAAAAATTCATGTCTTTGCCTCCGTTGCGCTTAACGGTCGTTTTCGGCACGGCGCGCGCAATATTTGTTTAGAAAAACGCCCCGCCGCGGTTTGCTTCAATCGCATCGGGACGCTTATTTATTATTGTAACAAATTCTTTGATAAAAGTCAAGTTTTAGGCGTCTGTTTTTCTTTTTCGAGAGCAAAATTATATCTTTTCGAGCAACATTACTTGGTAAGGCGCGACTTCCGCATTCTCGCCCTCTTCGTAATCTTTGCCGGATAAGCGATCATGTACTTTACAGGGACAGACAAACAGCCCTTTTTTATACTCGGTTTCGATAACGGCGTACACGGTGCCGGCTTTGCCCGTTCGCTCGATAACCGAAAGATTGTGTCTTGCCTCGCACACCGGCAAAATGTTTTTCTCCGCACACAGATTTTTAGTGAGTGCTACAAGCGCGGATTCCGCGGGCAGGCAGCCGAGAACGACTATTTTGCCTTTGCCGTACTGCGTTTGCGTTACCGCAGAATATCCGTCGAAGTAACTTTCGTTTTCGTATGTCATCAACGTTTCGGCAGTCTTTCCCGGCATTATCGCATCGAAACAAAGCTGCTCGGCTTTGACGCTCGCACCCGAATAGTTAAGTCCGATTTCGACGTACGCGGGGTCATTCGGGTCAAAGGCAGGCGTGGTGAACTGAACGGTTACGTCCGCCGCTTTTTCGGTTATTCCGGTTGCAGACTCCGTATATTTGGAATGAGCGGAAGTTCTTATATCGGTGAGCGGTCCGGTTATCCAGGTTCCGCCCTCCTTTACCCACGATAGGATGCGCTCCGAGAGGTTATCGTTTTCGAGGCAGGTTATAAAGGGCGTTAAAAGCACTTTTTTGTCCTGAAAATCGGTGGTTGCGGAAATAATCGCAGGCATAAGGCGGGCGCGCATGAGCGGCAATTCGACATATTTGGATATTAAGTCGCGGTAATCGAATTTTTTACCGTTTAACTCATACATTGATTGGCAATAAAACTCGGTTTCGGACTGACATGAACACATTATCGCAAGACCGCTGTCCTTAGGCGCAGTGTCCGAAATAATGTCGGCGTTCTTTTTTACGTCGGACGTGAATTTCATCACTTCTTTTGCCATATGGCGATCTCTTCCGTTGCTTTCGATAACCGAGCCGTGCATGAGTTCGTGCGAGCCGTAGTGCGTGCGCCACAGCCAGTAGTTGACGCTCTCGGCGCCGTTCATAAGCGCGAGCCAGCCGTTCATTTCGACGAATCCGTGAGCGCGCATATAGTTTGAGCGCATGTCGCCGTTCCAGCAAGTAGACGTTTCGGTGAGCCAGAAGGGCTTTTTCTTTATATTGTACATAAAGTTGAACCAGGTTTCCACTTTAGGGTAGCCCGCTCCGTACGAATACTGGTTGAACTGTATTATATCCATGTTTTTGCCCACGCCTTCGTACGAAAGAGCGTGATAGGTGGGCATGGTGTCGGTTCCGACGGGTTTATCGGAATATTTTTTTATGATTTCGCGCTGACGAACGATGTATTCGATTGCGGTGTCGTGCTTGCATTGCAGCCACAACGCTTTGATAGCGGGGCTTGTCCACTGCTTGAAGCGAGGTGCTTCGAGCTGCGCAAAATCGTCGTATCTTGTAGAGAAAACTCCGGTGTCGATTTGTTTGTTGAACGCTTCTATGTCGCCGCCGAAACGTTTACGACACCAATCCTGAAAAGTCTTTACGCAGTCGGGGCAAACGCAACCTATATCAGCATTTATTGCGTTGATTTCGTTGTCTATCTGCCAGCCGATGACGTTTTCGTCGCTACCGAATTCCTTTGCCATCCGCTCGGTAATTCTGTCGGTGTAGAATTTATAATGCTCGTTGTTAAAGCAGCAGTCGCGGCGCGCGCCTATTCCGTTTGGGGAGCCGTCGTAGTGCTTAGCGTAGATATCGGGATGTTTTTCGGCAAGCCAGCGGGGCGGGCAAGCTCCCGGCGTTCCGAAAATAACGTAAATGCCGCGCTTATTACACTCGTCGGTCATTTCGCGGAACAGCGAAAAATCAAACTTTCCGTCTTCCGGCTCCATAGTTTTCCAGGCAAACTCGGCAACGCGGACGGCTTTTATTCCGTAACGCACCATATTGTCGAGATCTTTTATCATCTCAGATCTGTCCCACGCTTCGGGATAGTATGCCACTCCCACAAAAGGCTGCAATTTTTTCATAAATTTCTCCGTTTGTTTTTTTGATTTAACTATATTATACAACTGTTTTTGCGCATTTGTCAAAGAAAATATTGCTCATTTTACCTCAAAAAAACGCAACTTTGTCCTATTCTGTAAAAAAACGGCTACGGAAAAAACCGTAACCGTCCGAATAAATTTATCGGGATTAAATATTATCGGTAATAAAGCTGTCCCAGGGTAAAACCGCGGGCTTACCTTCATTGATTATTCCGTCCACACACATGAGAAGCGGGAAATCCTTGAGGTCGAGCTTGCCTTGTTTTGCCCAGTTTTTAACTGCGTGAGCCACGCGGGTTGCCACAACAAGAGATTCGAGCGTTACGCCTTTAAGACGGTTCATGCATTCATCGAAGGGAATTCCTCTTCCGAGCAGTATGCCGATAAGGCGCGTTCTGCCGCCGTATACCGTAACGTACAGATCGCCGGCTCCCAAAACGATATTGTCCTCCGCTCCGCCGAGCAGCGTTATGAGCTTACGCATTTCCTTTACGCCCTGCCCGAACGCGCCTGCCTGCGAATTGTAGTGCAGAACGCTGTCCTCGCCGTGTTCTTTCTGATTGATTCCCACGGTGAGCGCAATTCCGAGCGCATAGCCGTTTTTAAGTGCAACCGCACTTTCGACTCCCATAACGTCGGTGGAAACGGAAATGTGATAGTAGTCGGTTTTCATGGTGTCGCGCATCATGTTGAGGATGTTGACGTCCTTACCGCAGAAAGTTACGCACGACTGATCGTGGAATACAAGTTCATAGCTGGTGCAAGGTCCGCCGATTGCAAAAACTTCGCGATTTATTCCCTTCTTTGCAAGCATACGCTTCCAGTATTCGGGATAGCAGATAAGGTTGCCCTCCTCGTCCTCGATAAGTCCTTTGGTGACCGACAAAACAGGGATGTTTGCGGGGATAACAGGCAGGATATTTTCGCCGAACCAGTCCACTCCGAACGAGCTTACGCCGCAGATTATGAACGTAGAGCCTTCGATTGCCTCTCCTACTTCTTCTATCTGATAGTACTTTATCCCCTCGGGAAAGTCGTACTCGAATTTGGGATGACGGTTGGTTTTGCGACAAGCGTCGATGATTTCTCTGTCCAGCGGAGTGCCGACAAGGCGAACTTCGTGTCCGTTTTCGCGAGCGGGAAAAGCGAGCGCGGAGCCCATCATTCCCGAGCCTATAATAGTAACTATACTCATAATATAATTAACTCCTTATGATTTTATTTTCAGTTTTTTTCGTAGTACGAATTTTCAAGGAACTTTTGTACCATTCCCGCGATTTTCTTGTAGCCTGCGTCGTTGGGATGCAGTCCGTCGACAGTCCAGGTGTTGCGGTTTATTTCGTTTTCGGGATAAATGCCGCCGATTGCATATAAATCGAGCACGGGCAGCGAATATTTTTCGGCTACTTCTTTTATCGCGTCTACGTACCCTTTAAGCGTGAGCGTCGGCTTTTTGTAGCCGTCGCCGGTGTTTCTGGTTTCGTTGGTGCGATGAAGAGGGGTCATTACGAAAATGAACGCCTTGGGATAGGTTTCGATGAGATAAGTGTACATATGATTGAGCGCGCCATAGAAAGTATCAACGGTGGTATCGTCTATGCCGCCCACGGGAGCGTCGCCGTGACCGTAATCGTTGGTTCCGCCGAAAATGCCGATAATGTCGGCGTCTTTATTCATTTCGAGCATACGTTCGTTGAAATCGTGATCCCATTTCTCGTTTGCCGACGCAGTCTGCTGACGGGCGATACGCGTTCCGCCTACTCCGTAGCCGCGCGCAATGATGCCTGTGTCTTTTTCAAGCACTTTCCACCACACTTTGTCGACGGAAGAAGCTCCTACGCCTTCGGTTATGCTGTCGCCGAGGAAATTTGCTTTTAATCCTTTAAGTTCCATATATTATTCTCCTTGCGCGTCGCCGTCGGCGTGCTTCTTTATCTGAGCCACAAGCCATTCTTCGTTGTTGAGCTGGGGGTTTATTACGCATTCTCTCCACAAGCTTTCGAGAAGAGCGCCTATTTTTACCGGCTGAATGCCTTCGAGTATCATACGGCTGCCGCTTACCACGAGATCGGTGACTTTAAGCGGAGCGCCTTCCTCTATCAATTGACGTTTAACTTTAAGCAATCTGTGTTCGGGATTTTCGGTGATAAGCCCGGTTGCCAGTCTGTCGGCGTTTATAAGTTCGACCAGTTTGTCTATTCTGTCGATGTTTTTGGCAACGAACAGGCGCACTTTGGCGTCCTTGGTTTTGCCGTCCCGATCGTACATATGGTTGGCGCAAAGCCATGCAACTTCGTCTATTACGGCATTGGGAAAGCGCAGCCCGTATTCGCCGAACGTGTAGCGTACGATATTTTCGGAAACTTTTTCATGTCCGTGCATATTGCCGAATTTTTTGACGCAGTACGGCTTTCCTATATCGTGCATAAGCGCGGCAAGGCGTATATCGGGCGGAGCGAAACGAACGCACTGGAACGTGTGTTCCAGAACGTCGTACTTGTGATACTCGTGGTTTTGCTCCAATCCCGCTTCGTCCTCGAGCTGAGGCACGAGATATTTGAGCGCGCCTATCTGATTGAGCAGGCGAAGCGCGCGGTACTGAGCGTTTGCGATATTGTTTTTCGTGTCGGCTTGCAGAATTTTAACAAGCTCGTCGCGTTTTCTTTCGGCAGAGATATCTTTAAGAAGTTCGACGTTGGCTTTTGCGGCTTTCGCCGTTTCGGAATCTATCTTAAAGCCCAATTCGCACGCAAGGCGAACCATACGAAGCACTCTTAAGCCGTCGCTTGCGAAAATGCGTTTGGGGTCGTGCGCACGCAAA
>ENA-UEQL01002055-UEQL01002055.1-human-gut-metagenome-genome-assembly--contig:-NODE-2055-length-13595-cov-14.210016_pt1 | contig 13595 bp, 7 predicted proteins | sample MGYA00242905_ERZ507926 | MGnify/ENA primary metagenome ERZ507926 (study PRJEB26167, sample SAMN06115531) | human gut metagenome | host: Homo sapiens | place: China:Henan | collected 2015-09-09...
TCTTTGCGGAAAAGACTTTAAAGAAAGAGTGGCTCTCGTTCACTCCGATATGAAATCATATTATTTGGAAGATTCAATAATTAACGGAAAAAATTATGATTTTGTATATGCTCAGTACAGCAAACAACTTTCTTTGCCGATTACAGTATGCACTCCCGACCAAATATTTGACTTTGCCTTGAAGTATGCAGGTTATGAATATAAACTTGCGGTAGCATCATATTCAAAGTTTATTATTGATGAAATACAGATGTATTCACCCGATGTTTTGGCAGCTGTTATTTACGCAATTAAAATGATTCATACGCTTGGCGGCAAGGTGGCAGTGCTGACCGCTACATTACCGCCGTTTGTGAAAAATGAGCTTGAAAAAATCTTTGGAGAAGATGTAAAAACGGCTGATTTTTCGGACAAAGGAAAATTAAAGCACAATGTTAAGGTGCAAGAAAAAGCGTTGCAATCAGATGATATTATTAAAATTTTCAATGATACTAAGTGCGACAAAGTAAAAAAATATCTTGTTGTATGCAACTCGATAGATATTGCAAACAAAATGTATCTTGAATTGAAAAATTCAGAGATAAATGCAGATATAAATCTTTTTCACTCGAATTTTACTAAGAATGACAGAAAAGACAAGGAAAATGAAATTTTAAAAGCCTCTGAAAAACCTAATGAAAGTATGAATATTCCTGAAATATGGATTTCAACCTCTGTTGTAGAGGCAAGCCTTGATATAGATTTTGATATTCTTATAACAGAACTTTCGGATTTGTTTTCACTTTTCCAACGCTTTGGCAGAGTCAACCGAAGAGCTAAAAAAGATTTTTCAACATATAATTGCTTTGTGTTTACAGAAATACAGGGCAACGCTCATTACTTTGTTGATGATACCATCCATGCACTTTCAAAGCAAGCTGTACTGAATGTTGACGGTGTGATTTCTGAGGTGGAAAAGAAAAAACTGATTGACAATTACCTTTCAACCGAAAAAATAGTGCAGTCAAAATATTATGATGAGTATTGCAAAAATTTAAAAAGGTATGAAGATAATTTTGACTATTTGGAGTTGAAAAAAGACGGAATAAGAAGAATTGACAGAAGTGACGCAATTCCTGCTGAGGTGTTTGATCAAAACGAAAGCGTTATTAATGATGCTCTAAAAGTGCTCAATTCAGAATCAGTAAGCCCTGTTGAAAAACTAAAAGCAAGCGAAACAATACTCGGTTTCACTGTTTCTGTAAATCAGTTTAGAATTGACAATAACAATACAGGTAAGTTTATTGATATGAAGTACAACAAACTTCCGATTATTGAGTGTATCTATGACTCCGAATGTGGCATTAGATTTGATAAGAAAAAGAAAACACCAAAGCAAGAAAAAGAAGAGTTAGGCGAAAAAGAAGAACCTGATAACTTTCTATGAGGTAACACTATGGACGAAAACAGAGTTACGGGTATGAATATATACTATTATTATGTTTGTAAAAGAAAGCTGTGGTATTTTTCAAACGGGTTGGCTATGGAGAGTGAAAACGAAAATGTAAAACTCGGCAAGCTGATTGACGAAACCACTTATAAGCAAAATAAAAAGCATATTATGATTGACAATACAATTAATATAGATTTCATATCTGAGCACAATCTTTTGCATGAAGTTAAGAAAAGCCGAAAAGTCGAAGAGGCAGGCATTGCTCAGTTAAAATACTATATTTATTATCTTAAAAAACGAGGGGTAGAGGGTATAAGAGGCAGGATTGATTATCCGTTGCTAAAGCAAAGTATTAATGTTGAGCTTAGCGAAGAAGACGAAAAAGAACTTGAAAGTGCGACAGCCGATATTATAAAAATCATATCGGCTGATTTGCCACCACAATATGAAAATAAAAAGATATGCAAATCATGTGCTTATTATGATTTGTGTTGTATTTGAGGTGATTAAATGCAGGAGAGCTATTACATATATTCAGCAGGCAACCTAACGCAAAAGGATAACACGCTCAGATTTACGACGGTTGACGGAAATGTAAAGGATTTGCCGATTGAAAATATAAAAGAAATTTATATTATGAATGAGATAACGGTTACCTCAAAACTTCTGAATTTATTTTCAAAATACGGTATACTTGTGCATTTCTTTAATTACTATCAGTTCTACATTGGCAGTTTTTGCCCTAAAGAAACCAAACTTGCAGGTCAGCTTTTGGTAAAGCAGGTGCTCGCTTACGGAGATTCTGTAAACAGACTTTCAATAGCACGAGAATTTATAGTCGCCGCATCATATAATATTTACAGAAATCTGAGATATTACAACGGCAGAGGCAAAGATGTGTCAGCATATATGAGTTCTATTGAAAATTTGAGAAAGAAACTTCCAAATGTGCAGAGCATAGAAGAGCTTATGGGAATTGAGGGCAATATCCGTCAAGAATACTACAAGGCATGGAACATCATAATTGACCAAGATATAGAATTTGACAAAAGAGTTTATCACCCTGCGGATAATATGATAAACAGTTTAATTTCTTATGTAAACTCACTTGTGTATACCAAAACCCTTGCCGAAATTTATAAAACCCAACTTAATCCTACAATCAGTTATCTGCATCAGCCCGGTACAAGGAGATATTCTCTTGCGCTCGATGTGTCTGAGATTTTTAAGCCGCTAATAGCCGACAGATTAATTTTCTCACTGCTCAACCGCAAGCAGATAACAGAGAACAGCTTTGTGCAGGGATTGAACGGTTTACAGCTAACAGAAAAAGCCTCAAAAATAATTACTTCTGAATTTGATGAGAAACTCAAAACAACTATTTTTCATAAAGAGCTCAATAAAAATGTTTCATATCAGTTTTTAATACGGCTTGAGCTTTACAAACTGATTAAGCATATAATAGGCGAAAAAGAGTATAAAGGCTTTGAAATGTGGTGGTAAATATTGTATGTAATACTTGTGTATGATATAATATGCGATGAAAAAGGCAAAAAGATTTTGCCAAAGGTATTTAAGATTTGCAAAAAATACCTTGTGCATATTCAAAATTCCGTTTTTGAGGGCAATATCAGCAAAGTGAATGCCCTTGCATTAAAAAAGGAACTTGATGTTTATATCAGAAAAGATAAGGACTCCGTTATAATGTTTCACACTCGTGAAGAGCGATGGATGAGCAAAGATTTTCTCGGAATTGTTGATGATAAAACATCAAATTTTTTATAAGGCATTTTATTGTCGACCTCACATAGCTAAAAAATACGGGGAGGTTGACAGAGCTGTTTTATCAAGCGATCATCGGTGTTTTAGGCTTTTGTATGTGTTGATATAATAAATTCTTAAGTATATTTTAATATGTTGACAAAACAGACCACAATAACGCCGATGATTACTTAAGCTTTTGCCCCACGACTATAAATCTATCCATACTGGATTTTAAATGTTAATCAGTCTTCAAATACTCCTTACGGCTATTCTATAAATCTATCCATACTGGATTTTAAATTAATCGGTACGGTTGTTGATATTATCAGTGAAAACCTATAAATCTATCCATACTGGATTTTAAATGTTAATCAGTCTTCAAATACTCCTTACGGCTATTTCTATAAATCTATCCATACTGGATTTTAAATAATTTTCTTGAGCATATTAAAGGGCGCTTTGCTGATCTATAAATCTATCCATACTGGATTTTAAATTACTGTATCGAAGTTGATTATAACGGTAAAGCTGGACTATAAATCTATCCATACTGGATTTTAAATTATATTTTGGTATATTTGGTATATAATTATGATTTCTATAAATCTATCCATACTGGATTTTAAATAAGTCGTTAAGCGGAGATATTCTTATGTTTAACAACTATAAATCTATCCATACTGGATTTTAAATTCGCGTAGTCGCATTATAGCAACCTTTTCTAAGTCCTATAAATCTATCCATACTGGATTTTAAATTGAACTTAGCGAACTCACTACATTGCACTCCTCTTCTATAAATCTATCCATACTGGATTTTAAATGTCTTGAGTGTATTAAAAACAAATATTTTGATATGCCTATAAATCTATCCATACTGGATTTTAAATTTTTTTAAAGCTCCTCCAAATCTTCAAGTCTGCAATCTATAAATCTATCCATACTGGATTTTAAATTTGTTTCATCTTCTTTCAAAAGCCAGTAATCTTTACTATAAATCTATCCATACTGGATTTTAAATATCATCATAATTCAAATATTTTTGATACTGCGGAAACTATAAATCTATCCATACTGGATTTTAAATAATTATACAAAATTGTTGTTGAGTTATTCCTAAGTCTATAAATCTATCCATACTGGATTTTAAATCTTGTTGTCGCCTGGGACGAGGTTCAGAATGAGTTCTATAAATCTATCCATACTGGATTTTAAATCATTGCGATTATCTTGTATTCCTGTTCTGTCATTTCTATAAATCTATCCATACTGGATTTTAAATAGGATTTGAAAAGCAATGCAAAAAAATTCGCAGAAACTATAAATCTATCCATACTGGATTTTAAATAGCAGAATATTATCGCTCAACTCAATGCACTACCTCTATAAATCTATCCATACTGGATTTTAAATGATATATTTATGCTGTTGTAAATATTTATTATTTTCCTATAAATCTATCCATACTGGATTTTAAATGAGGTCGGACTTGACACTACAAAAACAAATGATGAAACTATAAATCTATCCATACTGGATTTTAAATACTAATCATACTCAGCAGGGCAATTATATTTGAATCTATAAATCTATCCATACTGGATTTTAAATTTAACTTCTAAGTCAGTTAAAGGAATAATAACATCCCTATAAATCTATCCATACTGGATTTTAAATGTTTAAAGAAGCTGTAATGTCAACTCTTGCAAGTGCTATAAATCTATCCATACTGGATTTTAAATTGTTATGACTATTTTAGAAGCATACAAATTATTTATCTATAAATCTATCCATACTGGATTTTAAATTTTACTATGCTTTCAAATTCACCGATAGCTGATTATCTATAAATCTATCCATACTGGATTTTAAATATTCGGCTTGAGTGAAACCACAAGCTTGTCTAAAACTATAAATCTATCCATACTGGATTTTAAATTGTGCTCGTTGCAGTTGGAGGTGTAGTAGACTATTTCTATAAATCTATCCATACTGGATTTTAAATTTCAAGCCAGCATTAATGCGAGCAACAGGCTGACCGTCTATAAATCTATCCATACTGGATTTTAAATTCTTTCATTTTCTTTGTGCACTCGCCGTTAAAATGCTATAAATCTATCCATACTGGATTTTAAATATAAACACTGAACTTTTATAAATAAACATCTTGACTATAAATCTATCCATACTGGATTTTAAATTGACGGATTGCGGTTCTGTTTATCGATTTCAAAGCCCTATAAATCTATCCATACTGGATTTTAAATTCCACTTTCGCTTGCAGAATAAGCTCTTCAAGAGTCTATAAATCTATCCATACTGGATTTTAAATTCGGCTGGTCGCAGCCTACTCGCTCAGCCAATTCGGCTATAAATCTATCCATACTGGATTTTAAATATTTAATTTTGAGTAAGGACAATCAGGGTATAAGTCTATAAATCTATCCATACTGGATTTTAAATGAAATTAAGAAATTAATCAGACGGCTTATTTTATGCCTATAAATCTATCCATACTGGATTTTAAATCTTATTAGAATCACTTTCAGAAATCTTTACATATCTCTATAAATCTATCCATACTGGATTTTAAATACAGAAAACATAAGGAGAATAATAGAATGTTCAAGCTATAAATCTATCCATACTGGATTTTAAATGAAACTGTTTACCACATACGCAAAAAATTTAAGGCTATAAATCTATCCATACTGGATTTTAAATGCAGTTGCAGTTGCAGAAATTAACTTCATATTCTTGCTATAAATCTATCCATACTGGATTTTAAATGCGTTTGCAACACAAATAGTATCTGAATATTCTCGCTATAAATCTATCCATACTGGATTTTAAATACCTTGACATATAGAGTTTTTGCAGACGGCAAGTGGCTATAAATCTATCCATACTGGATTTTAAATCTATTAAATAGAGTTCGTAACCCTTAGCTCTGATACTATAAATCTATCCATACTGGATTTTAAATAATGGTATTTCAGTGGGGCTAAATTTGAATAGCAACTATAAATCTATCCATACTGGATTTTAAATATGGTACAGCATTTGAGGTATCGTTGTTCATTCTACTATAAATCTATCCATACTGGATTTTAAATGTGCTTCATATACATCCTTGAATCTGTGAAAACAGGCTATAAATCTATCCATACTGGATTTTAAATTTGTGATATCGGCTGTCTGCTCGGCTCCAATCGTCCTATAAATCTATCCATACTGGATTTTAAATACATCAGTAAGAAGTCCAGAAACAGTCATAGTAACACTATAAATCTATCCATACTGGATTTTAAATTGCAAAATTTTAGTTATATTATCTTTTGTTTCATTACTATAAATCTATCCATACTGGATTTTAAATACATGGTCGATGATTACCGCCCTTTTGTTCGGTCTGCTATAAATCTATCCATACTGGATTTTAAATATGATTATTATGCTGAGTGTAATTTTCGTTATCTTTTCTATAAATCTATCCATACTGGATTTTAAATATGTTTTCAGCAATGTACTCGGATTAGCTATCAACTATAAATCTATCCATACTGGATTTTAAATTTAAATTCAGTCGTAAGCCGTATTGGTATGCACAGCTATAAATCTATCCATACTGGATTTTAAATCGCAAAAATTACGGTAAGGATTGTGACGAAGCAGTCTATAAATCTATCCATACTGGATTTTAAATGAGCTTAATCAAGGAGGGGGATTATCAAGGTGAATACTATAAATCTATCCATACTGGATTTTAAATCTGTTAATGCAATGGTCGTGGCCGTCCTCGGGAGTCTATAAATCTATCCATACTGGATTTTAAATCAAGGTCATTTTGATACGGTCGGAGCTGCATTTTTACTATAAATCTATCCATACTGGATTTTAAATAAGAGTGGGAATACTGGATGTATAACTGCTGTACAGCTATAAATCTATCCATACTGGATTTTAAATTTCTGGTGGTATAATATAAGAGAACTAAGAAATAGACTATAAATCTATCCATACTGGATTTTAAATAATTGTTTATGTACTCTCTGAATGCTCACATCTTCACTATAAATCTATCCATACTGGATTTTAAATTTTTTGCATAATGCTTTGACATCATTCTTCTTGATTCTATAAATCTATCCATACTGGATTTTAAATGTTGCAGAGGAGGTATAATCAATGAGAAAATTAGGCCTATAAATCTATCCATACTGGATTTTAAATTAATGGGCGTTAAGATTGCTGATTCAGAGAACGATTCTATAAATCTATCCATACTGGATTTTAAATTTTATCGTTAGCGTTGCAGATGCACCCGTACCCGTGCTATAAATCTATCCATACTGGATTTTAAATTTCTGATTAAAGTCTAGTTCTGCCTCAGAGTCAATAGCTATAAATCTATCCATACTGGATTTTAAATATTAGAATATCTTCAAATTTTAAAATTAAAAATCCGCTATAAATCTATCCATACTGGATTTTAAATTATCTTCACGACCGTCAAAATGAATGTGTATGCCGCTATAAATCTATCCATACTGGATTTTAAATTTATGTGTTATAAAAATATCAAGGTGATTTTTATGCTATAAATCTATCCATACTGGATTTTAAATGTGAGGTAGCTAAAATACAAACACGCTGCTTACGCCTATAAATCTATCCATACTGGATTTTAAATCTCTGTACATAATATTCGGCAAACTTCTTCTGTCTCTATAAATCTATCCATACTGGATTTTAAATTTCATCATTGCGAAAGCAACAGCCTTTTCTTCATCTCTATAAATCTATCCATACTGGATTTTAAATAAGTGAAAGTCAGTAAATAAGCTAAAAACGGCTTGTCTATAAATCTATCCATACTGGATTTTAAATAAACGCAAGCATATTGCAGAATGCCATATCTGCCTCCTATAAATCTATCCATACTGGATTTTAAATACAGTGAGCTTAACGGCAAGGGAATTGTTGACGGAACTATAAATCTATCCATACTGGATTTTAAATGGCAAAGCAATCGCAATCATACAAAAGTGGAGTAGCTATAAATCTATCCATACTGGATTTTAAATAAATCACAGTTGCGAATATTAATACTTGAACCTGTATCCATACTGGATTTTAAATAATCCATTCTTCTGATGGTTTACGCAAAGAGATTTACTATAAATCTATCCATACTGGATTTTAAATCCAAATCATCAAGATAATCAGCAACAATGCCGTACGCTATAAATCTATCCATACTGGATTTTAAATTACAGAAGAAGAAAAACAAAGTTGGTATATATCGGCTATAAATCTATCCATACTGGATTTTAAATTTTTGTAATAATCATAATTGGTAGTTTCAAATTGACTATAAATCTATCCATACTGGATTTTAAATTTCATATGTAGGCATATTTTTCAAAAAAATCACGCTCTATAAATCTATCCATACTGGATTTTAAATTTTTCAGAGCTCAATGGTCGATATTTTTATAAAAAGCCTATAAATCTATCCATACTGGATTTTAAATTTATTACGGTTGTCGGCTTATGTGTTGGAAACAACTATAAATCTATCCATACTGGATTTTAAATGAAACTCGCAGATAAAAATTTGTAGTGCGAGTCCCCCTATAAATCTATCCATACTGGATTTTAAATACAACCCAAGAACCGTAAGAACATACAGTAGCAAGCTATAAATCTATCCATACTGGATTTTAAATTATACACGTTCTATTAAAGTTTATACTTATGATGTCTATAAATCTATCCATACTGGATTTTAAATACGGTAATAATGAACTTGTAGTATATCTGCAATTACTATAAATCTATCCATACTGGATTTTAAATTTTTATACAGGTGATTCTTATTCTTCTGAGGGAATTCTATAAATCTATCCATACTGGATTTTAAATGCAAAGCAGAAAAGGTTTCCCACATCACATCTTCCGCTATAAATCTATCCATACTGGATTTTAAATCCTTAATTTTTCGCTGCGTATTTGCAGCAGCGGATCTATAAATCTATCCATACTGGATTTTAAATAGCTGTTTTAATGCAACATAACATTGATGTAGATGCTATAAATCTATCCATACTGGATTTTAAATTTTGCGAGCTGTAAGAGTTTAAGCGTGGAACGCATTTCTATAAATCTATCCATACTGGATTTTAAATCGCCATTATGGCAAAGCGAGGCGGAGGAGCGCATCCATACTGGATTTTAAATTTCTCGTTTTCGTGCTTTTCCTATTGAGCGTATACCTATAAATCTATCCATACTGGATTTTAAATAATTTAAATTTAACTGGTTATTTTACTCTTGGTCCCTATAAATCTATCCATACTGGATTTTAAATAATGCTATCCAAATTGAAATCAATAGCGACTACACGCCTATAAATCTATCCATACTGGATTTTAAATTTTTTGGTTTTCGTCATTTTCATCTCTCTCTTTCAACTATAAATCTATCCATACTGGATTTTAAATACGGAAAAAGGGCAGTCCCATAATGGCGGTGCAACCCTATAAATCTATCCATACTGGATTTTAAATATCCGTGCAACAATAAAGCATGAAGAATACAACGCTATAAATCTATCCATACTGGATTTTAAATGTCTCTGCGGCAAAGCTTGAGAAACAACCAATAACCTATAAATCTATCCATACTGGATTTTAAATCAGGAATATTTTAGATTTGATGTAATTATCCTCTGACTATAAATCTATCCATACTGGATTTTAAATGCTTAGTATTACAGGTCAAAACAAAATACATAATATCTATAAATCTATCCATACTGGATTTTAAATTATAAATGAATATTTAAATCTTCTGTATAAACAAGATCTATAAATCTATCCATACTGGATTTTAAATTTCTTTTCAGAGTTCCTAACTCCTTATTACAAGTACTATAAATCTATCCATACTGGATTTTAAATTAAGCTTGCCGGGCTTGTGGTTCTCTTTTGCAAAACTATAAATCTATCCATACTGGATTTTAAATTTTGCAGACTTTGTTCCGTTAGCATATTTACCAGACTATAAATCTATCCATACTGGATTTTAAATTATGTATTCTATAAGTCCATATGAACATTTAATACCTATAAATCTATCCATACTGGATTTTAAATTTCTCGTTTTCGTTCTTTTCCTATTGAGCGAGTTCATCTATAAATCTATCCATACTGGATTTTAAATTTGTGAGTATGGTCAGAAAGAATTTTTGATAAATCCTATAAATCTATCCATACTGGATTTTAAATTTGTCAACCTTTTATGCGAGCTGTAAGAGTTTAAGCCTATAAATCTATCCATACTGGATTTTAAATTTTCCTCTTGTGTAGCTTTTGCAAATGCACCAGCACCTATAAATCTATCCAAACCGGAGCATAAATCAGTTAATCATAACACATTAAACCCACACATCAGAAAAGCAAAATAAATAATCCCCAAAGAGCAGTATCAAATTTGACTTTAATATCAACTCTAAGGGGATTATTTAAAATTTAAAAAAAGATTTTTAATCGGAATATTTAATTAGTCATCAAAGTTTGGCGTTTGGATTGCATCATAGCCAGTTTCGCCGGTGCGGATTTTTACTGCTTGCTTAAGATAGTAGGTAAAGATTTTTCCGTCGCCGGGGTTGCCTGTGAAAGCGGTTTTCTTAATCGCCTCAATGGTTTTTGCCTCCCATTCCTCAGACGAAACCACGATTTCAAACTTGATTTTCGGGAGAACCTGCACATCAACTTTCTGACCTCTTACATATTCAGCCATACCTCGCTGAATACCGCAGCCAACAACCTGATAGGCAGTAATGCCGTTTACGCCAATGTCCATAAGGGCTTTTTTTACATCGAGAAACATTTCCTCTCTGACAACAGCCTCAATTTTTATAAGCTGAACTTCGTTATTGTTATCCATATGTTTAATCCTCCGTTAGTTATCAAGACCGTTAAATGACGGATATGCTGATTCACCATGCTGAGTAATGTCAAGTCCAAGCATTTCGTCACGCTTGCTTACTCTGATTTTGCCTGTAAGAATTTTTGTTAAGCCATAGCAGATAAGTGTGCCGGCAACCGCAATTACAAGTGTTATGCCAATGCCAAGAGCCTGTGCACCAAACTGAGCAAACTCTCCGAATACAAGACCGTTGCCTGCGTCAGCGTTGATTGCTGTGCTTGAGAAAACACCTGTAAGAAGTCCGCCCCAGATACCGCCTGTACCGTGACAGCTGAATGCGTCGAGTGCGTCATCAAATCCGAATTTCTTTTTACCGAATGAAATCATAAGGTAGCAAACAGGGCTTGTTGTAAGACCGATTATTACTGCCGCCCAAATCGGTACATATCCTGCGCCCGGAGTAATACCTACAAGGCCGGCAATCATACCTGTGCTTGCGCCGATGAGCGTAGGCTTTTTGTTTTTGATTACATCGCAGAGCATCCAAGAAAGGATAGCGGCAGCGGCAGAAACGGCTGTTGTCATAAATGCGTGAGCCGAAAGACCGTTTGCCTCAAGTGCAGAACCTGCGTTAAATCCGAACCAACCGAACATAAGCAGTGACGCACCGAGAACAACTGTCGGAATATTGTGGATTCTGTAAATTGCGTGCTCGTAATCGTTGCGCTTGCCGAGAATAATGCAAAGCACGAGAGCGGATACACCGGAGCTGATATGAACAACATCGCCGCCGGCAAAGTCTAGAGCGCCGATACCGTCAAGTCCGAGAAGTCCGCCGTCTGCCCATACCATGTGGGCGAGAGGATAATAAACGATTAATGACCATAAAATTATAAACACAAAAAGTGATTTAAACTTCATTCTGCCTGCAACAGCACCTGTAATGAGCGCCGGTGTAATGATTGCGAACATCATCTGAAATCCGCAGAAAACCATATTCGGAATTGCTGCGCCGTCTGTGTAACCCTCTGTGAGAGATACACCCTCAAGTCCTATCCAACTAAGGTCGCCGATAATTCCGTTTGAGCTTGGAGCAAATGAAAGTGAATAGCCGAAAAGCACCCACATTACAATGCCTGTTCCGATGATGAAAATTGAAGTCATCATTGTGTTTACTACATTCTTTTTGCGAACAAGTCCGCCGTAAAACATTGCAAGACCGGGTGTCATAAGGAACACCAAAGCCGAGCATATCAGCATAAAAGCTATGTTGCCTGCATCCATTTTTAAAACCTCCACATAAACCGAATGAATAAAAACAAGGCTCACCACGCCTTTGTAAATTGCAAGAAAATAAAAATAAATTGCAAATTTACCAAAAGCAGGGTGAACCTCTTTGTTCTGAAATATTCATTTTAAAAATAAGCGAAAATAAGAAGTTTTCCGGAAACTTTACTTTACAAGTTGAATTATAGCCTTGTTTTTGCCCTTTGTCAATAGATTTTTGCAAAAAAATCAGCTGAAATTCAAAATTTTCTTATCATAGCCAAATTCAAGCACAAAGTATACAGATTTTAAATTTTGCAAGAAATTTTATAAAACTTTCATAATGCTGATAAAAGCCGGGATAACGCTTATACAGAAATCATTACACACCTTTGCGGCGGCAGGGCAATTTTCCTCAAGGCTTTCTAAACCATAATTTACCCCAATTTCCTATAAAGAACCTCTGAATATTGCCCAACACTAAGTAAATTCTATTTTCATTATATCACAGTAAAAAGCATAAGAAAACCGCCCTGCAAAAATTGCAGAGCGATAAATTGTTATAACCGACAGTTAAATTCAGTCTTAATTATTGTTTTCTGCAAGGTAAATCTGATATGCTGTAATATCGTTTATATCTACCTTACCGTCTTTGTTATAGTCAGCTCTTTCGTCAAAGTCAGACGGTTTTTCCTCTGTGCCTGCCACAACGCACTGAGCAAAGGTTACATCCTGAACATCAACTTTGCTGTCCTCATTGAGGTCATATTTATTATCCGATAATGTCCAGATCTGAGTGCCATAGAATGGGTTTGCTGTGCCTACAATGAGGTTATCATCGGTTACTGCAAATGTACGACAGCCATGGTTGTAAGGATCACCGAAACCGTTTGTTGTAACGGTCTTTACATTAAGATTGCTGTCAAGGGTGAAAATATCAAAGCCTCTTTCGGCTGTGCTCATATAAGCCGCACATTTTACAAATGAAGTCATTTTTGCAATGTTTTCTTCTGTAAATATTTTACCGATAATTTCACCTATTGAGATTGTCATATTCTTAGATGCTTTAGAAAGCTCTGTATATGTTGCAATAAATTCTTCGCTCGCTTTTTCGTTAGCTGTGTTTTCAATCTCCTGAGCAAGCTCAATTACATTTTCTGCATTTGCTGCTGTTGCTCTGCTGATTTTGCCTGCATTGT
>ENA-UEQL01002057-UEQL01002057.1-human-gut-metagenome-genome-assembly--contig:-NODE-2057-length-13591-cov-13.789034_pt1 | contig 13591 bp, 10 predicted proteins | sample MGYA00242905_ERZ507926 | MGnify/ENA primary metagenome ERZ507926 (study PRJEB26167, sample SAMN06115531) | human gut metagenome | host: Homo sapiens | place: China:Henan | collected 2015-09-09...
CCAATAGCCATTCTCAGAGCACTGCCACGTTGCATTTGTGAGTCGCATTCACATAACGACTTCATAATCTCATATTTTGCAATGTAAGAGGCTGTTTTCCCACCCGGTCCGCCACCCATGCCATCACAAACTACGAGCAAGAAGCCTAAGGGAGTCTCTACAAAGCCAAAGTCATCTTGGTTCTCCGGTCGTCCTCCTTGCTTTGTCTCTGCTACTCCAAGAAGAGGAATTATATTAGATTGAAGAATAAACATATTATGTAATTACAAAGCCATCAATATTCCCACATAGAGGAATATCAACAACAAGAAAGACAACAATCCCAGACAAGCAAAGACTATCCCCCACACAGTCCACTTAGACTGTGTAGAAGTAAAGTCTGCCATGTCGCGCCAAGTACGGTTATGCCATGCCCATCTGTTACCATAAATACCAAAAATGACATTAGGAATCGGATACAAGAAACCCAAGAAGAACGATACCAAGATGCTCCACCAGCATCCATTAAACAACCCCCAAATAGGATAAAGTCCAAAGGCTCCCCAACTCCACTTGTTGAGTACATCAGTAGAATTTTCCAGGGAAAGCACACTTGGACTTCTCTCTATTATAGTTCCCATGTCTACCGGTCGTTGCTGAGCATAAGGGAAGAAGGAATCTATTTGGTTCCAATTCAACTGATATTTACCTGCAAGCATGATAATATCGCCACGCTTAATAGGCACAGCTCGATGGCGCACGCTAATATTATTAATCATTGTACCATTACTGCTCGTATCCCTAAACATCAATTGGTTGCCATCAGAATAGATTACACCATGATGCCCACTTGCGTATTGACAACGTGGGTCTAGGAAAATATCACAATCTCTTGAACGACCAATAGTAACTTCTCTTAAGTTCATTTGCTCACGATTTTAGGATATTTATTTCTTAACGATAATTGGTATCGCCCGTTTGCCTTGGGCATCGTAAAGAGCATACACTCCTGTCAATTCCACCTGATATTCCATGCGTGTGGTATTGTTTACACTCTTTTCTATTTTCTTGGCATGAACCACTGAGTTAACCAAATCCTTATAAGTAAACTGATAAGTGGTTTTCTTTTTACTTGCCAGTTTGGTTACTTTTACCAGTTGCCACATATCAATGTTTTTACCATCAGAAAGATTACTCTCAACAACAATCTGAGTTGGTTTCAAATTATCTTTCTGTATAACAACCTTATGACTTAAACTGTCTAGGGCAAGCACTCCGTCCACTTCCGCAACCTTGACATATTCCACAGGCAAACGGTTGACAACCACCTCATCAGGATTCAGTACGATGTCGAACTTTGGACTATACTGCTTGTTTTCTTCTTTCATTGTCTCAACAATATCCGAAACCTTAACACTCTGTATTGCCCCAGACTCCAAACTTATCAACACGTAGTTTTCATTATCCTTCTTGGAAGAATAATTTTGCTCTATAATCACGCCACGATATTCAGCATAATTAGTTTTCACGATGTCAATAAGTGGACTTTGCTCAAACAAGGATTGATTAGGATTGACAGACTTAAAAACATACTTTATTACATCATCTATCTTGAACGAGCGAACACTGCCATTTGCAAGATAGAGACTCAATGTTGTATCTGTTTCCTCAGCATACTGTCCTTCACATTGTTCACCATTCCTTAACTGATAGATTCTGTTAATGCCCGACAAGGCCGTTTTGTTTCGCTTATCGCCCTTGATAGCCTTTACATTTTTCCAATCCACTTTATAAGTATTAGGACTCATTTCCAAATACTTGACGGTAGCGCCGCTCTCAAGAATTTTAACCATCGACGCCTTCATCACACCATTGACTAGTACATTACCAAGCCATAACGTTCTATTGCCTTTAACTCCTTGAAACTCATCGTTTTTCTCAGCCCATTCCTTCCAAGCTTGGCTTAGTGCATTCTCACCATAAGCCTGTTCTCCGGCAACAGCAGCCTTGCCATTGTTGATACAGATGGTTGCATTATCCGTATGGATAGTGAGTTTTCCGTCACCTTCCTGTCGTTGAATATAACCATTAAGAACCGATCCATCCTTCAAATAAACCTTTTGCACCACGATGGCTCTAGATTCTACCCCCAATGCACATAAAGCGACCATTAAAAATAGTATTCTCTTCATAACTTATCATTTTTTATGTGGATTATCCAACAATTCCTTCACATATTTAACCTTAATTGCCTCTGTAATGTTTTCCTTAGAGACGCCAGCATGCAGCACTCCGATGAGCATACCCTTATCATTGAAAACTGGGGAACCACTGGCACCACCAGCAGAAACGGCATCGAAGTTAAAACCGAACTCGCCACTAGCCTGGCTGATATGCCCCGTATGACAGAAAACTTGGAGACCTTTTTCCGATTGCATGTCCTGAAGGCTCATGCCATGAGGGAAACCTATCGTAAACATGGTCTTACCCACAGCGAGCGCATCATCCGACATCTCCATAGAGTCCTTGACATTTACAAAAGTGGAATATTTATTTGGCAGTTCCATTTTGTCGCTCTGAATCAAAGCTACATCCTTTTCTTTTTCATCTCCAGCTGACAGCACTGTACACTTTATGGCATTTTCGGAAGAGAAGAACTTACCTTGAGGTACCAACAGAACACCATCACTCACACCCTTAATCTTAATCTGGGATATGTAAGCAGAAAGGCCTTCTGGCGAGATTCCCATACCAGCCAATACAGCCGCCCTCGTCTCAGCGACCTTGGCAAACTGCTGACGATACCAATTTTCAAATGTTGCAATCGACTCATTAAACAACCATGGTTTCACTACATGCAAATTAGTTACAATCTGGCCGTCATCAGAAATAAAGAAACCTGTACCAGTATAGGTGCAATAACGATTAAACTGCTCTTCGGTCAAAGCCTTCTTATTATAAGGCTTTCCGTCAATGAATACAAATTCCGTAGGGAATCCCAAGGCTTCCAAATTCTCCGAAGAAAGTCCATCTGCAGACACCTCATAATGGTAAAGTCCAACTAACATAACTACCGAAGAACTATATCTATTGTTGATAGCCTCCGTGTCCCAAGTCTTTCCACCTGTAGGCCACAACTTCCAAGTTCCAAAGCCTACACCAACTATCAAGATAATGGCAGCGGCAATACCTATCACATATTTCCATGCTGTACTTGGCCATGGCAACTGGCTTAAGTCTACAGGCACACCACCACATACTACCGCCGAAGATTTTTTGAGACGTATGGCAGTATTAGGCTGCACCTTTACACCATCGACCGTAGTACCATTCTTACTATGATCGAAAAGATATATTTTTCCATCCTTACCCTGCTTTATCGTGGCATGATAACGACTTACGGTAGCCCCCGAAATCTGAATATCATTATTAAAATGACTACCAATGCCATAAATAGCTCTATATGCCGAGTTATCTTCTGGCATTGGCACTTGGCTCCACTGTAGTTCCACATCCGCAAATCTGATAGCATCTCCACGGCGCACCTTTACAGGTTTACCAGGCTTAACGGGTTGATTCATAATGAAAGTGCCATTATGGCTTCCTTTATCTTCTATTGTTATGTCACCATTATTGAGCAGAGTAAGTTCTGCATGAAGAGAACTTACCTTTGCACTCTGTAGGACGATGTCGCAACTAGAGTCGCGACCTATTTTCAATAATCTCATAAGTCCTAATGTTTTAAGTTAATAATCATATGATTAACGGAGTCTCTTTGGCTTGTTCTCCTCTGCCTTCTTCTCCTTTTCTGGTTTTTTCTCAGTTTTCTTATCTACCTTCTTCTCAACTTTCTTGCCAGTTTCCGAATTCCTTCTCCCAACAGGTTTCTTGCTTTTAGACTTTGGAGCAGTAGACACAGAATCTTTCTTCGCCTTAGCTATCGAGTCTTTCTTTGCTTGCTCGTTCTTCAACGAATCAGCTTTATTAACAGTATCAGCAACAACCGCAGTCATATTTGAAGATGAACCTCCTCCCAATGTACAATAGCCAACGACGCCACCAATGACAACTATAAGAGCCACGACACCTATTGCCACATATTTTAAGATAGAAGAATTACTCTTTGGTACCATATTCCAATCCAAACGTGCCACATGGGCAAAAGAAATATTATCCTTTCTAGTTACGGGGACTGGAACATTTGGGGAAATACGGATGCCATTCACATAAGTGCCATTGTGACTTTGGTCTACAATGGTCATCTTGCCTGAAGGAGATACATTCAATACAGCATGACGACGACTGATGACATCAGTATTGTCGTTGATGAAAATATCACAACCATGCTCTCTACCAATCGAATAAACTTTCATACGCTTATTTGTTTGAATTGTTTATAATTTTTTTTACTTGTTTCTTAAATTGTCCATCGATAGCCTTATCTTTCTGCAACAAAGAGTCTATACTCTTCAATGTCTTGTTAGCATGACTCAATGAATCTCTCAACACTTGGCAACTATCCAAAGAAGCACTTGCACCTCCCTTGGTACCAGCATTGCTGCATTGCACTAAATTCAGTATTACACTGATGATGACCAATGCCAATAGGCCACCAATGATTGTTTTTGTTTGTCTTGTCATCTTAGCTTTCATTTTAGAATTTATATTCATTTCCACGACAGCCAAGGTTAGGTTGTCATGTCCTCCACCAGAAGAGCGTCCCAAGTTGTCCACATACGTTGCCACATCATCTACCATAGCACCCAACTTACGCTTCTTATCCGTCATCATTTTTACGAGGTCATTCTCTGGCATCGTGCCATGTATTCCATCCGTACAGAGCACAAAACGGTCACCTTTTTCATAAGGAAGCTCATGCACTTCGACTTCCACATCAGGTTGGATGCCCAAAGCCCTAGTTATGACGTTCGATTGAGCAGACAAACGAGCTTGCTCTTCGGTTATCACACCCTGAGCTACCATTTCGAACACCATAGAGTGGTCGAAAGTTCTAAACACCTTACATTGTCCTCTCAGCTGGTATACTCTACTGTCACCCACATGAGCCACAAAAGCCGATTTATCCGAAAGCAAGAGCACTGTGGCTGTAGAGCCCATACCCTTCAATGCTGCGTTTTCATTGCCTTTCCCGATAATCGCCATGTTGGCTCTACGTATAGCCTTGATGATAACGTTGGCCACTGCTTCATCCCCCATCGACTCGGAAACTCCTGCCAAGATTTCTTGCACGGCAATCGATGAAGCTGTCTTTCCACCAGGACCACCGCCCATACCGTCACAGACAGTAACCAAATATCCCAACTTGGTGTTCTTCCATCCATAAGAATCTTGATTTTCTGGTCTTCCACCGATTCTCGACTCAGCAAAAGCTGTTAATATGCTGATGTCAGAAGAACATATCTTTTGTAATTCCATATACTAAATCATTATGAGGGTTATTATAAATATGACAACAGCTAACGCTACGGTCGATAGAACGATTAACAGAACATGTTGTTCTACCCATTTGTCGATTTTCTCAGACAATGGTGGATCTGGCAGCAAAGCCTCAGCAATAGCTGCCTTAAACTCCAATGCCGTCTGATAGCGCTTAGCCTGTTCCTTCTCCGTAGCTTTCCAAATGACACGCATCAGTTTAGCAGGTATCTTGTCGCTTGTGGGCAAAGGTTCCTTAATTTGTTTGGCTAACGTTTCTGCCTCAGAAGGTTGATCCATTGGATTATTGCCTGCCAATAACTCATAGAAGGTGATGCCTAGCTCATAAATATCCGTGGTAGCATTGATTTCGCTAGCTCCATTTCCTTCCTCACGTCTTATCTGTTCGGGAGCAGAATACTGAGGAGTGCCGATAAATCCATACTGCGAGAATTTATTACCGCCATTCATCCTTGAAATGCCCAAGTCCATGAGTCTTACGTTCGACTCATTCTCTATCATAATGTTAGAAGGCTTGATGTCACGATGTATCACCCCTCGGGAATGCACATAATCCAAGGCATCTAGCACAGATGAGATGGCATTGCATATTTTCTCCACACGGTTGGGTGAATCGGCAAAATTTTTGATAAACTTATCAATGTCTTCACCATGCACAAAATGACTCAAGATAAAGATAGGACCATTGTCGGGGGCATATTCGCAATAACCTATCATTTCAACCAGATTAGGGTGGCGAAAAGCCAAAGAAGCCTCTTGCCTAGCACGCTCACGAATCATCTTATTATTGGCATAATAATCCTTCACCCTCTTAATAGCCACCATTGCTCCATTCTTGCAACGATAACCTTTGTACACATCGCCCATTGCTCCACTGCCCAAAGGTGTATCGTTAGGATTGTAGCAATACCACTCTCCCATGACAAACAGATACAAATATGGATCATTCTTGCGCTGTACAACAGTTTTCCTTACTGGATTTGCCATATCTATCAGTTTTTAGAATTAATTTTTTGCAGGTTTTCTTTCCATTCCGTTATCTTGGCGAGATAGGCATCAATCATGGTTAGATAGGTGGCATCATGTGCCTGCGCCGCATAGGTACGAGCCTGATTGAAATATTTTTCAGCCTTTACACCATCTCGTTCCGAGACTGCTTCCGTGCGTTGGTCGGCTTTCCAATAATCACAGGCCAATTCATATAATGCATGGTAATTGTTAGGATTTTGCTCTATGGTCAAAACCAACAAATCATGAGCCTTATTATTATCCACTGACATCTTGGTGCTATTTTGAATTCGCTTGATGGAGTCTGGACAAAAATCATCTACCATCTTGCTACGAAACATCAACCTACTCAACATATAGGTAGCGCTATCATTGCCATTAGCCGACAATTCATTCAACTTTTTCAATCCGTCAGCAACTGTCGCTGGAGAATTCAACTCTGCCATAGCCGAACTATAATAAGGGGGAGCTTGAATGCCGCTAAGGGTAGACTTGCCATCGTCGTTCCCACCCGATAATAGAGTAAAGCCGCCTACACCCACCAAACAGACAGCAACACCACCTATTATATAATTATATAGAGGTTTCCATTCAAAACCACTTCCATTCAAGTCAACTTGTTCCAATGCCACCCTAAATTCGGCAGCACTCTGATAGCGCTTGGCACGCGACTTCTCTGTTGCCTTGGCTATTATCTTCCGCAAACCTTTGTGCTTTACAAGTTTTAATGGCAAAGGAGAATGCAATTGCTTCTGAAGAATATCACTACGGTCTCCCTCAAAAGGCACATGCCCCACCAAGCATTGAAACAACAAAATACCTACAGCATAAATATCCGTAGTCTGGTTTTGCTCATCAATGGCACCTAACACTAGTTCAGGAGCAGCATACTCAGGCTTACCAATAAACTGGCCTGCCTGGGTGAGGTGCTTGTCGTTTGTAGTGAGAGATCTTATCTGCTTAGCTATTCCAAAGTCTATCAACTTCACATGTCCATCCGACGTTATCATAATATTGGTTGGGTCTATGTCTCGATGTATAAACCCAGCATCGTGCATCATCATGAGTCCCGACAGGATGTTCTTTACGATGCCTACAGAAAAACGGTTTACATCTTGCTGATAGTTCCTAAACACCTTTTCTGCAAAAGGCACAAAGTTACCTTGTTGGTCAACCAGTTTACCTGTAAACAGAGAATCCAACGATACACCTTGCAACAATTCGCTCACCACGTGATAGTGATGTTGAACCTCACCGAGCACATTGGTATCCTCTGTCTCAATGAATCCCAACATTTCCACCAAGTTCTCATGGCGAAACTGAATGGCGGCCTCACGGCGAGCTTTCTCTATGGCATAAGGAGGAAGGTCATCATACATAAACTTGATGGCAACGTTTTTAACAACACCATTTCGTTCATCCACACATCGACCCTTGTAGACCTTGCCCATGCCACCGACTCCCAAAGGTTCATCTTCCGAATCAAACTCGTAGTAGATGCCTTTGCGTTTCTCCGCCTTACCTTGAATTTTATATAATGACATTTTCTAATCAGATAATGTTACATAGGAATTGTACCGCCATGATTATTACCCGTCATGGAACCATCCATCCCGACTGTACCGCCAGAAGCAGGATTATAGCCATTGGTACCCCAAGGAGAAGGTCCATCATAAGGTTGTTCAAAACCACCAGGGCGTGTCGCTCCACCAGGGAAGTTTGGAATATCCTCAGAATCAGCAACCTCATCCTCATTCTCCACAGGGATAAAATTAGGAGAAACCGATAGTTTCAACTTCGCAGAATCTACAAGGATCAAGAACAATTCATAATTATCGCCGATGGTAATAATATCGCCATTATGACATTCCACTGCCGAAAATCCGATGGTTTCTCCATTCAGCATAGTTCCATTGGTAGACTGGGTATCAGTAATAGCAGCGATGATACCACCAGTATTTTTGATTTGGCGCACTACCAACACAGCATGATTGATAGACACGGTACCTTCCAACAAACATATGTCTGCGTCACTACCTTGTCCTATTGTATTTCTCCCAATTTGCAATGGCCAAAACTCACCTGCTGGAGTTTTTGAGATTGAATACAAGAACCCCACTACTGGCTTTCCTGGATTTATAGTTCTTGGTTTTAACTGAGCACTCTGCGACACATTGGCATTAGCACCTCCCTCATGCTCCATCATACCTGGTACTACCGTACCACGAGCATTAGACTGACCACTTCTAGAATAAAAGCCAGAAGATTCTCCACCATAATTATTGCTAGCATTAGCATTTCCGGGTTCTAGACCTTGGATAACTGTTTTGTTCTGTGACATAATCGTAAATTTTAAACATTATAATTCATTTTCTCTAAAAATGCACTTGGCACATATGCCGTACATACTGTAACTAAATTATCTACTACAACACCAACTCTCTGTTGTCCTTGCCACCGTGCAACTCTTCCTACCACTCCCTTAAAAGCACCATCTATAACTCTTACTAACTGTCCTTTCTCAAACTTTGGCACGTTGTCTAATGTCACGATGGTATTGTCTACATCGGCTGCACAGATAATTTTTAGACTTTCCATTTGATAATCGGGAACTACCAATGGAGTTTTCTCGATTCTGCGCCCAACGTGGACGTGACGATAATAAAAACGAAGGAATGGTAGGTTTACGTTGTCATAAACAAAAACTTTGAGCTGCTCTTCGGTACCATAAGCGAAGAACATGTTTGGCAAACGTGACTCGGTAACAATTCTGCGCTTACCTTTTATTTGTTTTACCACATTGGTGGTAGGATAAAAAGCTGTAATACCTTTGGCTATCATATAGTCGTATGCCTTTTTCTCTCTACCATAAGTGGTACGTAAGGCATACCAATGTGAAAAAACTTCCTTTTTTGCCTTAGGTTTACTTGCTATATGTGCATTTCTGGTGGACACCCCTGTTTGTGAACTCTCTGCGGAAATAGTGCTTTGAGCTTCGGGGAGGGCGTTGGAGGTAAGTCCAGCGCAAGGAGGGAGTTCACCACCTCCTAGGGTGTGTCCATCTTCTGATGTCCATTCATCGACTTTCATATCGGTGCTAACTTGTTCCTAGACAGAAATCCGTTAAATTACAACACAAAAAAAGAGCGTGGAATCGTCTTGTTGTCCATTCCACTCTCTGAGGCTCTAGCAATTGCCTATTATTGTCGAACAGACAACGTCAGAGCCCACGCCGATATGAAAATCATGTCCGTAAAGAGACCTATATAACACATTAGACCATGCCCAAAAGGGTACAATCCATGCATACAGGTCTCCACGGGGTTGATATAATCACACCCGGGACATCTACCGTTGACTACGTTCAAGACAATAATTACTGTGAACTTGCTAGATTTACAGAGAGTCTTAAACACAGCGTCGATAAACGCCTTCCATTATGTCTGGACTGTCAACCCACCCAAAACCCGCTTTTGTATAGATATGTCATAGTTGACTTCACTACCCTCAGCGCGGCGTAGGCTGCCGACTCAGTTATCTTGAAAGAACACGTCTAACGATGAAAACATCGGTCAAGCGAGTACAGTCCACTTGCAAAAGTACAGAATTTAATCGAGAAAATAGCAATATCATTAAAAAAAATATATCATTTAATTCGATTTTTAAGACATTTTAAGAGAGTTCGCTTGAATATCTCATTTTTTTGTGCAACTAACGCACTATAACAGGTGACAAACATATCTAACGTAGCCTACAACAAGCAGAAAAAAAGCGCACAAAGAATTTCTACCATTTGGTAGTTTCCATCTGTACGCTTTTATATAATAAGGTGTTCTTCTAATAATCCTGCATCCCCATACCTGATGCCTCACAATATTCTCATCTTGAAATGCAGGGTATAAGTCTTGGTTTTGTCGATGGCATATTTCTTCAACACACCAGGTCCGCAACTGCTGTTACCCAGGCCCAGAACAGCACAGTCGAGACTGAGACAGGTGTAGCGCAGGTTAGGATTACCCGACTGCTTCAGTTCGAAATCGTGACGGGCGGCATAGAGGTCTGCCACGCTATATGGCAAGGCAGAGAAACTCAAAGGTGTATCGCCGGCAGCGATGACCTGCAGGGCATTCTTGCCATTTTTATTGGTCAGTTCGATATACGAACAGTCCTCATGGTTGCCGTTGTCCTGCGGACGGGGATAGTGGGTAAACTGATTCTCCACGCTGCTCTCATACCATCCTATCGGACAAGACTGCTTGCGGTCAGGATAATTCTCCCAAGGTCCCCTGCCATACCATTTCACCTGATCGTAAGCCACTCTTGGCAGCTTCATCATCAGGCCCAGTCGAGGAAGTTCAGGCAGATTGCCCTCAAAACTATAGGTAGCCTTCACATCGACGAAGCCGTCCTGCTGAGGAGATACCTCCAAGCGGAGACGGATATTGCCGCCAGACTTAGTCGATGCCGAAGAACCAGCCTTATCAGATGCCCCATCCTCACCATAATGATATACATACTCCCCATCCTTCAGCGGGATAGCGGAAAGTGTGCTGTCGAGATGAGTCTTCTTCCAATCCTTCGCTATCCAGTTGCCGAAACTCTTGTCGTTGTCGGTTGGCGCACGGAAGAACTGAGGAATCACGGAAATATTGCGTGCCAGCAACTCGGCAGTTGACAGAGTTGCCAAACGGCGGGAAGACTTGTATCGCTTCATGGCATCCGCAGCCAGTTTCCAGCCAGCTTCATACAAGTTATCGCTGAGGGCTATCTGTTCCCTTCCTACCTCTACTCCCTGCTGGGAAATAACTGAGATATTCAATCGGGAATCCGTATTTTTATACGCTTTGAAATCATGCAAGCTGCATAACTTTGCACTATCACCCGGCTGTACTGAAGGCATTTTCAGCACACTCTCCTGACCGACAACCCCATTTTTCGTCACCTGATACTGGCAACTGAAGCCCTCCAGCGAGAGATGAGAATGATGATTCTTCACCCAGACCTCATCCCCTTTCTGAGTTATCCACACCGGTGCATAAACATGCTTTACCTCCTGATACTTAGCCGATACCGAGCGGTCGGAGAAGACCACGCCGTTCAGACAGAAGGCTTTAAGATTAGGCTTATCACCGAAATCACCGCCATAGAGCACGTGGTTGGTTCCCGGAGCATAGATGCCCTGGTCTACCCAGTCCCAGATAAAGCCGCCAGCCATGCGGGGATGACTGTATATCTCCTCCCAATATTCCTTGAAATTACCCAGCGCATTACCCATACAATGGGCATATTCACTGGTAAGCACAGGACGATTATCGTTCTTTCTCATCGCAATATCCAGCAGATGTTCCCATCGGGCATTCTCCGCTCTCTCCTTGTCAGAACCTTCGGGAACGCCCGGATTCAGATACTCAGCCTTTACACGGGGATAGAAACGGCTCAAGACATCCACACAGTCCGGGTCACTCTCATCAAAGTCCTGCTCGTTCAAGCCCTTCGCTGGCTGATAAGGCGTCTGAGCACCTTCATAATGTACCAGTCTCGTTGGGTCGAAGGTATGAAGCCAGCCTGCCATGGCTGCATGATTGGCACCGAAACCGCTCTCGTTGCCCAGGCTCCAGAAGATGATGCTCGGGTGGTTCTTGTCTCTCTCTGCCATTCTCACGGCTCTGTCCAGAAAGGCGGCATTCCAGTCGGGAGTAGAGGTGAGCGTACCACGGAGTCCGTGGGTCTCGCAATCTGCCTCGTCCATCACATAGATGCCGGCGCTGTCGCACAGCTCATACCAGCGTGAAACATTCGGATAATGACTGGTTCTGACGGCATTCACGTTCGCCTGCTTCATCAGTAGGATATCGCGCTGCATCATCTCCTCGGTCATCACTCGTGCCAACTTCGGATCATGCTCATGCCGGTTCACGCCACGCAGTTTGATAGGTTTTCCGTTCACCATCAACTGTCCGTTTTCTACCGAAACCCATCTGAATCCGATGCGCTGCTGCACCTGTTCCACCACACTTCCCTGCTTGTCGAGAAGTGCCAGTTTCAGGGTATATAAATAAGGTGTCTCAGCAGTCCAGGCATGCGGTTTTTCCACTACTCCCTCCATACGTTCGAATTTTCTTCCACCTCGCTGCGGATACCATTCGTTCATCAGTGCTGCCTTATGATTCAGGTCGAGAATCTCGTCGGCAGAAGCCTGCAGAGAAGCCTCCAGTCTGTCAGTTCCCGGCAGTTTCAGCATCACGCCTTTATCTTCAGCATCCTCCAGCCACGCCATCAGCCGGTAACCTTCTCCCTTCTCGCCTGCTGCCACCGCCAGTTGCGGATTGATCTGCAGGGTGAAATCACAAGGAGAGGATGTAGCGGAAGAGAGCTGCGGCAGGGTGCGAACGGCGAAATCACGGATGCGGACATTCGGTGTGGAATAGAGCCACACATCACGGTGGATGCCACCGAAGCGCCAGAAGTCCTGATCTTCCAGATAACTGCCGTCGCTATACTTGTAAACCTCCACGGCTATCTCGTTCTTGCCTGCCTTCAGATAAGGAGTCACGTTAAATTCGCTCGGCTCCATCGACCCCTGCGAATAACCCACCTTCTCGCCGTTTACCCATACATAGAAGGCGCTCATCACGCCCTCGAAGCGCAGGAAGGTCTGACGGTCCTGACGGAACAGCAGCGAGTTTGCCTTCAGCTGGAAGCTACGTTTATATTGTCCGGTAGGATTGCGTTCCTCGTAGGTAGTCCAGTCCTTCTTAGGTGTAGTCATCACATAAGGAGGATTGATTCTAAAGGGATAACCTGCAGATATATAGATAGGTGTACCATATCCATTCACCTCCCAGTTGGCTGGTACCGCGAGCGATTTCCAGCCCTTGCAGCTATAGTCAGTACGATAGAAATCCACGATTCTTTCCTCCGGCGTCTTCGTCCATCTGAACTTCCATTCTCCGTTGAGCGACATCTGGCTATCTCCCTTCTTTGCCTGATAAGGCATGAATGCAGCCCGTGCCGGTTCCCGGTTGATGGAAAGCACATGCTGGTCTTCCCAGTCATGGTGCTCTGCAGCGACTGAAGCCTGAGGTGCAAGGATTGGCAAAACCATCCCAGCCATCATGATCATGATTTTCCGTTTGTTCATCATATT
>ENA-UEQL01002062-UEQL01002062.1-human-gut-metagenome-genome-assembly--contig:-NODE-2062-length-13570-cov-6.330171_pt1 | contig 13570 bp, 10 predicted proteins | sample MGYA00242905_ERZ507926 | MGnify/ENA primary metagenome ERZ507926 (study PRJEB26167, sample SAMN06115531) | human gut metagenome | host: Homo sapiens | place: China:Henan | collected 2015-09-09...
TAACTCCGCAATCAGCTTACCAATGGGAAACTTATTTCAGAGAGCACCCGGAAGAGATGGCAGATGCAGAAGAAGCTAAAGCTGTATTATTGGCTCCGGCAAATGTAGACTGTGGCTTCTCAATAGTTGAAAATAACGAATTGAAAGATAGGATTATTAGTAGTATAAAAGATTTTTCGGGTATTTTGTAGATAGGTTAGTATAGTTAAAATAAAGTAGTTAGGTTAGTTAAGGCATTAAAAGATTGACGCGGCCTTTCACAGGAGGTTTAATTTTAAACACTGTGAAAGGCTGCGTTTTTTATTTGTTCTATTCAGGTTTATCGCCGGATTCCTGAATATCGAAAGCACTACTGAAACTGACTATTAATACGATACATCCACCCAATATACCGATAATCATATAAGCGATACGGATATCGAACGCCTGCGAGATGGCACCGATAAGCAGGGGAGCAATCAGCGAACCTATAAAACTGATGCTTGACAGAATGGTAAGTGCAATACTGACTGGTGTTTTTGATTTGGCTCCCACGAAGCTGTACAAAGTAGGCACAATGCAGGAAATACCCAAGCCAACCAGCATGAAACCCAAAGAATTGACGATTACTTTCATGGCCATAGCTTCGAAAACTCCTCCTAACAGGGCAGAAACAAAAAAGCCGATACAGATAAAGCTGCCCGCCAGTTGCAGGACTTTCTTCTTTCCCCAAAGCTGATAAGCGTAGTTAGTCAGGAAACGGCCCGTTGCCATCATAATCATAAATACAAGAAAACCGATTTGCAATGATTTAGGTACATGAACCACTGATTCGAAATAAACGGCACTCCAGTCGAACATCGCACTTTCTACAATCAGTGCGAACAGTCCGACAAGTCCTAACTGCAAAAGCAACATTTCCGGTTTTTGAAATAACAGGCGAAAACCATTGGGAGCTTTGGCTGTATTTCTTTCCTGCGTCTTTGTATCAGAAACTTCCGTTTCCTGCGGTGCGCTCTCCTGCAAATATTTCCGCCCGGAAAGTACAATTATAAGGATGATGATAAATATCAGTGTATAATGCCAGATGGGGGAGACTCCTGCCAAAATCATTACGAAGCCGATAAGTGCTCCTGCACATGCCCCCAGACTCCATCCTCCATGAAAAGTGGCCATAATGGTTTTACCATACAAACGTTCCACTTCAATGCCTTGTGTATTGAATGATATATCACATAAATTCCAGCACACACCGAAGCAAAAGAGCAGAAAGCCTAAAAGATAGACCTCATGAGCCAGTCCGACACAAAGCAGGGATGAAGCGTATCCCAGGATACTGACCTGTACCATGCTCCGGCTTCCTAACTTCGAAACAAGATAGCCAGCCAAGGGGATCGCGACAAATTTTCCGACAGGGATCATAAATAAAATCAGTCCCCAGTAGAAAGCATAATTTGCGGCAAAAACGTCTTTAAAATCAGGGATTCGGCTAGCCCAACTTGCCATACAAAGTCCTTGAGCAAAGAAAAAAGTCAATATGGCAAAACGTATTCTCTCTTTAGGATGCGTAAATTGGTTATTCATGCATTTTTTATTTTTAATCGCGGCAAAGGTATCTATTTTTTTTGTACTTTTGCGCCCGATTTAAAAATATCATATTCATGAAGACAGGCGAATCTTTATTATCCATAGGTAAATTTATTGCAGAATATTCAGCCCATTTAATGGGGGCCGGAGTACACACCTCGCGGGTAGTACGCAACACAAAGCGTATTGGAGAGGCTTTCGGACTAGATGTCAAATTAAGCGTATTTCATAGAAACATCATTCTGACTATTATAGACAAAGAAACAAACGAGGCTTGTAACGAGGTCATAGACATTCCTGCGCACCCGATCAGTTTTGAACATAATTCAGAGTTAAGCGCATTGAGTTGGGAAGCAGTAGACAATCATTTGTCATTGGAAGAGCTGAAAGACAAATACAAGAAGATTATTTCTGCTCCGCGGATTCATCCACTTTTCGTTTTACTACTGGTAGGATTTGCCAATGCGTCTTTCTGTAAATTGTTCGGCGGTGATTTAATTTCGATGGGAATTGTGTTCTCGGCTACCATTACAGGATTCTACCTGAAACAACAAATGCAGGCGAAAAAGATCAATCATTATGTTGTATTTATTGTTTCGGCTTTTGTTGCTTCCCTGTGTGCTTCCACCGCGCTGATTTTCGACACAACTTCGGAGATTGCCATGGCAACCAGCGTGCTTTATCTAGTGCCTGGGGTTCCCTTGATTAATGGCGTGATTGATGTAGTAGAAGGATACGTTTTAACAGGATTTGCCCGTCTGACAGAGGCTTCTTTGTTGATTGTCAGCATTGCTATCGGACTTTCCTTCACATTATTAATGGTAAAAAACAGTTTAATTTGATATGATAGCACTTGACATTCTTACGGATGGATTTTTTGCAGCAGTAGCAGGTATAGGATTTGGTGCAATTTCCGATCCTCCTTTGCGTGCATTCAAGATGATTGCCATACTGGCAGCATTGGGACACGCCTGTCGTTTTTGTTTGATGAACTATTTAGGCATGGACATTGCCACAGGTTCGTTGTTTGCCGGATTAGTCATCGGCTTCGGTAGTTTGTGGTTAGGGAAAAAAGTATATTGCCCGATGACGGTATTGTACATTCCGGCGTTACTTCCCATGATTCCGGGAAAGTTTGCATACAACATGGTATTTTCACTTATCATGTGTCTGCAAAATGTGAATGATCCGGATAAACTGGACAAGTTCAATATCGCCGTTCTGAAAGGAGATATAAAGGATATGGAGAGATCCCTTCAGCACATCCTCCTGGGGGCAAGCTACCTCAACCTCACATCCGGATATTCCTATCAGCTGGTCCTGATGACCATGATGTATTCCCTCTCCAGAAGATACGATATAAGGACGGAAACGGAAGAAGGGAATGGAAGGGTCGACATGATCATGATACCCAAAGCGGAAGGGACGACCCCGATAATCCTGGAATTGAAGAAAGTCGATTCGGAAAACCACTTGGATAAGGGACTGGACGAGGCGATGGGACAGATACACGAGAAGAAATACTATGCGGGGATGAAAGGGGAGACCATCCTGATCGCCATTGCGTTCTGGGGGAAATTCCCCAGGATCCGCACAGAGACCGTCGACCCTGCGACCGAGGACTGACGTCCTCAGACACCTTCCACCAGATCCACATCATCCGGCCATTCCCCTTCGAAACCCGAGATCGAGAAAACGACATACTCGACCCTTCCTGCCCCCGTGACGGACATCAGCCTCCCCCCGACATCCCTCAAGTCCTCCAGGACCTCCGGGCCTGCGGGTGATTCCGAGCAGACGCAGGTCCCCACGAGGATTGCTTCCGCACCGTAGTCTATACCGACGATGTCCGCCGAGACGTCCTTCCCCCAATATCCACCTATGCGGTCGGGGATGAGGTCCCAGGACCCTTCGGACGCCATATCCCAGGCCTTCTCGGTACAGATCTCCACGTATGCCGAGCGCATGGTATCGAAGGGAAGGTCGCTGCGGATGATATTCATTATCTTCTCCTTCTCCCCCCTTCCGAGCAGGTCCGAATGCGGATAGACATAACGGAACCAGAATGCGGTCATCCTGTCGGCGATCCTGTACAATCCCTTCTTGCTGCGGAACGGGTCGTCGTCCGTCACAGGGACGTCCCTCTCCACCAGACCCGTGTCCATGAGGACCTTGAGGTAGTTGGTGAGGCCCGTCTGCTTCAGACCGAGGTCGTCGGCCATGTCCTGCAGTTTGCGATGACCCGACGCTATCGACCCGAGTATGGAGGCATAGCTGCCGATGTCGGTGACCTCCGACTGCAGGGAGGCCATGACCTCGTCGTAGAGGTAGCTGTCCGGATTGAGGACGGTGCCCTCCACGGCGGAATAGACATCGCGATACCCCCCGAACGTCTTCACATACTTCGGAACCCCTCCCGTCACGGAATAGAACATGACCTGGTCCCAGGCACTTCTGGCCCCATAGAGCTCCGAGCATTTGGAGAAGGACAGCTGCCCGAGCATTATCTGGGCGGTACGCCTCCCGTAAAGAGGGCTTCCGTATTCCAATACCTGTGCCGACATCTGAGGGATGGAGGAACCGCTGATGACCAGCATCACATGGGCACCTTTCAGGACGGTATCCCATATGTATTGTATGACCGCAGGGAAGGTGGGGTCCTTCTGACCTATGTTCTGGAATTCATCCATCATGATGACCATCTTCTGACCTCCCGTCCGCGACACTATCTCTCTGAAGGTCCTGTTCCAATCCCCGTCGGACGCCGGTCCCAGGTCGCGGCCGAGGAAATCGGCGGCGGCCCTGCGGAAATAAACAAGATTCCGGGAGGAGGACTCCTTCCTGGCCAGAAAGTACAGGGAGTTCGGGTGCCTCCTCATGAACTGCATGAGGACCGTGGTCTTACCCGAACGTCTCCTGCCGGATATGACCACGAAAGAGGAGCCGGCCGCCCTGAACTGGTCCTCCAAGACCAGCATCTCCCTGTTGCGTCCTATGAGATGGTCCGTTCTATTCCCTCCTTAAATTATATTTTTAGATATAATAAATTAAAATATAATTATTGCCCAAAACCCGGGAAACCTCCCCGGAAACGGTGTTTTCATGACCGAACATGAAAAAAGAATGAAAAACAGACCCTTCCCGAATACCCGATTTGCAAAGCCTTATATGCTCATCATCGAAATCGACAGAACAGAGCACGGAGAGGTTCTCCGCGAAAACCGGTTCCGATTAAAGGGATTGATATGGACAGCAAAACCGCAGCCAAGAGGATTATCGATGTGAACGAGCTCCGCGTCAACGATGTGCCCATCGTCGGCGGAAAAGGAGCAAACCTCGGAGAGCTCACCTCCTCCGGATTCCCCGTACCCCACGCCTTCGTCCTGACCACCGTATCCTACGACTACTTCATCTCCACCAGCAAGATCATGCCCAAGATCCTTGCGCAGATCAAGTCGATCGACCCCGATTCCGACGACACCCTCGTAGCCGCCTCCAACAACATCAGGGAGCTCTTCGACAAATGCGAGATCCCCAAAGACCTCAAAGACGAGATCAAGGAGAACTACACACTCCTCCTCGGAGGGAAGAGGGGGTTCGTGGCCGTAAGGTCCAGCGCCACTGCGGAGGACCTCCCCGACGCATCCTTCGCCGGACAGCAGGAGACCTACCTCAACGTCAAGGACGAGAAGGACCTCTTCGACAAGATCAGGAAATGCTGGTCATCCCTCTTCACCGCCCGCGCCATCTCCTACAGGGAAACCCAGGGCTACTCCCACGAGGATGTGAAGCTGGCCGTCGTCGTCCAGAGGATGGTCAACTCCGAGTTCGCCGGCATCATGTTCACCGTAGACCCCCACAACGGTGCCAAGAACATCATCGTGGAGGGCGGATACGGCCTCGGAGAGGCGATGGTCGGCGGAGAGGTCACCCCCGATACATACCAGGTCGACAAGAGCAAGATGGCCATCACCAACAAGAGGATCTCCAAACAGACCTGGAAATACATCCGCGGACCTCAGGGCGGAGCGGTCAAGAAGGACATCCCCGTGGACATGCAGAAGGTCCAGAAGATCCCCGACGACCGCGTTCTCGAGATCGCCGAGATCGGAAGGCAGGTCGAGATCCACTACGACAAGCCCATGGACATGGAGTGGTGCATAGAGGACAACAAGGTCTACCTCGTACAGGCGAGGCCCATCACCGCCATCGGTACCGGCAAAGAGGACAGCTCCGCCGGGGAACAGGTCGAGGGAGGGGACGTCGTCCTCTCCGGTCTCGGAGCAAGCCCCGGAATGGCCACCGGAAGGGTCTGCATATACGATGTAGGCATGAGCCTCGACGTCATCAAGGACGGGGACGTCCTCGTCACCAAGATGACCATGCCCGACATGGTCCCCGCCATGAGCAGATCCGTCGCCATCGTCACCGACGAGGGAGGTATGACCTGCCATGCCGCCATCATCTCCAGGGAACTCGGGACCCCCTGCGTCGTAGGTACCGGCGAGGCCACCAACACCCTGAAGAACGGGGAGATCGTGACCGTCGACGGTTCCACCGGTACAGTCTACCGCGGAGAGATCAAGAAGAAGGTCGTCACCGAGACCGCTCCCGCCGCCGCTGCTTCCGCAGCTGTCTTCTCCGAACAGGTCCCCATCACCGGGACCAAGGTCATGGTCAACATGAGCATGCCCTCCAAAGCCGAAGAGGTCGCCAAACTCCCCTGTGACGGCGTCGGACTCCTCAGATCCGAGTTCCTGTTCACCAACTACATCGGAGAGCACCCCTGTGCGGTCATCCAGGAGGGACGCGCCCAGGAACTCATCGACAAGCTGGCCGACGGAGTGGCCAAGGTGGCAAGGGCCTTCTACCCCCGCCCCGTTACCCTCAGGACGAGCGACTTCAAGACCAACGAGTACCGCGATATGAAGGGCGGAGCGAACTTCGAGCCCAACGAGGACAACCCCATGATCGGATGGAGGGGATGTTCCAGATATGTCTCCGACAGCTACCGCGAGGCATTCATGTGCGAACTCAAGGCGATCAAGAAGGCCAGGGACGAGATGGGCATGAAAAACATCAACATCATGCTGCCTTTCGTCAGGACCATCGACGAGGTCAAGCAGATCACCGCCATGATGGAGTCCGTAGGCCTCAGGCGCGGACTCGACCTCAAGCTGTACTTCATGGCCGAAGTCCCCGTCAACATCTTCATGGCCGAGGAATTCTGCAAGTACTGCGACTGGTTCTCCATCGGATCCAACGACCTGACCCAGCTCACCATGGGATGCGACAGGGATTCCGACATACTCGGCAAGATGGGGTACTTCGACGAGAGGAACCCCGGAGTAAAGGCGGCCATCAAGCACCTCATAAAGGTGGCCCACAAGTACGGCAACCATGTCAGCATCTGCGGACAGGCGCCTTCGGTCTACCCCGAGTTCTGTGAATTCCTCGTGGAACAGGGCATAGACTGCATCTCCCTGAACCCCGACACCTTCGTCAGGACCAAGAAGATCATCGCATCCGCCGAGCAGAGGGTCCTCCTCCAGGCCGCCAGGAAGGTCAACTGCCCTTCCTGCGATGACGAGGACGACTTCTGAGAAACACCGTCCCGTCCCGGAAGGGGCGGGACCTATTATTTTTTAAAATCCGACCGCCTATCGGTATCCGGTCTCGGTCTTCTGTTGTAGCAAACTTAAACCGCAGACCGCTTGATTTCGATATGGGCGGATATTCCATCACATACCCAGCACGTCGCGGATGAATGCGGCGGCGAACAGAGGATAATGCTCTATGCCCTGTTCATCGACACGTATGTCGGTTATATCGAACATTATACGGCGATTTATCGGATACATGTTTGAAACTTTCCTGAGAGATGCGGAATGCCTGTTCTTCCCGGATTTGACCTCGATGACGTTTACACCCCCGCACTCCACGATGAAATCCAATTCCATACGATCGGTCCCGTTGGATTTAACATAATAACGCAAAGGAAATCCGGACTTGACTATGCATTCGGCCACGATATTTTCAGCGACTGCACCCATATTGACCGAATAATCCTCACTTGCGAGTGCGATACGGGAATCTACACCGTACAGTGTCATCAATATCCCTGTATCATACAGATACACCTTGAAGGCATCCTGACGCACTTTGGCCTCGATCGGCACCACTGGCTCACTTATCTGCATACAGAAGTTAGCATATCCCGCATCATGGATCCACCAAAGAGCGAAACGATACTTATCCGCAGTAGCATTGCTCCCGTCACCGCCATCGTTTTCATCCACATAGGAAAATATGAACTTCTTATTGGTCTGAGAAAGCTGTCCGGGAATGGAGTTGAAGCATGCTCTTACCAAGGTCTGCTCCTTGGGTGAATCCACATAGCGGCTCATATCCGCATAACTCGTCCTCAGGATCATCCTATGGATTTCATTGACGTCGAATACATTCCGGGTTTTTACATATTCGACAACTGCTTCGGGCATCCCGCCTACGACCATGTATTCTCTAAAAAGTTGTAAAAAACGAGATAGCAGAGACTCGCCCAATGGTCTTTTATCACGTATGGATCTACAGACCATGCCTATCGCATCCTCTGGCACATCCAACGCCCAAAGAAATTCTTCAAAATCAAGAGAGCGGAGTTCATACTGCTCCTCATATCCGACTGGATAGAATATGCTTGAATTCCTGCGATTGAGAACTCCCAACAGGGAGCCTGATGCTATCACATCAAATCTTCCATCTAATGAGAATTGCTTCAACGCCGTACGTACGCTCGGACATTCCTGCACCTCGTCAAAAAATATCAAGGTCTTACCGGGTACAAAATCAAGACGTTTGTCGCTATACAGGTTCATCAATGAGAGGACATTGTCCACATCGAGATTGCTTTCGAATGCCTTTCTCATTAAGACCATCGATGAGAAATCCACGTAGATGTAATGAGGATAGTTCTTTCTTGCAAAATAATCTATGAGGTAGGTCTTCCCAACTTGTCTTGCACCGGTTACGACAAGAGGCTTGTGCCCTTCCTTCTCCTTCCATTTCATTAAATCCGAGTAGGCTTTCCTCTTCAACACGGAAGAATATGGGAGTATGTGAATTAAACTTTACCCAACTTTTCAAGGCTCAAAATTAAACTTTACCCAACTTTTCAAGGCTCAAAATTAAACTTTACCCAAAAATATAGAAATAAGATTTGTGGCCGGACCGAAGTCTGGCACATTGGATCACTGTCCCGGATCCCCGTCCTGCTTCTTCTTAGGTGCAGTCTTCTTCGCAGGTACCTTCTTTTCGGCACCCGTTTTGGAAGAAGTCTTCCGGGAGACCGTCTTCTTGGCCGCTGGCACTTTGTCGGAGGACAGCTTCTTGGATGATGATTTCCTGGTTATGCGGGGACTCAATGCACTGGGGACACCCGGTCCGGGATCCTCGTCCATACGATCTATGAGAATCTTGTTGATGTTCTCGGCCTGCTCCTTGGGCAGGAGCATGGTGGTGATCTCCATGAACGGATGCTTGGAACCCTCGATTATCTTCACATCGTCCAGTGAATGGAGGCCCCATCTCTCCGCCGTGGTCTCCAGACCCAGAGGGACATCCATGTTGTTCGGCTCCAGTACGATGCACTTGAACATCTTGAGCCCCATGCGGTGGGCCGCCATTATACGGTGATGGCCGTCCACGACGAGATATCCGTTGTGCCTCTTGATGACGATCAGAGGCTCGTTCAGACCCCTCTTTATCTCATACTGGCGCCCTATGAGTTCGTCCATGTAGACCTCTTTCTGGGTGGGGATCATCTGGTCGATGGGGATCTCCGCATTGTAGACCCTCATGGTTATCCCGTTCTGTTGTTCCATGAAGTTCTTGACGTTCATGACCTTCCCGGGACGGGATTTCTCGATCTGGGACCTTACGATGTCGATGTTGGAGATGATCCCGACGATCCTCTTCTCCTCGTCGACGACGGGCAGATTCCTGAGACCGTAACGGAAAAGGACGCGCATGGCATCGTCGATATTCATGGTCGGGATCACGCAGAGGGTTCCCCTGCTCATGACCGAACGGAGTTTGGCGTTGGGCGTATCCATGTAGCGGAGGAGCTCCTTGGCCGTGACATAACCGAGCAGATAGCCGTTCTCCACCACCGGGAAGCCGTGGAAGTTGGAATTGATGAGCTTCTCCTTTACTTCATTGACCGTCATGTTGGGGGTAACGTACTGGACGTTACGCACCATGTAATCGCCGACCGTTGCTGCCATAGCATCATCCTGGATGATATCTGTGGCTATATGCGTTTTCACGATGGGGGCGGAAGATCCCGGACGGATACAACGTCCGTCCGGGATCCAGGACTCATGCCCAGGCGCTCTTCCTCTGCCTTATGAGGATCCATATGAACAGAGGTCCTCCGATCATCGAACTGATGACCCCGACGGGCAGACCGTTTGCACCGGACACCTTGGCTACGGTGTCGGCCAACAATATGAATGCGGCACCGAATGCTGCGGAAGCCGGTATGAGATACCTGTTGTCGGAACCGACGAATATCCTTGCCACATGAGGTCCCACAAGTCCTATGAAACCGATCGTACCGGTGTAGCTCACCACACTGGCAGTAAGGAAGGATACGAGGACCAACGTGACGAGCCTTATGCGGCTGGCACTCTCCCCCAGGGTCAGCGCCCCCCTGTCCCCCGCATACATCACGTTGAGCTTTCCTGCCATCGTGTAGAGGAGGACGATTATGACCGCGGATGCGACCGTCATCAGGGGAAGGGAACTCCAGGAGACCCTTCCTATGTCCCCCACCCTCCACATGTAGGCGTCCGCGAGACTCTCCGACGGGGCAGTGACCATCAGGACCTGGCATATGGAACTGAACAGGAACATAACGGCGACCCCCGTCAATATCATCGCGGCAGGGGTCATCTTCCTGAATTTGGAGAGAGTGACGATGATGGCCGTCGGTATCAGGGAGAACAGGAATGCGTTGACCATGGTGACGGCGGTCCCGGTGACGAACGGTATGACGGATATCCCGCAGACTATGCTCAGGACCGCTCCGAGAAACGCTCCCGAAGATATACCCATGGTATACGGTTCCGCCAGGGGATTCCTGAAATCGTTCTGCATGATCGCACCGGCCACGGAAAGGGCGGCACCGGTGACTATGGCGCCTATGGCCCTCGGGACCCTCACGTCCCAGACGTAATAATCCCCATCCTCGTCGGTTATGTTGCCGGACAGGTGATCGAAGAACACCTCCACCGCATGGGAGACGGAGATCTCGTAAACCCCGAAACCCAGCGTCAGGAAGAAGGCCACGGCCGCTATGGACACGAACAGGACGGTGAACAGCAGTTTCCTGTGGTTCGAAGCCCTGTAGTCCTTACGCAGGACGTCTGATTCGGACATCAATAGATCACCCCCGACTTCCTGCTCTGCAGAACGATCAGTATGAAGAAGACGGGACTTCCGATCAGACTCATCACCACGCCCACGGGTATGTTGGAGAGCTGGTATGCGATGTAATCGGCGAACAGGAGAAGGAAGGCACCCACCGCCATGGAGATCGGTACCACGAACTTGTTATCCGACCCTATGACGAGCCTGACTATATGCGGTGCCACCAACCCCACGAACCCTATTATCCCGGTGTAGGAGACGATGGCCGCGGTCATGACGGCCATAAGTGCCAGACATATGATCCTGAATTTCTGCACATCGATCCCGAGGCTTATCGCACTGTTCTCTCCCAAGGACATGACGTTGAGTTTCCTCGTGGCCATCATGACGAATGCGGAACCCACGATCGTGACTGCGAGCATGAGCGGAACGGAAGACCATGCCATCCCGTCGAGACTCCCCACCTGCCACAGATATGCACTCTTCAGGGTGTCTGCATCGGTCGTGACCATGACGTACGTTATCATGGAGTTGAAGAAGTACGATATGGCCGTACCGAGGAGGATCAGTGTGGCAGGGGTCATGCGGACCCTTTCCGAGATGAATATTATCAGCATCGCCGGGATCAACGCACCGATGAATGCGTTGGTGACGATACCCATCTCGCCGGTAACACTGGAGAACGACACCCCTACGACTATGGCGGCGACGGCCCCGAAGCATGCTCCGGAGGATATTCCGGTCGAATACGGATCCGCCAGGGGGTTCCCCATGAGAGATTGCATGAGTGCTCCGCAGACAGCGAGTGATGCACCGGCGATTATCGCCACGAGGGCATGCGGGATCGCGGTGTTCCAGATGTATCTGTCCGCCCACCAGAACAATGACCTCTTCTCGTACTCGTTACCGCAGATATGGTCCCAGATGATATGATATGTGTCCGAGAGCGAGATCCCTTCGTATGCGGATAGGGAGAACAATCCGACGAAAAGGATTATCCCTACGATGCAGACCAGGAGGAGGATCAACCTTCTGGCCATAAGATGATGGTATTCGCTGATGACCTCGTCCTTGGTCGGCCCTTCGTCGTCGGGTGTCATGTTATCACTTATGTGCAGGGGGCAGGGCCCCCTGCTAAGATGGTTCAGGCCGTGACGGCGTTGTAGGTACTGAGGTCGATGTAGGCCAGGACGGTATCCAGGGTTTGTCCCCTGAGGGGCAGGGTTCCCATATCGATGTAATCCTGGAGTACTCCGTCGGCCCATTCCCTGGAGAAGGTGTCCCCATACATCGCATGTGCCATGTATGCAAGCTTCACAGCTCCGGGAAGAAGGTTGTCGATATAGACGAGCTTGTCAAGGAACTTGGCGAAATACTCGGTAGAGGATTTTCCGCTGTTGTCATGGTCCCAGGTGTCGATGACGAGGTCCTTGATCTGTTCCTCGGTCAGACCCCAGTCCATCGAACGGTTGTTGATGATCACATCGACATCCGTGAATTTGGACAAAGCCTCGACACTGGCCATCTTCGTGGAGTTATCGGTGTATGTGGTGTTGAAATCGGAGTTGAGGGAGGCGTAGGCTACACCGCCGGCGGTTGTGGCACTGGTGTTGAACGAGGAGCTCGCACCGCAGATGTAGATGTACATGGTGCAGCAGATGTAGGACGTCTTGTCCTCGTCCTTCACATCCTTGAGCTTGTCGTTGATCTCTTTGATGAGGTTCCAGGCGGTCTGCGCATACTTCACGCCCATGGTCTCGCATTCTCCTCCGAAGAGGAATCCGAGGGTCAGGACGGTGGTGATCTCTGCGGTCGCATCGGCGGATTCGTAACAGATCATCGGAATGCCGGCGGCGTTGAGGTCGCCCATGCGCTTTTCCGATATCACGGAGATACCGGAGTAATCCACGAGGATCGCTCCCAGACCTCCGCTTATGCTTGCATCCAGTGCGGTGAAGTTGGACCATGCGGCATCGCTTATTTTCCTCTGGCTCCCTTCGAGGTCCCTCGCGGTACTGGAGATGGAGGCCTCGGCAGTGGTGTAGCTGCTGACGAAATATCCGGCCACATACTGTCCGCCGTTCGCATAGAGGGTCGGAAGCTGCATGTTGGTTCCATAGGGCACGACGTTCCTGAGAGGGTATGTGACCTGTACGGTGGTGGAATCGCCGTTCCTGTCGAGACAGACCGCGTATACGGTGGTCCCGTCCTTCCTGTCGATGAGGTCTTTGAGGAGGGAGACGTCGTCATCGTTGACGACCCCGTCGTTGTTGACATCGGCAAGAGGGTACTCGGCCAAGGTCTTGGTACCTGCGATAACATCGTTTACAATATCCAGATCCTTGCCGTCGATGGTATAGTCATCGTTGGCGTTACCGCGGATCTGCAGCTGTGATGCGATGGCTGCATTCTTGGTCCCGTCATCGTCGTTGTTAAGGATGACGAATGCTCCGGCGACCAGAACGACGGCGACCACTGCGACTGCTGCGATCATCGTAGCTGAAATCCTCGACCGAATGTAGGTAGAGTTGTACTACTACATTTTTCTTTAAATACCTATCATGCCGAGTTTATA
>ENA-UEQL01002070-UEQL01002070.1-human-gut-metagenome-genome-assembly--contig:-NODE-2070-length-13543-cov-4.348062_pt1 | contig 13543 bp, 10 predicted proteins | sample MGYA00242905_ERZ507926 | MGnify/ENA primary metagenome ERZ507926 (study PRJEB26167, sample SAMN06115531) | human gut metagenome | host: Homo sapiens | place: China:Henan | collected 2015-09-09...
TTCAGGACGGACTGCACGCTTTCCGGCAGGACGGCAAGAATGATTTCGCGCTTCCGTTGCCCCGTAAGCATTATCGGCTTAACCGACAACGAAGAAACCTGGCGCCGCCTTGCCCTTTCCTGGGGAGTAACGCCCAAACTTTGCAAAAATACGAGCTTACCGAACAACTTTTTGAAGAAGCGGCTAACATAGCCAAGTCTGCGTTGAACCTCAAAAAGGACGACAGAATCGTCATTACGGCAGGCGTTGCCGGCATGACGGGGCTGACGAACACGAAAGGGGAATCCGTAAATTCGCCCGGTACGCTGCGCAATTCCTCTGCCGTGTAAAATACCGTCGGCCAGTTGTGCTTCGCGCAGGCGGCAAGCAGCCCCGCCTCCTGCTGCTTTAAGTCAATGGAATAGACGCCCTTGACCGCGCTTGGATCCAGCTGATGCGCAGAAAGCACCGCCGCAACGGCGGCTTCAACGGTTTCCTGTGCAGTTCCCCTGCGGCAGCCGATGCCGACACGCAATACTCTCGGCGTGAGGCGCAGCGTTTCGGCAAACGGTTCTTTCGTGCAGTATCCGATCACAATTCCCAGCGCGCCCTGCGTTTTTTCCACAATTCCGCCGGGCAATGCACCCTTGATCGGAAAATCGCTCACAAGCGGCACGTCGTGCTCTAAAATCTCCGCCGCGACTTTTTTCGCAAGCGGCATGCTCGAGATGGCGCAGCCGTTTTTCGCCGCCCAGGCGTCGACAGCAAATTTACCGTTCACGTCCGTTGCCGTCGTAATGACCGCTGCTGCGCCGAGCGCCGCGGCAAGGCGGCGCGCCAGATCGTTCGCCCCGCCGATATGACCGGAGAGCAGCGGAATGACAAACTGCATTTTCTCGTCGATGCAGAGCACCGCGGGATCGGTCTTTTTGCTCACAAGATACGGCGCGATCTCACGCACGGCGATACCGCACGCGCCGATGAAGATGAGCGCGTCCATCGACGAAAAGCGCTCGCGGTAGATGTCCTTCGCAAGCGGCAGAAAGCCCGCTTCTTCCAATCGCGGTACCGCGTAGCAGACGGTTTCCGCCTCCGCCAGCACCGCGCGAACGCGCCGCGCTGCCGCGCAGCCGCCGTGGCTGTAGGCAAAAATTGCGATCTTCATGCCTTCCCCTTGCGGTATTCCGTCGTAAAGTCGGGATGGTAGAGCAGCGAGCGCAGATACTCGCCGCCAAGGCAGCCGCCCACCACGATCAACGCCGTCTTTTTCATGCCATTTTCCGTCACCGTCTTATGCAGCGTGCCCACCGTGCAGCGGAAGATCTTCTCCTCCGGCCATGTCGCCTTGTAAACGACAGCCGCGGGCGTTGTCTCTCCATAGCCGCCCGCAAGGAGCTCGCCTTGCAGCTTTTCTGTGAGTGAGGTGCTCAAGAACAGCACCATCGTCGCCTGATGCGCGGCCAAGCTGCGGATGGACTCACGCTCGGGTACCGGCGTGCGGCCCGCCGTGCGCGTGATGATGACCGTCTGGCTCACGTTCGGCAGCGTGTATTCCGCCCGCAGCGCCGCCGCCGCGCCGCAGAACGAGCTGACGCCGGGGCAGACATCAAAGTCGATGCCGCGCTCTGTGAGCGCGTCGAACTGCTCGCGCACCGCGCCGTAAATGCTCGGGTCGCCCGTGTGCAATCGCACGGTGGTCTTTCCCTCGCGCTCCGCCCGCTCGATGAGGGCGATGACCTCTTCAAGCGTCAGCTTCGCGCTGTCGTGAACCTCGCAGCCCGGTTTCGTGAGTGTAAGCAGCTCGGGATTCACCAGCGAACCCGCGTAGATCACCACATCTGCTTCGCCAAGGAGCCTTGCGCCCCGCAGCGTGATGAGATCAGGCGCGCCGCTTCCGGCGCCAACAAAATGTACCACGTTCAGCCCTCCCTGATCTGTTCGAGCAGTTCCTCCGCACCTTCCGTTTCGCAGAGGAAACCGTATTCTTTTGAAAATAAGATTGCGCCGCTCTGGAGTTCGCCGCTCTTATAGCCGAGCATCGTGCCGATGCGCTGTCCCAGACGCACGAGGAAGGCATCCTTCAGCCCCTCTTCGTCCAGGATGTGCAGCGCGTCGTCGCAGGTGGCGCAGTGCAGAATTTCCTCCGTGCGTTCTGCGCGCAGGCCCAGCGCCGCGCTGTGCGAGGCGATGATCTCCATGCGGCAGTCGCCGAATTTCGAGTGCGTGTTCCACATGCCGCCCGCAAGCTTGACGAACTTACCAATGTGCCCGATGAGCAGCGCGCCGCGAAAGCCGAGCGCGCGGCAGATATCGAGCGCGTCGCCGAGGAAGTTGGAGACCTGCACCGCGGTATTCAGATCGACGTCGAGATTCTGCCGGATGAAGTCCGAGCCGTAGTTGCCGGGCGTGAGCAGGGCGTATTCCTTCCCCATCGCGCGGCGCTGCCGCAGCTCCACGCGGATGGTCTCCACAAGCGCCGCTTCGCTCATCGGCTCCACGATGCCGGTCGTTCCGAGGATGGATATCCCGCCGACGATGCCGAGGCGGGGGTTGAACGTCTTTTTCGCGAGAGTCTCGCCCTCGGGCGCGGAGATGACCACGTCCAGCCCGCCGGAGGAATCCGTGAGTGCCATGACCTCCTCCACGTTCTCGCGGATCATCTGCCGCGGCACGGAGTTGATGGCGGCGTTCCCGACCGGCTGGTCGAGCCCGCGCTTTGTCACGCGGCCGACGCCCTCGCCGCCGTCGATATGCACGCCCGGCTCGTCCGTCCGGCGGACCGAGGCAAAAATGAGCGTGCCTTTCGTCACATCGGGGTCGTCCCCGCTGTCCTTTTCGATGGCGCAGGAGACGCTGTCCGCGCGCATCGTGATCTCACGCACGGCGAGCTCGAGCCGGATGCCCTTCGGCGTATCGAGCGTGATGGTCTCCTTCCTCCGGCCGGTGAGCAGCATCCACGCCGCCGCCTTGGCCGCCGCCGCGGCGCACGAGCCGGTCGTATATCCGAGCCGGAGACGCTTGCCGTCCTTTTCGATATACTGTTCCATGTTACCGCAGGATCTGATAGAGCAGCGCGTTGCAGATGGCGGCGGCGACGTTGCTGCCGCCCTTGCGGCCGCGGGCGATGATGTGCGGCACCGGGGAATCGAGGAAGAGCTCCTTGCTCTCCACCACGTTCACGAACCCGACCGGCACGCCGATGATGAGCGCGGGGTCGAGCTTTCCCTCTTCGATGAGGCCGTGCAGCGCGATGAGCGCCGTGGGCGCGTTGCCGATGGCGAAAATGCACTTCCCCGGCAGCTGCGCCGCCTTCTCCATGGAGACGATCGCGCGCGTGACGCCGCGCTCCTTCGCCTCGGCGGCGACGTCCGCATCGGACATGAAGCAGTGCACCTCGCCGCCGAGACGGCCGAGGATCGTTTTGTTGATGCCCGCTTTCGCCATCTGCGTGTCCGTGACGATGTGGCAGCCCGCGCGGAGCGCGTCGAGTCCCTTCGTCACGGCGTGCGGGGAGAACACAAGATTCTGCACATAGTCAAAATCCGCGGTCGTGTGGATAACGCGCTTGATGACAAGCTCGTTTTCCTCCTCGAGCTTCGTATCGCCGAGCAGCTCGGTGATGATGGCAAAGCTGCGCTTTTCAATGTCCATGGGTTTAATATTTTCCATCATGGCGGTGTTTCTCCTTTATACAGGCGTCATAAAAGCTGTAAAGAAATTCCAGGTTGGAATAGAAATGAAAATGCGGATAGCCCGCATAGAGCGTATCGGAGGCCACAGCGCACTCCCAGCGCCGTCCCGTCGGCTTTTCGGCGGCAAAGGCGTCGCCGGGGCAGGTGCAGTCCCAGTGGTGGAACTCGTGCGCGGCGATCTCGCCTCCCGCGCGGCAGAGAAGATTGTCCTTCTTCGCGCGCAGCGTCACATATCCGAAGCGGGTGAGCTTTCCGGTATCGAAGCATGTCCCCGGCAGGAAGCCTGCCATGGGCTCATCGCCGATGGCTTCAGTGAGATACATGAACCCACCGCACTCGGCGATGCACGGCACGCCCCGCTCCAGCGCCGCGCGGACGGACGCGCGCATGGAGGCGTTTTCGCCAAGCTCCTTCGCGTACAGCTCCGGATACCCTCCGCCGAGATAAAGCCCGTCGATATTCTCCGGCAGCGCGCCGTCGGTGATCGGGCTGAACGGCACGAGCTCGCCGCCCATCTCCCGTACGGCGTCGAGACTGTCTTCATAATAAAAGCAGAAGGCGTTGTCCCGCGCAACGGCCAGCCGGATCTTCTCCTTCTTCGGCAGCGCGGCGGGCGTATAGTCCAGAGGCTCGGCCTCGTGCGCGAGCGCGAGAAGAGCGTCGATATCCAGCGTCTTTTCCGCCTGCGCGGCGAGCGTCTGCATCTTTTCGCGGAGATCTCGGATCTCCCCCGCCGTCACGAGCCCCAGATGGCGGCTCTCGAGCACGCATTCGTCGAGCCGCGGCAGAAAGCCGAAGCACCGGATGCCGAAGCGCTCCTCGATGGCGGCGGAGAGCGAAGCGTACGTCATGGCGGTACACTGGTTGAGTATAACGCCGCGGATGCCGCTCTCGGGCCGGAAGCGCAAAAACCCTTCGATGACCGCGAGCACCGAGAGCGCCGCGCCGCGCGCGTTCACCACGAGCACGACCGGCGTTTTCGTAACGAGGGCGAGCTCATACGCGCTCGTTTTCCATGTGGTGAGCCCCGCGCCGTCATAAAAGCCCATTGCCCCCTCGATAACGCTCACATCGCACCCCGCGGCGTTTTTCGCAAGCAGAAAGCGGAGCGTGTTTTCCGAAAAGAAATGCAGATCGAGATTGGCGCTCTTCGCGCCGATGATGCGGCTGTGGAACATCGGGTCGATGTAGTCCGGCCCGCATTTGAACGCGCCGGTCTTCAAGCCGCGGTTCACCAGCGCCTGCAATACGGCGCACACGACCGTCGTCTTGCCGCAGCCGCTGCTCACGCCGGAGATCATGATTCGGTCCATAAGATCCTCCCCATGCAGAAAAGCCGCGGCGGTCCTTTTGGACCGCCGCGGCCGTTTTTCCGCTGGCATGATGTATTCCCCATAGCCGGGGAAGCGACGCATCTCTGAGCAGGTCTCCTGACTTGTGCATCCTCAGCTCCGTGCAGCCTTCTCGGGTCTCCCCAATGACCGGCTTTCGCCCCGGCGGAGCTTCCGCACTTACAGTGGCGGTACCGTTCCGGATCTTCCCCGGATTTCCTATTCTCTCCGAAGCGTTTTTCCCTGTCTACGGAGCACTCAGGCGTCTTTTTTTGATTGGATTTTACTCTGCTGCCCTCGGTTTGTCAAGGCGGCAGAGCGTCTGCCGGACGGCGGCGTCAGAAGCCGAAATACTCCATGCGTTCCTCCTCGCCCATGCCGAGAATGCTGCAGAGGTTCCGGACGGTGTGGGCGGCGTAGTCGTCGGCAATGTTCGCGCGCAGCGCGTCCACCTGTTCGTTCCAGCCTTCCTCGCTGCCGCCCCAGTGCGCACGCTCCCGCGCGATCTCCGGCGCGAGCAGCGCGCGGAATTCGTCGATCTTCTCCGTGACGTGCTCGTCCGAGAGCGTCGTTTCCGTCAGCTCGGCGTACCGCGTGAGAAGCCGCTCCCTGAAGTCGTCGATGCCGAAGAGCCAGCGGATCGTCGGGGCGATCTGCGCGGTCTGCTCCGGGCCGATGAGATTGAAAAAGCAGTTGCTCCTCGTCTGGAACGCCCAGTCGAGATCGTAAAAGGCGATCTGCCACGGCCCGTCGCCGGTGCGGAAATAGCGGAGGTTGCTCTTGATGTCCACGTTTGCGCAGTAGCCCTCGAGCAGCACCCAGTCGATGAAGCCGTCCATATCCATGGCCTCGCAGAAGCGCTCATAGGCTTCCCGGCGTGTGAGCGAGGTGTCCCGCCAGAGTCCGAGCGCCTCGGTATACACCGCCGTATTCTGCGCCACCGGCGAGGGCAGCATCGTCACATCTTCCTTCGCCGTGCCGGTGAGATTGGCATAAAACTGCCGCGTGATATCGTCCTTGAGACAGTAGATGCCCCAGTATTCGCCGTTGATGTACAGCACGCAGTAGCGGCTGCGCTGCGTCACGGTCGTATCGAGCTCGGCGCACAGCTCCTGCATGAGCTCGTTGCGGAACACCGTGGAAATATAGTCCTGCCCGGCGCGGATGGAAAGCTCGGTGAACTCCGCCGGGCCTTTACCGAAGATGTCGTATTGGAGCGTCTCCGCGCCGTAACAGCCGCGGAACGAAACGCCGAGGCTCTTTTTCGGGTTGAAAAGACTGGTGCGTCCCTTGAGCTCCACGCCGCAGTCGATGGAAAAGCCGCCTTCCGGGGCGAGAAGTGAGAGATTCGCCGCGCATTCGCGGTATTTTACGGCGCCGTTATATGTTTCGGAAAACCGTCGGGGTGAGTCGGTCACGAGACTGAGCACCGGCAGCGTGTGCTCCTCGCCGATGAAGAAGCTGAGCGTGAGCGCGCGCGACGGCGCGCCGCCCTCCTCCACGGCAGCGGCGCGAAGGACGGTCGTTTTGTCCACGGTGATCGCGCCGGTGTACGGCGTGCTCTCCTCCGTGGGGGCGGAGCCGTCGGTCGTATAGTAAATATCGCCCGCCGCGGCGAGCTTCACGCGCACGGTCTGCCCCGCTTCGTAGACCCCCGATTCGCGGTTCGCCGTGGGGGCTTCGGAGATATACCGGTAAGCGTCGGTCTCGTTCGGCTCGTTCGGCGTCTGCCTGCGGAGATAGAAAAAGCCGTTTTCGGCGTCCGTGCGGCCCATGCTGTACCCGTAGGGGATATCGTGCAGCCAGACGAAGTCCGCCGCCGCGCTCTCGCCCTTCTTCGTGAGATAGAGCGTTTCACTCGAGGCGTTGAGCGCGAAATTCGCCCGCAGGCCATTGCCGGTCGTCGGGTTCTCCTCGCCGGTGCAGTAGATGAGGATCGACTGTCCCTTCGCGAGCGTCCGGTTGGGAAGCGACCATTTTTCCAGCTCCCGCCGGTCGTCCGAAAGGCAGTAGTCGGAGAGCTTCACGCTCTCTTTCGATACGTTCTTTATCTCTACCCAGTCGTAATACTCGCCCTTGAGAGCGAACGTGTCGTTATAGACCGCCGCCTCATAGAGCACGAGCGGGCTTTCCGTTTTGCGGCTCTCGCAGAACGCCGCGTACCCCGCGGCGGTGTTCGGGTATCCCGGCGTCGCCCAGACACTTTCGGTGAGCTCGCCGCCGTTTTCGCGCCGCAGCACATGGTCGGCGGGCAGCTCGGGATCGCACGCGGCGCGGTCGGCGATCGTCCCGCCCGGCGCGATGAGATACAGCGTCTCCCCCTCGCCGAGCGCGAACGACGTGTGGCTTTCGCCCGCCGCGGTCTTATCCTTGCGCGAGGCGAAAACGACGCGCACCCCACCGCGCGGTATCGTCGCGTCCGCGGGAAAATCCCAGACGGTCTTTCCGTCCGACACGCTCCACCCCTTGAGGCGCACGACGCGGTTCGACGTATTCTCCAGCTCGAACCAGTCGGAAAAATCGCCGTCGGCGTCCTGGAGTGTCGCGTGGTTTTTATACATCATTTCGGAGATGCGCACCGCCGGCGTATCGTCCGCCGCGGCGGCGGTGCCGGGCAGCGCGAGCGCCAGCGCAAGCAGCGCCGCGGTGAGCATCTTTGCGGTTCTTTTCATAAAAATTCTTCCGTTTTACGGCAGAGCGTGCCGAGCTGATAAAACGCCACGGCGCTCGCCGCGGCTACGTTCAGGCTGTCCACGCCGTGCGACATGGGGATACGCACGGTATAGTCGCAGTCTGCAATGGTATCGTTTGCGAGCCCGTCGCCCTCCGTGCCGAGACAGAGCGCGAGCTTTTCGACCCTTCCAAGACGCGGATCGGCGATGCTCAGGCTGTCGTCCCGCAGCGCGCGCGCCGCGGTTTCAAAGCCGAGCGCGTGCAGCGTATCCTGCCAGCGCTCCCCCGCCGGGAGATACGTCCACGGCACCTGAAAGACCGTGCCCATGCTCACGCGCGCAGCACGGCGGTACAAGGGGTCGCTCCCGGCCTCGGTGAGCAGCACGGCGTCCATGCCGAGCGCTGCCGCGCTGCGGAAGATCGCGCCGATGTTCGTCGGGTTCATCACGTTTTCGAGCACCGCGACGCGCCGCGCGTCCCGGCAGAGCGCCTCCGCCGGCGGCAGCGCCCGGCGGCGCATGCAGCAGAGCATGCCGCGCGTCAGGTGAAACCCCGTGAGATTCACGAGCACGCTGTCCGGCGCGGTAAATACCGGCACGTCCGCGCCGAGACGCGCTAAGATCTCCGCGCCCGCGCCGTTTCCATGCCGCGCCTCCATGAGCACCGACACCGGCTCATACCCGGCGTCGAGCGCCCGGCCGATGACGAGCGGGCTCTCGGCGATGAACATCGCGTTTGCAGGGTCGGCGCGGCTCACGAGCTGGTTTTCCGTCAGGCGGGCGTAAACGTCCAGCGCGGGAGAAGAGAAATCCGTAATTTCGACTGTTTTCGACATATTCTCTTATCCCCGGAAAAAGAGCAGCCACGCGCCGAGCGCGATATGGATAAACAGGAACGCCGGCACGAGGATGAGAAACTTCTTATGCTTTGTCTTGTGATGCAGGCTTACCATGCCGAGCCACTCGCCCAGACTTCCGCCGAGCGCCGCGATCAGAAGGAGCGTTATTTCCGGAATGCGCCGCGCCTTTCGCATGGCGTTTGTCTTGTCCGCCGCCATGAGGATGTACGCCGCCGCGTTCATTCCGAGCAGATACGCGAACAGGAGGATGCTTTTTGTTTCCATGGTCCTTTTCCTTTCCTTCGCCGGGGTCAGACGGTTTTTCGCCCTTCGCCGGGCGCACGAGGCACTTTCCGCCGTAACCGATCAGATCCTCGCGTCCGGCAAAGACGAGCGCTTCGCGCACGAGCCGGGCGTTTTTGGGATCGGTATACTGCAAAAGCGCGCGCTGCATCGCCTTTTCGTGCGCGTCGGTCGGGACGTACACGTCCTTCATCGTGATGGGGTCGATGCCCGTGTGGTACATGCAGGTGCTGATCGTGCCGGGCGTCGGGTAAAAATCCTGCACCTGCTCGGGGCGGGCGTTGTGCGCCTTTAAATACAGCGCGAGCGCCACGGCGTCCTCCATCCGGCTGCCCGGGTGCGAGGACATGAGATACGGCACGACGAACTGCGCCTTGCCGTAGCGCGCGTTGAGCGCGTGGTATTTATCGAGAAACCGTTCGTATACCGCGACCGGCGGCTTGCCCATATAGCCGAGCACCGTATCGACGCAGTGCTCCGGCGCCACCTTGAGCTGGCCGGAGATGTGGTACTGCACAAGCTCCGAGAGGAACGGGCTGTTCTTGTCGCAGAGGACATAGTCAAACCGCACGCCGGAGCGCACAAACACCTTCTTGACGCCCGGAACGGCGCGCAGCTTCCGCAGCAGCGCGAGATAATCGCGGTGGTCGGCAACGAGATTTTTGCACGGCGTCGGCGCAAGGCAGTGCTTCAGAGGACACATGCCGTCTTTGCTCTGCTTTTTGCAGCTGGGGCCGCGGAAATTCGCCGTCGGGCCGCCGACATCGGAAACATAGCCCTTCCAGAGCGGATGGTGCGTCATCTGCTCCACCTCGCGGATGACGGATTCGTGGCTGCGAGATGTGACCATCCGCCCCTGGTGGAACGCGAGCGAGCAGAAGTTGCACCCGCCGAAGCACCCGCGGTTGTGGATGACGCTGAAGCGCACCTCCTCAATGGCCGGAACGCCGCCAAGGGGATCGTACATCGGGTGGGGCTCGCGCGTATACGGCAGCGCCGCGACCGCGTCCAGCTCCTCCGTTTTGAGCGGCATGGCCGGCGGGTAGACGACAAGGAATTTATCGCCGTGCGCCTGCGCGAGCGTCTTTCCCCGGATGGGGTCGTGCTCGGCGTATTCCGCGCGCGTGGCGAGAGCGTATTTCTTCGTATCGTCCCGCACTTCCTCAAACGACGGCAGGAGCACCGCGCCCTCCGGCGCTTTATCGGCAATGACCGCCGTGCCGCGGATGCCGCGCAGGGGCTTGCCGTCGCGCAGGCGGTCAGCGGCCTCGAGCGTCGCGCTCTCGCCCATGCCGTAGACGAGGATATCCGCGCGCGCGTCGAAAATGACGCTCCGGCGGACCTTATCGTCCCAGTAATCGTAATGTGCGAACCGGCGCAGCGAGGCCTCCATCCCGCCGAGCAGGACGGGGATGCCGGGGAACGCCTGCCGCGCGCGGTTGGCGTACACGGTGCAGGCGCGGTCGGGCCGCAGCCCGGCCTTCCGGCCGGGGGAATAGAAATCCTCGCTGCGGCGCTTTTTCGCCGCCGTATAGTGCGCGACCATGCTGTCGAGATTGCCCGCGCCGATGAAAACGCCGAGCTCGGGCCGCCCCATCGCCGCAAACGCGGAGGCGTCGTTCCACGCGGGCTGCGCGAGCACCGCCACGCGGTAGCCCGCGTTCTCGAGCAGCCGCCCGATGACGGCCGCGCCGAACGACGGGTGATCGACATAAGCGTCACCCGTCACGAGCAGTATGTCGTACCAGTCCCAGCCGCGCGCGAGCATATCCTCGCGCGAGACGGGCAGAAAATCCTTTGTATCCGTTTTATGTGTCCTCCCGGTCATTCATGACCTCCCAGATCTCCGTTTCGGCAAGCGTGGCGGCGGCATGGCAGCAGTAGCGCCGCTTCTCTTTGTCCCCGCCGCCGGAAACGGCGAGAAAATCCGCCCAGCCTCCGGGCCGAATGCGGAGCGTATTGCGCAGCGGCGGGAGAAAATTGCCCCGCGCCATGGCGAGCAGCGGCAGTATTTCATACGCCGAGGCGGTCGCGGCGTTGTCCCCGCGCAGCAGCCCCCGCCGGAGATCGATCGCCGGATACCTCCGCAGCACCAAGCCGATGCGCGTTTCCGGCAGCTGCCGCTGCGCGCGCGTATCGCGCACGAGCTTCACGGCGCGCACATGGGCGCACGCCATGTGCGAAAGCATTTTGAAGCGCAGATTGAGATTGCGGTTGGCGCTCTTTTTCCAAACAAGCTCGTTCGGCTCAAAGAGCGTGATATATTCGTCCGTCAGATGGCCGAACGCGCGCGCCGCGCGCCCGGCATAGCGCAGGAAGCAGCGGAGATTGTCCTCTGCGAGCCAGCCGCCCTTCGCGGCGAACCATGCCGGATCCTCCCCGGCGTACAGGCACAAAACCGGCGGTTCGCCGCGGGCGATGCAGCGCATCAGCTCTTCGCGCACGGCAGCCGCGGCGGGCGCATCCGTGTGTCCCTCCGTCGGCTCGAGCAGCGCCCACGACGCGAAGACGACGCGCCGCGCCGTGTCCTCCGGCACGCGTCCGGAACCGGCGTACAGCCGCGGGAACGTATTCTCTTTTCCCGGCGCGTTTTCCATAGTCTCCCGCCTGTATCTTCTATAGTCTATAATTTCACACACTATAAAATAATATTTTTCGGCGCGCGTGTCAATCGCCTTGCAAAAATGCGGCGGGCGTGTATAATTATATAGATACTACCGGCAGGAGGACACTTTGCCATGAACGTTCGCAATGCCCAGAATCTTTCGATGCTCTGCGATTTTTACGAGCTGACGATGAGCAACGGCTACTTCCGCAACGGATATAAGGACCGCATCACCTACTTCGACCTCTTCTTCCGGCAGGTGCCGGACGGCGGCGGCTTCGCCATTGCCGCGGGGCTGGAGCAGGTCGTGGAATATATCACCAATCTCCACTTCTCCGATGAGGATATCGACTATCTCCGCTCGAGGGGCATTTTCTGCGAGGAGTTTCTGCAGTATCTCCGCGATTTCCGGTTCACCGGCGACATCTGGGCCGTGCCGGAGGGCACGCCGGTGTTCCCGCGCGAGCCGCTCATTACGGTGCGCGCCCCCGCGATCGAGGCGCAGCTCGTGGAGACGTATCTCCTGCTCGCGGTGAACCACCAGTCGCTCATCGCAACGAAGGCAAGCCGCATCGTCCGTGCCGCGCGGGGCCGCGCGGTGATGGAATTCGGCTCCCGCCGGGCGCAGGGAGCGGACGCGGCGATCCTCGGCGCGCGCGCGGCGTATATCGCGGGCTGCTCCGGCACCGCCTGCACGATCTCCGACCAGCTCTACGGCGTTCCCGCTCTCGGCACGATGGCGCACTCCTGGGTGCAGATGTTCGATTCTGAATACGAGGCCTTCCGCACCTACTGCGAGAGCTACCCGTCGAACGCGGTGCTGCTCGTAGATACCTACAACACGCTCAAATCCGGCATTCCCAACGCCATCCGCGCCTTCAACGACGTGCTCAAGCCGATGGGCATCACCAAGTGCGGCATCCGGCTCGACTCCGGCGATATGTCCTATCTCACGAAGGAGGCCCGCCGCATGCTCGACGAGGCGGGCTGGGAGAGCTGCACCATCACCTGCTCCAACTCGCTCGACGAATATATCATCCAGGACCTGCTGCTGCAGGGCGCGTGCATCGACTCCTTCGGCGTCGGCGAGCGGCTCATCACCGCCAAGAGCGAGCCGGTGTTCGGCGGCGTATACAAGCTCGTCGCCGTGGAGCGTGAATCGGGCGAGGTCGTCCCGAAGATCAAGGTGAGCGAAAACGTCGCCAAGATCACGATCCCCCACTTCAAGAAGTTTTTCCGCTTCTACGACCGCACGAACGGCAAGGCGCTTATCGAACGTGACGAGCTTTGGGGCGGCAGGAGCATAATCGCTCCTTTAGAGGCAGGACAGCTTTTTGGGGAGGTCTATGCCTGCACAGGTGAACCGCTGGGGGTGAGCGTATGTGCAAAGGAGCAATGCACAGTGCTGTTTTTATCCCCTGAGTCTATTATAAAGGAAAGTTCGACGCTGACGGCTAGGCTTCTAAAGATAACGGCTATGAAAAATCTCAGGCTCAACGAAAAGATACAAGTGATAACCCCCAGGACTATCAGAGAGCGTGTTATGGCTTATCTTTCTTCGCTTGCAAAGAAAAGCGGATCACACATTGTCACCACAAATTTCGACCGTCAACAGCTTGCAGATTTTCTCTGCGTTGACCGCAGTGCGCTGTCAACAGAGCTTGGAAAAATGCACCGTGAGGGGCTGATAGTTCTCAAGGGGCGGGAGTTTATACTGCCTGAAAACTGCTCTCGCGGAACGTGATTTGTTAATTTATATGTAAATAATAAGTCATTTAACCATATTCATTTTTTTGCTCTTTTTAAAGAAAAATTGCATATTTTATATTGACACAACCTGCTTTGTGTTGTATAATATATATAGTGCCGCCGTGACAGTTCATAATTACTTAAACGTTTATTGTGGGAATGTATTTATTTACAAAAGGTCACGGTATCGGGAAATTGATTGAAAGGATTGATTGCTTTGGCAAAGAAGAATGAAAGCATAAGCGACAAGATCGTTCGTTTGTATAAGGAGGGCTACTCTATTCCTGAGATAGCAAAAGAAATGGAGATGCCTAAGGATAATGTTCCGAGAATACTTGAAAAGCACTTCCCTGACTATGCAAGCTTTGAACAG
>ENA-UEQL01002074-UEQL01002074.1-human-gut-metagenome-genome-assembly--contig:-NODE-2074-length-13530-cov-3.828663_pt1 | contig 13530 bp, 4 predicted proteins | sample MGYA00242905_ERZ507926 | MGnify/ENA primary metagenome ERZ507926 (study PRJEB26167, sample SAMN06115531) | human gut metagenome | host: Homo sapiens | place: China:Henan | collected 2015-09-09 | study...
TGTAAGCTCGCATCTTTTTCAATGCTCTGTGATATTTTGACAGGACGGTTGCCAGGGGCAGGCCCAGCGCCTGACCGATTTCCCGGTGCTTCAGGCCCGCCGTGTGCAGCAGGACGATCCGCCGCTCCTCCTCTCCCAGCACCGCCAGGGCGTCCTGCAGAAGCAGCCGCTCCTGGCTGTCCAGCCCCGGGCAGTTGTCGGGGATGGCGTGCCACTCCTGGTCCTCCATGGTCACCTGACGGCTCTCCCGCCGCAGGTGCATCAGGCACAGATTCCGGCACACTGCCAGGATCCACCCAACAGGCGAGCCTGTGGGCCGGTACTGTCCCGCCGTGTCCCAGATGTGAACGAACACATCCTGGGTCAGGTCCTGGGCGTCGTGGGCGTTGCGGAGATAGGACAGGGCCAGACCGTACACCGCCGTTCGGGTGCGGCGATATAGTTCGGCCAGATCATCTTGGCTTCCTGCGGCCACTCCCGAAAGCAGCCGCCGAAGCTCCTGGACCTCCTCCGCAGGGAGGGATGAAGTTGTGTTGTCAATCCTGTGCAGCATCTCTTTTGTCTCCTGTCATCTGGATAATGCACGGCAAAATTTTTCTTTTATTTTATCATGCCGCCTCACGGATTTCCAGCTTATCAAAAAATTCTTTTTTGACAAGCCGCGTGCGTCTCTTTCTGCTCCTTGTACAAAAGAATAAAAAGAGGTATAATAAAACGGATCAAACGAATTAGGAGGTCCCTTCCATGAAGCTCATGGTCCTGGACGGCAACAGTATATTGAACCGCGCCTATTACGGCATCCGCCCCCTGTCCACCCGGGATGGGCTGTATACCCATGCGGTATACGGCTTCATCACCACCCTCCAGCGCCTGCTGGACGAGGAAAACCCGGAGGCCCTGTGCGTCACCTTCGACCGCCGGGAGCCCACCTTCCGCCACCGGGCGGACGCGGAATACAAGGCCCAGCGCAAGCCCATGCCCCCGGAGCTGGCCATGCAGCTGCCGGTGATGAAGCAGGTGCTTTCGGCCATGTCCGTGCCCTGCTATGAGCTGGCCGGGTACGAGGCCGACGACCTCATCGGCACCATCAGCCGCAAATGCCAGGCGGCGGGGTGGGACTGCGTCATCGTCACCGGCGACAAGGACAGCCTCCAGCTGATCACCGACCGCACCAAGGTGAAGCTGGTGTCCACCCGCATGGGCCAGACCACCACCAAGGATATGACCCCGGAGACCTTCCGGGAGCAGTACGGCTTCGACCCCATCCACATGATCGACCTGAAGGCCCTGATGGGCGACACTTCGGACAACATTCCCGGCGTGCCGGGGGTAGGGGAGAAGACCGCCATGGCCCTGGTGCAGGAATACGGCGCCATTGACGAGATCTATCGCCTGCTGCCGGACCTGCACGCCAAGCCTGCCGCCATCCGCAAGCTGACGGAGGGGGAGGAGTCCGCCCGCCACAGCTATTGGCTGGCCACCATCGTCACCGACGCCCCCCTGGACTTTGACCCGGCGGAAAATCTCCGCCGGCCCTTCCGCCCGGAGCTGTACGACCTGTTCCTGCGGCTGGAATTTCAGAAGCTCATCGACAAATACCACCTGCGCCCCCACCAGGAGACGGCGGAGAGGCCGGAGGTTACCGCCACGGTGGTCCCCGTCCGGACGGAGGACCAGGCCCGGGACCTGCTGGCCCAGTGGCGGCAGGCGGAGTCTGTCACCGTATATGCGGTGCCGGACCTGTCCGCCCTGTCCGTCCGGTGGGACGCCGGGGAGAATGCCTCCTGGGCGGCGGAGCTGTGGACCGGGGACTATCAGGGGGACTGGCAGGCCCTGCTGGCGGCGCTGTTCGCCGCCGATATCCCCAAGGTGTCCCACAACGTCAAGGACCTGATGCGCACCCTGCTGGACGCGGGCCTTCCGGCGGAGGGCTTCGTGTTCGACACCGCCCTGGCGGCCTATTTGCTGGACGCCACCGCCGGGAAATACGACCTGCCCCGGCTGTTTGTGTCGTATTTCAACCAGGAGCTGGAAAAGCCCACCCATCTGGAGCCGGAGGCCTTCTCTCCTCTGGGGGACCAGGCTGCCGCCTGGGCCGCGCTGCACAGCTATGGTGCGGCGATAGAGGCCCTGCATGGTGTGCTGCTGCCCCGGCTCCGGGAGCAGGGCATGGAAAAGCTGTACTTCGATGTGGAGCTGCCCCTGTGCCGGGTGCTGGCGGATATGGAGCGCAGCGGCTTTCTGGTGGACGGCGGAGCTCTGGCCCGGTTCGGTGCGGACCTGTCCGACACCATCGACCGGCTGGAGCAGCGGATTTACGCCGCCGCCGGGCAGCAGTTCAACATCAATTCCCCCAAGCAGCTGGGAAAGGTCCTGTTTGAGGACCTGGGCCTGCCCCATGGGAAAAAGACCAAAACCGGCTGGTCCACCAACGCCGACGTGCTGGAGAAGCTGAAGGACCACCCCCTGGTGGCGGACGTGCTGACCTACCGGCAGTATGCCAAGCTGAAAAGCACCTATGCCGACGGCCTGCTGAAGGTCATCGACCCCGACGGCCGCATCCGCACCAGCTTCCAGATGACGGTAACGGCCACCGGCCGCCTGTCCTCCACGGAGCCGAATCTTCAGAATATCCCCACCCGCACGGAGTTGGGCAGCAAAATGCGGGAGATGTTTGTGGCGGCCCCGGGCCATGTGCTGGTGGACGCCGACTATTCCCAGATCGAGCTGCGGCTGCTGGCCCACATCTCCGGCGACACCGCTATGCAGCAGGCCTTCCTGTCCGGGGAGGACTTCCACACCGTCACCGCCGCCCGGGTGTTCCATGTGCCCCAGGACCAGGTGACCCACCAGATGCGCTCCCGGGCCAAGGCCGTGAACTTCGGCATTGTCTATGGCATTTCCGCCTTCTCCCTGTCCCAGGATATCGGCGTCACGGTGCAGGAGGCCAAGGAGTATATGGACCGGTATTTTGCCACCTATACCGGCGTGAGGCAGTATATGGAGCAGGTGGTGTCCCAGGCCCGGGAGCGGGGCTATGTGGAGACCCTGTGGCACCGCCGCCGGGCCTTGCCGGAGCTGAAAAGCTCCAATTTCAACATGCGGTCCTTCGGCGAACGGGTGGCCCTGAACATGCCCATCCAGGGCACGGCGGCGGACATCATCAAGCTGGCCATGGTGCGGGTCCACCGCCGCCTGGCGGCGGAGGGCCTGGCCGCCCGGCTCATCATGCAGGTCCACGATGAGCTGATCGTGGAGTGCCCGGAGGAGGAGGCCCCCCGGGTGGAGGCCCTTTTGCAGCAGGAGATGCAGGGCGTGGCGGAGCTGTCTGTCCCCCTGCTGGCGGAGGCCCACACCGGCCGCAACTGGCTGGCCGCCAAGGGCTGATATTGCGTAACGAAACCATTAAGGAGCAAATACCATGACTGATTATTTTGCCGTGCAGCTACCGCCGGAGCAGATCCGCAGCATCAGCTCCATCGGCCTGGCCCATATAGGCGACGCGGTGTATGAGCTGCTGGTGCGCACCTGGCTGTGCGCTGGGGGCAAGGCCACGGGAAAGGGCCTGCACCGGGCCGCGGTGGCCCTGGTGTGCGCCCCCCGGCAGGCGGAGCTGGCGGAGAAAATTCTCCCCCTGCTGACCCAGGAGGAGCAGGATGTGTTCCGCCGGGGCCGCAACGCCAACGTCCATTCCATCCCGGCCCATGCCAGCCGGGCCCAGTATCAGCAGGCCACGGCCCTGGAGGCCTTGCTGGGCTATCTGTATCTCCAGGGGCGGCGGGACCGGGTCAACGAGCTGTTCTGCCGGATGATGGAGGGGGAGTAATATGCCGCTGGACGCCATTTGCCTGAGTGCCGTGGTCCGGGAGACCGCCGCCCAGGTGGAAAACACCCGCATAGAGAAGATTCAGCAGCCCGCCCGGGACCAGGTGGTGCTGCTGCTGCGGGGCGGGCGGCGGCTGCTGCTGTGCGCCGGAGCCACCCAGCCCCGGCTGCACCTGACGGAGCAGCTGCGGGACAATCCCTCCCAGCCGCCGATGTTCTGTATGCTGCTGCGCAAGCACCTGGCGGGAGGGCGCATTTTGTCCGTTGTCCAGGAGCACCTGGAGCGGGTGGTGACCCTGACCATCCAGGCCGCCGACGAGCTGGGGGAGCAGCGCCAGTGGCGGCTGATCCTGGAGGCCATGCCCCGGCACGCCAATCTCATCCTGGTGGACCACCAGGGCCGGATCACCGACTGCCTGCGGCGGGTGGACTTCGAGATGTCCCAGCAGCGGCAGGTGCTGCCGGGCCTGTTCTATCATCTGCCGCCCCGGCAGGAAAAGCGCTCTCCGCTGGAGATCGGCCGGGAGGAATTTCTGGAACTGCTTTCCGCCCTGCCGGAGGATACGCCTCTGGACGGGTGGCTGCTGGACACCTTCACGGCCCTGTCGCCGCTGATGGCCCGGGAGCTGGTCTGCGCCGCATACGGTGAGACAGACGCCCATTTGTTCCGGGACAAGGGCGAAAAATTGTGGGACAGCCTTGGGACATGGCGGGACAGAATCATCGTCGGCGGCTTCGTGCCCACCCTGCTGCGCCGGGCCGGCCGGCCGGCGGATTTTACCTATTGTCCCATCACCCAATACGGCCCGGCCATGGAGCAGGAGACCTTCGACTCCTTCGGCCGGCTGCTGGACGAATTTTATGAGGGCCGGGACCAGGCGGACCGGGTCCGGCAGAAGGGCCAGGACCTGATAAAGTCCGCCACGGCAGCCCGGGACCGGGTGCGCCGGAAGCTGGCGGCCCAGGAGAAGGAGCTGGCCGCCACCCGGGACCGGGAGCGGCTGCGCATCTGCGGCGAGCTGATCACCGCCAACCTCTACCGCATGGAGCGAGGCATGAACCGCCTGACGGCAGAAAATTACTATGAGGACGGTTGCCCGCCAATGGACATCCCACTGGATGTGCGGCTGGGGCCCCAGGAAAACGCCGCCCGGTATTTCAAGCAGTATGCCAAGGCCAAGACCGCCGAGAAAATTCTGACGGAGCAGCTGGGCAAGGGCCGGGAGGAGCTGACGTACCTGGAGAGCGTGGTGCAGGAGCTGTCCCAGGCGGAGGCGGAGCAGGATTTCAACGACATCCGCGCTGAGTTGGAGAGCGGCGGCTATCTGAAAAACCGGGGCAAAAAGCAGCCGGGGTTCCAGCGGGCCTCCAAACCCAGGCAGTTTGTGTCCTCCGCCGGGCTGCGGATCCTGGTGGGACGCAGCAACCGGCAGAACGACCGGCTCACCGCCAAGGAGGCCGACCGGAGGGATATCTGGCTCCACACCCAGAAGATCCACGGCTCCCATGTGATCCTCTGCACCGGAGGCCAGGAGCCGGACGAGGCCAGCCTGTATGAGGCGGCGTGCCTGGCGGCGTACTATTCCCAGGGCCGGGAGGCCGGGAAGGTGCCGGTGGATTACACCCCGGTGCGGTATGTGAAAAAGCCCGCCGGGGCCAGGCCGGGCATGGTGGTGTACACCACCTATCAGACCATGCTGGCCGTTCCGGACGGCCAGCTGGTGAAGAAGCTGGCAGGAAAATAAAATGTGAGATAAAGCTCAGCCCCCGCAGGCATTTGCCTGCGGGGGCTGGTTTTGCCTATGGGGTTAAGGGGGGAACCGTCCTTACCGGTTGGGCAGGGACTTCACGGTGACGGTGGTGTGGGCCACCAGCTTGTTCCCGGAATAGATGTGGATGAAGTAGGTGCCGGTGGTGTTGTGGCGGGTCAGGTCAGCCGCAGCCACCCAGGCGCCGCCGATGTTCTCGCCCTTGTACCAGACCAGATCATCCTGGCCGCCGGCGCTGCTCCACACGGCGAAGCGGATGCTGCTGTAGCCGGTGGCGCTGTAAAGCCGCAGCTTCATCCAGGCGAAGTCGTCGGTGACGATGGCCTGGGCGCTCTGCTGAGGCGGCATACCGTAGACATTGGCGGTGGTGTGGGCCACCAGCTTGCCGTCGGCATAGACGTGGATGAAGTAGCCGCCCAGGGTCTTGTGGTTCAACAGCTTCACACCGGCGGACCAGGTGCTGCCGGTGAGGCGGCCGTCGTACCAGACCAGGTCGTCCTGACCGTTGGCATTGCTCCACACGGCGAAGCGGACCTTGCCATACTTGGCGGTGGTGGTCAGGGCCAGCTCCATGGCGGCGTTATCGGCGGAGACGGTGGCCGTCAGGCCGGGCTTGACGCCGGGGGCGGGAGCGGGCAGGCTCTTGACCTGGGCAGTGGTGTGGGCCACCAGCTTGTTCCCGGCATACACATGGATGAAGTAGGTGCCGGTGGTGTTGTGGCGGGCCAGATCCACGTCATAGGTCCAGCTGCCGCTGCCGCCGTTCTTGGCGGTGTACCAAACCAGGTCGTCCTGGCCGCCGGCGCTGCTCCACACGGCGAAGCGGACGCCGCTGTAGCTGTGGGCGGTATCCAGCCGGATGGACATGGTGCGGCAGTTGTCGGACACCTGGGCCCTGACGGTGTCGGGAGCCGGGAGCTTCGCCACCTGGGCGGTGGTGTTGCCGATGAGCCGGCTCTGGCCAGAGTCGGGGGAGTAGACGTGGATGAAGTAGGTACCGGTGCTGTTGTGGTTCACCAGAGGCACGGTGCAGGTCCACTGGCCGCTGGCGTTCTTCTTGGCGGTGTACCAGGTCAGGTCATCCTGGCCGTTTACGCTGCTCCACACGGCGAAGCGGACGTTGGAGTGGGCATGGCCGTTGCCGGCGTCCATGGTCACCGTCATGGTGCGGCATTCGCTGTCCACCACGGCGGAGACGGTGTGGCGCTTGGCGGGGGTGCTGGAGGTGTGGGACGCGCCGCAGTAGCGGCAGACGTACTTCACCTGACCGGCGCTGACGCAGGTGCTGGAATCACTGGCCACGGTATCGGTGTGGCCCACCACGTGGGTGTTCTGGAAGGTCAGACCGTCCAGCAGCTGGCCGTGGATGCCATGGTTATACACATGGACCAGATACCGGCCCACCACGTTGTACTTGCACATGGGGACCCGGATGGTGTAGGTGCCGTCGCCGTTGGCGGTGGCATTGTACCAGACCAGGTCGTCCTGGCCGTCCTGCTGACTCCAGGCAGCGGCCATGATATTGCTGTAGTTCTTGCCCTGACCGGCGGGAGGCGTGATGGTGACCACGATCTCCTTTTCGTCGGCGGACATGCGGCCCCGCAGCAGCTGATACAGGCGGCCATCGCTGCCGAATTCGTACCAGGTCTTGCCGATCAGGCGGCGGCCGGTGTACATGACGCCGAAGTCATCGCCCAGGTCGGAGGTCTCGAAGTAATAGGTGGCGTCGCCGATGTCCTTCCAGCCGGAGGCGATGCGGCCATTCTCGAAGTACAGGGTCTTGCCGTCGTCCCGCTTGACGAAGCCCGTGGGGCCGCTGATCACCACGCCGTCGTCAAAGACGAACTGCTTGCCGTACAGGGTGACCCGGCCATCGTAGGCGATGCCGTTGCTGTCGAAGCAATACACCTCGGGGTCGATGATGAACCAGCCGGTGTGCCAGGCGTTGTTATAGCTGTACATCCGCAGGCCGGTGGCCTCGTCCCGGGCCCAGCCGGTGTAGCCGGAGTCCTTCAGCTCCACGGTCTGGCCGCAGAAGGAGCAGACCAGCTTGCCGTCACGGACGTACACGGTGTCGCCGGAGAAGTCGTGGCCCTTGTCGCGGCACACGGAGGCGGGCACCCGCATGGTGTAGGTATCCAGCAGGGACTGGGCGCCCTCGGCGCTGACGGAGTAGGTGCGGACGGTCATGGCGTCGGCGGTGGCCTCCACGGCCAGGTACAGGGAGTCATACTCCTGGGACACCTGGGCAAAGTGGAAGTCGGGGTTGTTGACGGCCTTGTACTCGGTGCTGCGGGACTTTTCGCCCAGGTCGCCGCAGATGTAGTACAGCACGCCCTTGCCGTAGGTGGCGGGCAGGCGGCCATTCTGGGCGGCCTCGGACACGGGCTGGCCGTTCTTGAGGACCATGGTGCGGGCATAGCTGTGGTCATGGCCGGAGAACACCACATTGATGCCGGCGGCCTCAGCGGCGGCGGGGATATAGCGGTTGAAGGCCTCGCTGCTGCCGTTGGGATTGGTGTAATACGCGGGCTGGTGGACCGCCAGCACCTTCCAGGTGCAGTCGGACTTGGCGGCATCCTGGATCAGCCACTGGCAGGCATCCTCCAGATTGGCGGCGAAGTTGATGACCGCCACATACACATCGCCGTACTCCACGGAGTAATACAGCCGGTCGGGCAGGGTCCACAGGCTGGCGGCGTTGCCGCCGGACAGGTCGCCGTAGTACTCATGGTTGCCCATGACCTGCACCACGGGGATGTCGGCGTAGTTCCGGGAGAACACGTCCAGGATCTCGCTCCACTGGCCCAGGTTGCCGCCGTTGTCCACGAAGTCGCCGGTCTGGATGCCGAAGTTCATGGACTGGCCGTTGATATTGGCGGCAATGGCGTTCATCAGCCGGATCTCCTCCTGATCGCTTTCGGCATTGCCGGAGAGCTGGGTATCGCCGATGACGAAGAAGCGGGTGGTGTCCGCGCCGGGCTGGCTGGTGGTGAAGGTCATGTTTTCAGACCACTTGCTGCCGTCGCCCACCCGGTAGACATAGGTGGTGCCGGGCTTCAGGCCGGTCAGGGACACGGAGCTGACATAGGCCGCGTCGCCGGAGGTGGTGAACTCCCGGAGGGTCACCTGACCCTGGGCACTGGAGGGGAAGCTGCCCTTGAAGCTGCTCTGCTGGCAGTACTGCACGGTGGCCTTGGCCTGGGCCGTCAGGGGATTGGTGACCCAGGTGATGTTCTGGCAGCTCTGGGCATTGGGGGTGGCGTTGAGCTGCACGAAGCTGGGCATACCATCGGTGCTGCCGCCGGCCCGGCGGGTGACGATGACCGTCTCAAAGGAGCGGTGATTGTCCTTCCGGGCGGTGACGCCGGTACGGGAGCCGGCGGAGAGCTTGTTGAAGTAGTCGGTGCTGACCTGGCCGGAGGCGTTGGTGGTGCCGATGCGGGTGTCGCCCACATACAGGTCCACACCGGAGGCGGCCTTGCCGTTGATGTCTTTCACATACAGCCGGGCCGCTGCCGCGCCCTCCACCATGATGTCGGAGGTGACGGTGTAGTAGCCCTGCATGGGCAGACGCAGACTGCCGGTGGAGGTGGTGTAGGTGACGCCGTCACAGGTGTAGGTCACGGTGACGGAGATGGGCAGGCTGTCCAGCGCCGTGGCCCCGGCGGGCATGGGCATGGTGAAGGTAAACAGGTCCTTCCCGGCAGAGCCCGTGCGGGTCATATTCACGGTGACGGTCTTTTCGGTGGTGGTGCGGCGGGCAGCAGAACTGGTGCCCTCAAAGCCCTCGCCGTAGCCCAGGGAAGCGCAGGTGTTGAACGCGCCCTTGCCGCCGTTTTCGTCGGTGTCAAACAGGTCCACGTTGCCGTACACGATGTGCGCGGTGACGGAGTCGATCTTACCGGCGTTGGGGGAGGTGACGGACACCACGTAGTTCTCGCCCACCAGGGCATAGGACGGGGTGTCCAGGGTCACGGTGGGGATATTGGCGGTGCCCTTCACGGTGAAGGAGCGGGTGACGCTGGCCCGGTTGCCGAAGCCGTCCATGATCTCCACCTTAATGCTGTGGCGGCCATTGGGCAGTGTCACGGTGCCGGTAACGGCCTGGTCGGTGTTGGCGAAGTTCCGGATATCCTGGCCATCGATGGTGATGACGGTGTTCTCGGCGGACACGCCGGTGCGGTTCTCACCCGGTGGATCATAATACCCGGTAAAGAAGTGCAGCTCATTATCCGTCAGGACGGTGGAACCGTCCTCGGCCAGCTCCTTCAGGTCGGAATAGCCGGTGATGGAGGAGCTGCCGCCCCGGACGGAGGTGATGACGGGGTTCTCCAGATCGTCGGCGGTGGTACCGTATACCGCGCGGATGTTGTCCACATACAGGCTGCCGGCGGCCCGGGAGCCGCAGGTGATCTTGTTGCCGTCCACGTCGCCGGTGCCGCCCTCGATGATGATGGTCCACAGCAGCACCTGGCCGGCGGTGATCTTCAGGGGGTGATTCTCCACGTCCTGGGCCTTGTCATACACGCTGCTCAGATCGGCCTCCACATACTTCCAGCCGGACCAGTTGATGCCGGTGTACTGGGTGGTGGTGTCCACGGTCTCGCCTGCGGCGTTGACGGTGGTGGTCTTCAGGTGCAGCAGGCTGGTGGTGACGTACTTTTCCCCGTTCCAGTAGGACACGCTGGTGGACAGCCAGTAGTTGGGCGTGCCCTCGGGGGCGTAGACCCACATGCCCAGGGCGGTGGGCTTGCCCTCGATGACCACGTCCTCGCCGCTGTAGCGGAGATACTCGTTGGTGTTGTTGGTGCCGGAGATCTTGGTATAGTCGTAATGATACTCCAGGGACTTCTGGCCGAAGCGCACGGGGCCTTCATCGGAGCCTACCCGGCGGGCGTACATATCCCACGCGCCCTCCTGGGCGGTGGCGATGGCGCCCACATAGTATTCATAGCCCATGGAGCGGAACAGGGTGGCGGGGTCCTGGGCGCAGTCCCAGCTGTAGGGTGCGCCGGCGGAGTTGCAGTCCCATTCCGCGTTGCTGCTGATAAAGTCGGGGCATGCCAGGCCGAAATCGGTAATGGGCCCATAAGGGATGTCCAGACCGTTGGGATCCTTGCTGACCTGACCGGCCACGCCGAAGCCCGCGTCGCTGACGCCGGGCAGATTATGGGCGCTGTGACCGGAAAAGCTATTCAGGTTGCCCCACACGGCGTTGGCACCCACGCTGACGCCGGACTTGGAGCTTTCATCCTCGAAATCCAGGAGGATGGTGGGCATTTTGCCGATTTCCACGGTGACGGTGTCGGTGAGCTTCTGGCCGTTGGCCTTGGTGTAGGTGACGGTGATCTCCGCCTTGCGGGTCTGGCTGGCCTTGGCCGCCGTGTGGAGCCGATTGTCCACGATGGTGCCGATGCCGTCGGCGGAGACGCCCTCGGTCAGGGAGCGGATGCTCCAGGTGAAGTCGCCGTCGTGATAATGGATATCCCGCAGGCTGCTCTTGACGGTGAGGCCCAGGTCGCTGGTCTTTTCATAGTCCAGGGACAGGCTCTTGCCGGCGAAATACACCTGGTCGGGCTCGGCGATGGTGACGGAGGCGGAGCCAACGTCCTGCCCCTGATAGGTCAGGCGGACCCGGACCTCGCCCACATAGCCCTTGGCGGCGGTAAACACGCCGGTGGAGGCGTCGATCCGCCCGGCGGCGGGGGTGTCCAGCACCCAGGTCAGGCCGCTTTCCGGCAGGTCGGCCGCGCCGCCTGCGGAGTCAGCGCCCAGGGCCGTGAAGGCCACCTGGCTGCCGGGGGTATAAAGCTCATTCTGGGGGCTGACGGAGGCGTGGTCGAAGTCGCCGTCAAAGCGGGCGGTGGACACCACCAGCAGGGCATCGGACACGGTGCGCTCCAGACCGTCGCTGGGGCTGTTGCGCACCAGCAGCTCGTCGGTGCCCTCATAGCGGGCGGCCACGGTGGCGGAGCCGCCGCCGTCCAGATAGATGGCGGTGACGCAGCCGGCGTCCTTCAGGAAGCTGGCCACCTCATACATGCTCATGCCGATGGACATGGGCTCCTGGCGGCCGTCGGCCTCGAAGAACACCACGGAGCCGTCGGCACGGATGCCCACGCTGTTGCGGGGCATGCGGTCGCCCTGGTCCAGGCCGGGGACGATCTGGCCGTTTTCCACCAGCATATAGGGGCCGGAAACGGCCTCCACCACGTCGGAGGTATCGCTGCCGGCGGGACGAATGACGGCGGAGCCGTCCTTCAGAATGGCGAAGAAGGGCTCGGCGCCGGTTTTCACCAGGTTGCCCTCCATGATCAGATAGCCGGTGGGGGCGCCGGTCTGCATATTGTAGTAGTCGGCGTTGGTGGCCAGGACCACGCGGCCCTCGGTATCCGAGGCCCGTCCGTAGGCAGCGGCCTGGGCGGTGGTCTGGGACATCTCCCATTTCAGCTTTCCGCCGTCCACCATGGCCTTGCGCTGGGCGGCGGTGCTGCCGTCATAGTAATATCCGGTGTAGCTGGCCTTCAGGGTCACGTCCTTGGACAGGTCGATCTCCGAAAGGTAGCCCACCACCTGGCTGCCGTTGACGTTGCGCATGACCACCTTTTCCAGGGTCACGCCGCTGGCCACGGCATTCTTGGTGCGGGTAATGGGGGTGAGCCCCGCGGCGTTGCCGGCCAGGGTATCCGCCTGGGGCAGCTGGGCATCGGGTTCGGCGGTGTCGGGCTGGGTCTGCTGGACGACAGCGTCCGGCTCCGGCTCCTGGAGCCCGGCGGCCCAGGCCTGGGGCATGACCAGGCTGGCAGCCATCAGCAGCGCCAGAAGCAGTGATAGTGCTCTTTTCATCTTTTTCCTCCGTTACAGTTTGATTTCCAACACTTGATCGGGGTGCTCTCTCCGGGGTGCGGTCCCTCCTTTCAGCTTACATAGGCGGTGGTGTGGGCCACCAGGTTCTGTCTGGTATTGCCGTAGACATGGATGAAGTAAGTGCCCTTGTCCTGGTGCTGGGACAGGTTCACGGTATAGGACCAGTCGCCGTTGGACTGCCTGACCGCCTGGTACCACTGCAGGTCGTCCTGGCCGTTGGCTGCGCCCCAGGTGGGGAACCAGACCTTCGTCAGATCGCTGCGGCCCGTCAGGGTCACGGTCATGTAGCGGCCGCCGTCGTGGAGCCGGGTCCATACCTGGGGGGACACCACCTGGGACACGGAGGCGGTGGTGTGGGCCACCAGGTTCTTCTTGTTGTTGCCGTAGGCGTGGAGGAAGAAGCCTCCCGCGCTCTTGTGGTTGGCCAGAGGCACCCGGCAGGTCCAGGAGCCGTCCGGCTGCTTGGTGGCCTCGTACCAGCGCAGATCGTCCTGACCGTTCACGGCGCTCCAGGTAGGGAACCAGACCTTCGTCAGGTCGCTGCGGCCCGCCAGGGTCACGTCCAGATACCGGCCATCGGCGGACAGCACCGCCTGCATGCCGGAGCGGACCGGCTGGGGGGGCTGTTCGGGCTGGGAAGGCTGGGAAGCCTGAGGTACGGTAACGGTGGTGTGGGCCACCAGATTCTTCTTGGTATTGCCGTAAGCGTGGATGAAGTAGACGCCGGTGCCGGAGTGGTCCGACAGGGCGATGCGGCAGGTCCAGGAGCCGTCGGTCTGCCTGGCGGCCTCATGCCAGCGCAGGTCGTCCTGGCCGTTGTCCTGGCTCCAGGTGGGGAACCAGACCTGGGTCAGGTCGCCGCGGCCCGTCAGGGTCACGTCCAGATACCGCCCGTCGGCGGACAGGGCGGCCTTCATCTCCGGCCCGGGGATCTTCTCCACATAGGCGGTGGTGTGGGCCACCAGGTTCTTCTTGTTGTTGCCGTAGGCGTGGATGAAATAGGTGCCGGTGGTGTTGTGGCGGGACAGGGCCACGGAATAGGTCCAGGAGCCGTCGGCCTGCTTCT